>Ga0164315_10002085_pt1 | contig 15253 bp, 10 predicted proteins | sample GuaBasSedimGuay6_FD_113737 | JGI IMG/M metagenome (GOLD analysis project Ga0164315, IMG submission 113737) | Subseafloor sediment microbial communities from Guaymas Basin, Gulf of California, Mexico - Guay6, Core 4569-2, 0-3 cm | ecosystem: Environmental > Aquatic > Marine > Hydrothermal vents... | reverse complement strand
TGGCTAATCTCTCACCCCGTGTTGAGCAAATACCTGCTGGCTTTTCTGGACGGCAAGGGGATTCCGCGAAAGGCAAAGGTTTTCACCACCCTGCCGCTATGGCTTAGTCTGCTATTTTCCTGCTACATGGTGCCGATAACCTGGGTACGGGTTGGCCTGATTACTATCGGCATTGCCGTAACGATTTATATATGGCGTCTACCCGAGCTTGATCCCACGCCCAAAAAACAGACCCACCGGTGAAAGTACACCCCAATTATCGAAAACTGAAACTTCGTATTTTCAACCAAAAACCCAACATTGATTTTAGGAAAACCTCGATGAAACCTTCATATATTTTGCCTGTCCTTCTTCTCGTCCTGTTTGGTGTACTCGCTTCCAGCAGCTGGTACGTAGTCGATACTGGTCACGTGGCCGTAGAACAAACCATGGGCACGGTCGATCTGGAGGAGCAAACCGCCGGACTAAATTGGAAACTACCCTTAATCACCAAGGCTTACGAATATTCTGCAAAAGAAATTGTTATTGATTTTAATGATTTAACACCAAAAGCTAGAGACAACCTCAGGCTTACGGATTTGGATATCAGTGTCTACTATCGTGTAGCCCCCGCCGCCATCGCCGAGTTGATGGTGAAATATGCACAGGCCTCCGGCACCAGCGAGGAAGCTCTATTACCCGCCTATGGGGTGGTCTATCGGGAAGGCCGCGACGTAATCTATCAGGAGGTCACCAAAATCGACTCCCTGGAAATGCATCGTAACCGGGATGAACTCCGCAACGGCATCGCCGAAAACCTGCAGATAAAACTGGACAGCAAAGACCCTGGCGTATTTGCCATCACTCGGGTCGCCGTCCGCGCCCTGAATACCGACCCAACCATCGAAAAAGCCATCCAGAAAGCCGTACAGGCCCAGAAAATTCTCGAAGCTAAAAAAGTAGAAGTAGAGATTGCCCAACGTGATGCGGAGATCGAAATTGCACGGGCACGAGGCATCGCCGAGGCCAACGCCATTATCAACTCATCCCTGACCCCTCAGTACCTGCAGCATGAACTTAACGAGGCGCTGAAAAAATTTGCCGAGAATGATGGCAGCGTGGTGGTGATCCCCGCTAATACCCAGGGGTTTAATATGATTCTGGATGGTAGTGGTTTAGGGAAGAAGTAATTACCCCCTTTTTTTGAACCACCCGACGCACGCTCGGCGGCGCGGGTTGATTTCCAAGGGACTGCGAGCTAAATACCCACACATGTCGTCTGGCAGCTAACATTGCTAACATCGAGAAAATAGAAGTAGGAGCCGGATTACATCGAAAGAGGAGATTGTTATGTCAACAACAAGTCACGATTGGTTAGTACTTCTTCGGGTTCGATTCCCGCACATCCTTGACGCTGCAGAACAGTCATTTGAAGCACCCCCACGGGCGGATGTCTGGCGTTTTGGCCCAGAAAACTCCTCGTTCAATGACCTGGGTTTGCCAAATTTTCGTTCCGAGACCTGGGGAGGTTTTGCCCTTTACCATGATCGTGAAACGGCAGAGGCCGTGGTGGCCGCGCCCAGAGACAGTCTTCCCTTTCTCACCGACGCAGTTGAAGCCTGGTGTGGACTGCTGCTGCCTGTAACGCACCGAGGGGAAGTCGACCTGCGCGGTCAGGTCGAGTCTGATAGCGCGATCCAAACGGTTGACCAAGACCCAGGTGGGCCATTAGTTGTTGTAACGACCGCTGGCTACCTTTCACGCGAGCCAGACCAGATACCACGGATCGTAGATTTCAATGCTCGAGCTAGCAAAGCACGTGACTTTTACAAAACTCTGGAGGGAAATGTGCGATCTAGCATTTTTTATACAGGGCATGATGGTCTGGACAATTTGACGTGCTCCTTCTGGCGAAATGACGCTGCCATGCAAGAGGCCGCCTATGATGCCGGATATCACCGTGATCAAATAAAGCGGCAGAATACACACCAGATGACTGATCGAACTTCGTTTACACGTGCACGCGTTCTCGAATCCTCTGGCACCTGGGACGGTAGCAATCCCGTCGATGAAATGTCATGAGAAATAACTGAGCTGCAAAGGCAGCTGCCTGCTATTGGGTAGAGCCTGAGGTTTGACCGTCGTACCCCTGCGCGGTCACTAACACTCACCCTCGACTCTAGCTTTAAATACCCAACATCTGCCAATAAATCTGCTAGAAGGCGCGGATGTCGTCCTCACCGAGCAGGCTGCTCTCCTGGTTGATGTCACGGCATTCCATCGCCACACATTCGGGCACACCGCGGTTTGACCAGGGCGGTCTGCTAGACAAGTTCGGCAGCCTCACCGCCGCCCATGAAAATCAACCGCCGTACCGGTCAGGTCAAACTCCTTCTAGCCACAGTCGCGTTAGAGCCAGTCACAAATGGTTATACTGCCAATCCAACATTCTGATCACTGCGCAAGGACTCTCCGATGAAATGGTTTTTTGCCCGCCAGAGCTTCACCTTTTTCTCTCTGTTTATCCTGTCAATCTCCGCGGCTACGGCATCAGAGGTGCTGATAGTTGACGAAAACGCACAGCAATATCAGCAGTGGATCGTTGAGATGAAGGACGCCGACCGCGGCCCCTTCAAACAGATTCGCTGGTTCTGCAATGACGGCCGGGTGCTGCCGCCCAAGGCCTACGCCTGCGGAGAGGGCGGCGGTCAGCAACACGGCCAATGGAGTGCCAGAACGCTGGAGCTTCGTGAGCAGGGTTACAAAATTGCTAATTTCCTGGCCGGGATTGACGGTCCGATAGTAATTAAAGAAGCTAATTTCAACGACAGCTACAACCAGACGCTTATCGAAAAATACCTGGTCGCTGCGGATGACGGCTGGATTCTGCGTCGCGCCATGTATTACCGGGGAGCCATCCAGGAAGAGGCAGAGGCCAGGGGCGGACGTCATTTGCTGGTGGCCATGAGTGCAAATCCTGAATGGATTGGGTCTCGCTACCCTGCCCTGCGCATCGGTGCGCGCTTGCTGCCGCACGGCAAGGACAGCGGTTCGGTGCAGAAGATTCGTCAGGTGTCGGCGTCTCTGTCAGAACAGGACTCGGGCTTCAAGAATTTGCGCGTAAAGATTCACGGCACACCGGATGCCGGGGACGCCCAACGGGTGCGTGATTATGCCGAAGGGGTCACCGATGCAGACTTGAAAGCAAAATACCTGGCACTGGCTGAGGACATTGATGCGGTCTACCAGGCGCCACCCCTGCCCCAGTTGCTGAACGCGGAGGTCGAGAAGTACACCGCCGCCCCCTGGCTGCAGAAGTTACTGCGGGATGCTGCCACTGCCTACGCCAGTGATACCAGCGCCGATAACCGCTATAAATCTACGGCCACACTGCTTACCGATCTGCGCGATGCCATTCCCCGCATCAATAGCCCCTCCGTGCGGCTGGATATCCTTGATTTGAGCCTTATCACCGAGGCTGAAAACTTTCGTGCGGGGTCCGAACTGCGTGAGCAGTTAGCACAGGCTACCCGGTTGCAACGTGTCGACTGGTTAGGGGCCGCGATCGACGCGGCCTACGGTACGGGAGCCATTAACAAGCGCGGCCGGGCGGAACAGAAAAAGTCACTGGCGAGCCTGCAGCAACAGCAGGTAAGCCTTGAGGAGTATATGGAAGCACTGGGTTATCTCGGGCTGATACCTGGCTGGGGTACCCAGGGGCTGCGCTACCAGTTTTACGAATCGATGCAGAAGCTCGCCATCATTGAGCCGATGGCCATTCTCTTTATCCAGGACCAGTTACGAGGTTCGCCGCTGCTATTCTATTCACAGGTGCTTGATGGTCTGCAACGGGACGCAAACAAACTTGCCGGTGTTCACCACAAGTTGTTCGGCAAAGAGATTGGCGTGGGGTTTCGCGCGCTGAATCCCGGGCTGGCACGGGGGGTACTGCATGCGCCCCAGGATTTGCAGGGAATCGCCAATTTTTCACCCGATGGTATCTATCTGTTGCCGGAGACCGTGTCCGACCTGCCGCCCATCGCCGGCATTATGACGGCTGGGGAAGGTAATCCCCTGTCTCATGTGCAGCTGCTGGCGCGCAACCTTGGCATCCCTAACGTCGGCGTCACCACGGCGGTGTTACCGACTATCCGCCAACACGATGGCGAGGCCGTGGTGATGGCGGTCAGCCCCGCCGGACTGGTGGAGTTGTCGAAAGACAGCAAGGAATGGGACCCACTGTTTGGCAAGACCGAAACGAGCCAGGAAGTGGTTATCCGCCCTGACATTGAAAAGCTAGATCTCAGCGTCAGGGGTTTTCTCAACCTGAATGACCTGAGCGCTGACGACTCCGGTCGCACCGTCGGCCCCAAGGCCGCCAAACTGGGTGAGCTGCGCAAGCATTTTCCTGAAGCAGTATCGCCGGGGGTTGCCATCCCCTTTGGTGTGTTTCGCGAGGCGGTGTTGGACCAGCCCTATAAAAACACGCAACAAACCGTGTTCGAATGGATGGTCGAGAACTACCGCCACATCGAGGGGCTGCCTGCGGGCTCACAGGAACGCAACGCCACGACCGACCGCTTTCGTGCCGAACTGTATGAACTGATTCTGCAGGCACGCCTGACTAGCGCTATGCAAGCGCAGTTGCGCACGACAATGGAGGAGGCCTTTGGGTCAGTGGACAGAGTCGGCGTTTTCGTCCGCTCCGACACCAATGTTGAGGACCTTGCCGGTTTTACCGGTGCCGGCCTGAACCTGACACTGCCTAACGTGGTGGGTTTTGACAATGTGGTCAAGGCTATTCCCAAAGTGTGGGCTTCGCCTTTCACCGCCCGCGCCTACGCCTGGCGCCAATCGCATATGGAGTCTCCGGAAAATGTCTATCCGGCGGTACTGTTACTGCGGTCGGTGCCCAACGACAAATCTGGCGTGATGGTTACTCAGGATATCGATACCGGTGATCGTGAAATCCTTTCTGTTGCGGTGAACGAGGGTGTCGGCGGCGCCGTGGATGGCCAATCGTCAGAATCGCTACGCATCGATACCCGGGATGGTTCAGTACGCGTTCTGGCTATGGCCACCGCGCCCTGGCGCAGCAACCCCGCTGCCGGTGGAGGCGTCGATAAATTGCCGGTAAGTGGTGATGAAAGTGTCCTGCAGCCGAATGAGATCACGCAATTGATCGAGTTTACCCAGGAACTGCCCCAGCGTTTTCCACCCATCACTGATGACCAGGGCAATCCCGCGCCAGCGGACATTGAGTTTGGTTTTCTTGATGGCAAGTTGCACCTGTTCCAGTTGCGGCCGTTCCTGGAAAGTCGCAAGGCGCGTGGCAGTGACTACCTGAGCAAGATGGATGCCTCTCTGGAAGGCAGCATGGACAAGGTCGTCAACATGCAGAAGATACCCGGTGAGTAGCGCGGTCCAGTGATTCGCTCCATCTTGTTTGTCATGCTGGCGCTGGTCGTCGGCGCCAGCGTCGCGCAGAACAAGGGCAACTACCCCTCGCTCTGGGGCCGCACTGACCCTGTCCTGCAGAAGCAGTTGGAAAACATAATGGAGACACTTGGCTACAACACGGCGATCAAAAATAAGAAACTGGCCGTTGCCCTGGTGGATATTGCCGACCTGAAAAACCCTCGGGTCGCTGCGGTGAACGGCAATACCATGATGTATGCCGCCAGCGTGCCCAAGCTGGCAATACTACTGGGCGCTTTTGTCGAAATCAGGGAAGATAATATGACCCTGGACAGCAAGACACGTCAGTCCCTGACCGATATGATTCGCTTCTCATCCAACCAGGATGCCACCCGCATGCTGAATTTTGTAGGCAAAGACCGCCTGCTTGAAATTCTGCAGTCAAGTGAATTCGGCCTTTACGACCTGAAAGGGGCTGGCGGGCTCTGGGTTGGCAAGGAATACGGAAAATCGCCCGCCTATCAGCGCGACCCGTTACACAACTTTTCACATGGCGCGACAGCCATGCAGGTGGCGCGTTTTTATTACCTGCTTGAATCAGGTCAGGTGGTCGGCGAGGAACTCAGTGGTGAGATGAAGGCCATGCTGGGCGACCCCGGCATTAACCATAAATTTGTGGCGGGCCTCCAGGGCTATAAAGATGTGAAAATCTACCGTAAATCTGGCTCCTGGAAACGCTGGCATGGCGACAGCGCACTCATCGAGGCCGGGGACACCAAGTACATCGTGGTCGGGCTGGCGGAAAATGTTAACGGCGGAAAATGGCTTAGCCGCATGATCAAGCCGATTCATGAATTGATGATCACGAAGAAGTGATCAACCTTTGCTCCTTTGCAAACTCACCTGCATGGTTGAGAGCCCTCGCCCTCACCGCAGTCCTGCTGTTGGCTGCAGGCTGTGGTCATCAGCCGCTCGGCCCCGACTCACATGAATCTCTCAATGCCACCCTCTGGACTCAGACTGCAGCAGAGTACGCAGCAAACACTACGCAGGCGTACCGACTTGCTGCTGCCAACCTGGATTTGGCACTGGCCGATGGCGCATGGACAGCGCTCCCCGAGCAACAGAACGACAGCAGCGATCTACCACCTGCTGTGCTGCTGGATATCGATCAAACCGTGCTGGACAACAGCCGTTACAACGCTCGCATCATTCTGCAATATGGTGAATTTTCGCAAGAAACCTTCCGCGCATGGTGTGAGGAGTCAGCAGCACCGGCTATTCCAGGCGCCAAAGCATTTGTCGACTATGCGGTCAAGAACGGCGTTACCGTCATTTATGTGAGTCGACGGCGGGAGAAATTGCGTGACTGCACGACAAAAAACCTGAAGGCCCTTGGTTTTCCAGTGCCTGATCAGCAGACCCTGTTGCTAAGCAACAAACAACCATCAACACAGAAAGCTTATCTGCGTAATGAGTTGTCTTCGCGGTTTCGCGTCCTGTTGCTCATCGGGGACAACCTGGGTGACTTTGTGGCTGAGTCGAAAGCAGATGCCGGCGCACGCCGTGCGCTGTCAAAGCAGTATGCAGACCGATGGGGGCGAGAGTGGATTATTTTACCCAATCCCATTTACGGCACCTGGGAAACATCGCTGTACGAGTTCGACTACTCGATACCAAGGGAGAAACGACTGACGCTCAAGCAGCAACACCTCGAGGAATAACGCGGCCAGGGACTACAGCAAGGGTTCCGGTTACAGCCAGATTGTGATTGCAGATAGGTTTTAGATTAAAGCAGGATTTTCGATCACTCGGCAGCAGCAACCGCCGCTTCATCGGACACGCGCCGATGCTCCCTTACCAGTAGAACGCCCGCGACTAGCCAACACAACACCAGGAAGACATTAAAAACGAAGAACCCCGAAGTGGATAATGCTAGCAGGTGCACGCCCACCAGCACGGTAATGGCCGCCAGACCGTCGCCCAGGCGCACATAGAGCGTATCGATGGCAGGCTTGCCGTGAAATTTCATGGCAGAACTGACCGGCAGCCACAACACATGGCGCGAGGTATTGTTTAGTGAATAGTCCGTGGCATTCTCGGCGATCTTCATCATCTTGATAACCACCAGTATCGGCAGCAAGGCCATAACGGTATAGGACGCCAGGGCAATCACCGGCAGAATCAGCAGGATCGCGGCGAATCCCCCGTATTTCAATAAACGAGAGGCGACAAAAGCCTGCAGTAGCAAGGCGATGATATTGACCCAGAAATAAAAGTTGCCATAAAAGGCAGTCGTGCCGTCACGGATAAATTCCAGCATGGAACGTTCGTCCGCGATACCCAGCCCCTGGGCTTCCACAGCGAGGGTCTCCTGAATGACCCGGAACAACAAATTTTCCCCGTTGGTATTAACCCAGTTGGTAAACAATGTGACCAGCGCCGCCAGTAGCAGGAACTTGCTGAACAACACCAGCCTGGCGCCACTCCAGATGCTGGTCTCTTTCTCTGGTTCAATACCAGCCGCCTCTTGCTGTGTGCCCTCGTGGCCAATTATGTCCTGATCGCTTTCCCGTCCGTCGACCAAACGTATCAGGAAGATGGAGGCGAGCAAAGGCAGAATGGCCACCAGCAACAGCGCTTCGGTGGGTATCAAGCCAGATCCAACCAGCTTATTCACCAGCCAGGAACCCGAAGCGGCGCCGGAAGTAGCACCGATGGCGATGAAGGGCAGCATGCGTTTGCCCCGTTCATCGGTATAGATATCCGCGCAGAAGGTCCAGAACTGGGCAACCACGAACACCCCGAACATGCCAACCCACAAATAATAAACGATGCCCGAGAGTGGCAAACTTTCAAAAAAGAAATTCGGTTGCAGGAACCAGAAGACAAGCATGTTGGAAATGCAGAACAGGGTCGCCCGGGTAAACAGGGTAACCCTGTCCCAGCGATCGGCCAGTTGCGCGTACCAGCCGACGACGAAAAGCAGCAAGATACTCTGGGCAAAGCTGGAATAGGCCTTCACCTCCATCTTCGACAGGCCCTTGATGTCCGACACGGCAATCCAGCCTTCCCGCAACGGTTTAATAAAGTAGTAAGCCAGCAGGATCAGAAAGACATTGGCGAACATCATTACCGCCGTCCTGCCTTCGCCAGGCCTTACTTCGGTAAAGAGTCGCAGGACCCGTTCAGTTTTAGTCAGCTGGGGCATCAGCTAAAAGCCCCTGGCGGAAAGCGAGTTTGCCTGCGGGTATTGATTCCAAAATTAGAAATAATCGGAAATCTCAGGTCAATTTTTCGCTTCCCGCCTATCGGTTTCAGGGTGAAACTACCGCGTGTTCCTTTTTGATCAGCTGGTGAATCCGGGTGCCCAGAGTCTGGTGCTGAACAGCTGAATTTTGCCGCAACACGTTGGATATCACGATCACCATGTACTGCAGATTAGTACCGTCAACTTCCTCTTCGATGATAGCCGCGGAATTCATGAAATTCATGATATTGCCGTGATAGGGTGTGCACTCGAAACCCTCTTCCGGCCCGCACTTGTACAGCGAGCCCGACTTGAAATAGACAGCCGCGTTCTTCAACGCAGGAGAGGATGCGTAGCGAATACGTCGCTCCGTCATATACAACAACCTTTTCAACTGACGGCTGCTCCATTCGTCCACCAGCACACCCTCCTCCATTTTCAGCAAAAACTCCATCAGCGTGCGCGCGGTAGCATAGCTGTTGCCGCCACCGGCAACATTCGCCTTGCCCTGGCGCGTAAAAAAACTGCCCTGGCGGATCTGGTCCAGTGGCAGGCCGTTAAGGGTCACCGGCGCCCAGAAGGTTTGCTGGAAAAGCTCCGTCAGCTCACTGCGCGGCGTGGATGAAAAAAAAATTTTAATCTGCTCTTCCGACACCGGATACTCCTTACCGAAGTGCCTGAGCAGCATGGCATCGCGCATGACCATCGCCGCCGCTGAGTTCGAACTCACGGAAAGCATCCAGTCGAGGTATTCCCACAATGAGCCCTGGTCGCCAATGGCAAGACGACGACGGACCAGCTCCCTCTTTTCGACGTTGAATAGCCGGACCGTGTGATGATCGCTAACTGAAAAATTATCTGCTGTCATCACCGTGTCGCGTAGAACCGCCTTGCGTTGCTCAAGATCGTCAGGCCAGGCATCGGCCAATGCCTGAAACAGCCCCAGTGCGACCAGTACCTTACCGACACTGCCCACATTCTGTTTATGGTCACCGCGGTACTCGGCGTAGCGCGGGTTATCGAGATCAGTCAAATCGAGCACGGCGATCCCGTAACGGTCAGCATCTTTACCCAGCAGCGCCTTGATCTGGGCGGTAAATGCCGAATCTGTAGGCGGTAGCGAAAGATCTTTACCCGCCAACCGTAAATCTACCTGCTCGGTTGCCAACATTGCTCCCGGCGGCTGGGTGCCGCCCTTCGCCAGGCCTTGGTTGGCCAGGCGAGCGCCCTCTACTCGCCGAATCCCGGTCTCCTCATAACCATCAAGGGGATAAGCCATCACCAGGCTCGTGGCAACAGACAGTGCAAAGACCATAAGTATTAAAACCAGCCGAGGCGTCTTATTCATTATTCAGTTACTCCATAACTATCTGGCTTGATTGAGCGATGCGTTACGCTCCTTAATAATAGTGATGAAAGGTGGCGTTAGCCAGTTCTAATCACGTTATTCCTGGCCACTTACAACCCTGGGTACAGTTCAAGGCATCGGCTCATTCGCACGCTGCGGTTGGTAGTACAATTATCACCATAAAATCACAACAAGAACTCCCTCTATGAGCCTGTCGGCACGCATATTTTTTGGCCTCTGTGCTGGAATCATCACCGGACTGTTTTTTGGAGAGCTGACCGCCGACCTGAAATTGATCGGCGACATTTTCGTCAAACTACTGCAGATTACGGTGCTGCCCTACATCGTGGTGTCACTGATTGCCGGCATCGGCCACATGCAACTGTCCCATGCCAGGCGCCTGGCCGTGCGCGGCTCGCTGGTGCTGCTGTTTATCTGGGCCATCGCACTGCTGATGATTTTCATCGCTGCGCTGGCCTTTCCTGACCTGGACACCGCGTCATTCTTTAGCAGCGGATCGTCACCTCCGCTCCAACAGACAGACCTGGTCGACCTCTACCTGCCGTCGAACATTTTCTATTCGCTGTCCAACAACTTTGTTCCCGCAGTGGTTCTGTTCAGCACTTTAGTGGGTGTTGCCCTGATCTCTGTCGAGAAAAAAAATGGCGTATTGCCGTTTTTTGACGGCCTTACCGATGCCCTTGCAAAGATCAACACCGCCGTCGTGCAGTTAACCCCCTACGGTATTTTCGCCATTTCGGCAGCTGCCGCTGGCACCATGACTATTGAGGAGATCAGTCGAGTTCAGGTTTATCTGGTGACCTATATCAGCCTGGCGTTGTTGGTGACCTTCTGGATATTTCCCGGCCTGGTGGCGGTTTTGAGCGGCATCCCTTACAAGGTTGTATTACGAACCTTCAGGGATACCCTGGTCACCGCTTTTGCCACCGGCAATCAGTTCGTGGTGTTGCCGCAGATTGCCGAAAACTGTAAGGCCCTGCTGCGGACGCGAGGGCAGACAGGCCCTGAAACAGAATCGGCAGTGGACATTATCGTGCCGGTTTCCTTCAATTTCCCGTCTCTGGGGAAACTGCTGGTTATATTGTTTGTATTGTTCGCAGCCTGGTTCACTGATACTGACCTGGACACGGTCGACCGCCTGGGTCTTGCCTTCAACGGTTTGTTCAGCCTGTTTGGCAGTATCAACGTCGCCGTGCCCAACATGCTAGATAGCCTGCAGGTGCCGGACGACATGTTCCAGTTGTTCCTGGTAACCGGCATAGTCGTTGGCCGCTTTGGTGCTATGCTCGCGGCACTGCATATTATTGTCCTCAGCATTCTCGGCACCTTGGCACTGGCTGGCGCCCTGCAATTTAACCCACGCAGCCTGCTGCGCTACCTCGCGCTCAGCACACTGGCACTAATGGTGCTGGTCGTGGGCTTACGGGCTTACTTCATGGCCTTCGTGCCCCATCCACCAACCCGTAACACTGTCCTCGCAAGCATCCAGCTGATGGAGCCAAGGGTGGATGCCAGCATCAGCACTACCGTGCCACCCGTCAACCCAGCCCGACTGGCCGGTTCACGGCTTGACCATGTGCTTGATGGCGGGATTTTAAAGGTTGGCTATCGCCCTAATAACCTGCCCTGCAGCTTCCTGACACCCGAAAATGAGCTGGTTGGCTTCGACGTTGAAATGGCTCACATACTGGCCGAGGATATCGGCGCAAAACTTGAGTTCGTACCCTTCGAATTTAACCAGCTGGATAGCATGCTGAAATCCGGGCAAATCGATCTGGCTATGTCCTGCATAGCCGGATTACCGGACCGTTACACGAAGGCGTCGTTTTCACGCGCCTACCTCGACCTGACACTCGCTTTTATCGTGCGAGATCACGAGCGGCACCTTTATCGCGACGTCGAAGCTCTCCGGCTCGAAGAGGAGCTGACCATTGCGCTGGTCAGCAGCCACTATTTCAAACCCCGCATCCGTTCGCTACTGCCCGACGCAAAAGTCGTGCTCCTGGAGGGAGCAGAGGATTTCTTCAATGGGAATGGCCAGGGTGCCGACGCGCTGTTGCTGTCAGCGGAAGAAGGCGCGGCCTATAGTTACCGTTACCCCGAATACACCGTGGTGAAAGCCCGAGGCGGTAAAATCCGCATACCAGCGGTCTATGCAGTACCCAAGGGCGACATAGAAACCATGGAGTTCATCAATAACTGGGTCTACCTTAAACAGAATGATGGCACCGTGGACAGGCTTTATGACTACTGGATGCTCGGCGGCGCGGCCAAAAAGCGGGAACGGCGCTGGTCCATTATCAGGGATGTGCTGGGCTGGGTTGACTAAGGTCATGCCTTCTTTAAATGGCCCGGGGGGCATTGCCAAGAGCGAACTTGAGATTAGTGCACTGCTGAAAAGACATCTAGTCACTATCGCGTAACGGCAGGCGCATCACTACCACGGTCTCCGCGCTGATGCGTCTGTCGATCGCCGTCAGCCGAGGGCACTAACGAACCGTTTAGACCCTGCCTTCTTGAATATTCAGCATCCACCGATAAACCTGCCAGAAGGCGCGAATATCGCCTTCGCTGAGCAAACTGCTCTTACGCTGAATATCAACACCTTTTCGATGCACTCCAGCGCATCGGGGTTGCAGCAGGCATCGAGCCACATCTATTTTGATCGCGAAAAACTGTCGAGATATATGGCTCGGAGTGATAACAGTGCTTTTTAAATCCGGCACAAGAGCTCGCCAAAAATAACGCTATTATCGATCCGTCATTAAAACCGGATCATCTACAGCAAGCACCCGTCCGGGTGCTCAAACTGCCCGACGACAGTAGATCACGACACGGTGATGATCGAGGTAGAAGACAGGGGGCAAGATAGATTCCAGACATTGTCCTTCGGTCAAAATACGTTAATAGAATAAAAAATGATGAGAAAACACAACCCTGATGAAAAACCGTCAAAGGCTGTTCAATTTTCAATCGAAATCCAATGGCCTAGTTACCGTATCGAATAATGCCTGGCTAACACTTTGGTTTTAAAGTAAATAATTATTGGCGCACTAATTGCAAAGTCCTGTAAAAAAGCTTTTTTTAATTTAAACCAACAGGAAATAGTAAAAATGAAAAATCTAATCAGTCTCTCTGCAGTACTGCTGGGCGCAGCCATCGCCTTACCTTCCAATGCAACGTTAATATCAGGCAATACCATCGCTGCCCCAGGTTCGGTGGTAGACGATGCTGCGGAAGGTGGCGCTGAGAATACGATGATTCAGGGTTTCAACGAAAGACAGAACGTCACTCTGTTAGACGCTATCACTGTGGATGGTGCGACCATAGCTGCGGGGACGATCGTTAGCAGTCATATGCTTTTTCTCAACACCAGGGGCAGAAGTCTTGTCGAGCGTGAGGGTCTTTTTGATTTCGACGGCATCATTCTTGGCGTCATGTCGGACTCACTCGGGCTACTCGAAGCGGCAACAAATGACTTGCTGGGGGCACTAGGCACCTTTTATCCCGGCAACTTTAGCGCCCGGGGCCTCGAAGGGGGATTCGACGGCTACACAGTCACCGGTAACAGCATTAACGTACAAATGCGGGTCACGGAACCCGGCGACTGGATCCGCGTGGTGACAGCAGCCAATGTGCCCGAACCCGCAACATTAGCATTGCTGGGCCTTGGACTTGTTGGTATCGGCACGAGTCGAAAAACCAGCAAATAGTCATTAACTTTCATCATCAAAAAACCCGGCGCTGATGCCGGGTTTTTTTGGTCTAAAAATCACTAGATTTCTAGCATCTCTCGATAAACTTGCCAGAAAGCGCGGATATTCCCCTCGCTGAGCAGGCTACTTTCACGCTGGATATCGATACCTTCCATTTCAATGCACTCCAGCGCATCGGGGTTTGACCAGGCCGTCTGCTGCACCAGCTCGGTGGCTTCGCCATCTTCCATGGAAATCAGCCCCGCCGGGCCAACCAGGTTGAACTGCTTCTGGCGGATCAGGTCCATCTCCGCATCGTCATCGGCATAGCCAAAATAGACCCAGACCAGCTCAAAGTTACCGACACCTTTGGGTAGCACCTGTCTCACCGCCAGGGTATTGGCGATCTGCTGCAGCACCAGGCCGGGAAAGATGGTCTGAATCACCGCTGATTTACAGTCTTCAAACTCAGGCCGCCCCGCCAGCAGGCTTGGATCGGCCAGGGTGTAGGTTTGGTCGTAACTGCTAATAGCGTCGGTTTCGTACTCACTGGTATCGTTTTCTGCGGCGCTATTTTTGGCGGTAAGCACGCTGTGGCGCAGGGTTGGGTCGAGGGAGATACCGCCTTCCTGACTAGAGCGATACAGCCCGAAGGTGCAGTGAAACAGGTGCAGCAGACTGGCGTGGTAGGGGTCACGCAGGTTCTCCGCATAAACCTTCCAGTTGCTGTTCATGTATTGACGGTGAGTACCAAGCAGCTTCACCGGGCGATTGAACAGGCGCTTTATATAGTGCGCAGCGGTTTCGCCAATATGGCTCTCTACATCGATAAGCGTGTGGTCAAAGGTGCCAAATACGAGCCCGTGATACTCCTCGACTTTAAGTTTCTGCAGGCCGTGCTCTTTAAGGTCAAAATCGTTCGGATAGCCGCCTTTGCCGCCGAGGCCGCGGCGAAACGGCACGCCCACCAAATCACCGGCGGCATCGAATGCCCACTGATGATAGACGCAGGTATAGGTAGCCTGACTACCCATGTTACCGCGCAGTTCTCGGCAGACCAGCGCGCCACGGTGAGCACAGCGATTCACCCAGCCGTGCAGCTCGCCGTCATCATCGCGAGTGATCACCACCGGGGTGTCGCCAACGAAGGTGCTTTTGAAATCGCCGGGGTTGGGCAACTCCACCGCCAGGGCGACGAAATTCCAGGTCGGTCCGCGGAAGATCCGCTTCTGTTCCAGTTCATAGAGTGCCGGGTCGGTATAGACTCGGTATGGCACCTGTGACACGCCAGCCTCGGGCCAGACCAGGCTCACTGGCGCATCCAGTTCGTTAACTTTATTCACAATCCTCTCCTCTAAAAGTAAAAGCCGGCCTCTGGAACCGCGATCCTTCACATCGTTCAGTATCTATCTGCAGCGCATATTAGCGCTGCAATAGGCCGGTTTTAAGGACCTGGATCAATCGCGACTTACTAATCACCTAAACTTGATGCAGGAAATTCATCATATGCAGAAACTGTTGGTTAATGAACCGACCTGCTCG
>Ga0164315_10002084_pt1 | contig 15255 bp, 12 predicted proteins | sample GuaBasSedimGuay6_FD_113737 | JGI IMG/M metagenome (GOLD analysis project Ga0164315, IMG submission 113737) | Subseafloor sediment microbial communities from Guaymas Basin, Gulf of California, Mexico - Guay6, Core 4569-2, 0-3 cm | ecosystem: Environmental > Aquatic > Marine > Hydrothermal vents... | reverse complement strand
TTTTGCCTCAATCTGCCTGATTCTTTCGCGTGTCACGTCAAACTGTTTACCCACCTCTTCAAGGGTGTGATCGGTATTCATGTCGATTCCAAAGCGCATTCTTAATACTTTGGCTTCTCTTGCGGTCAACCCAGCCAAAACGCCTTCGGTTGACTCTCTCAGCCCCTGCACGGTTGCCGAATCGGATGGAGACAAAACGCCCTGATCTTCAATAAAGTCACCCAAATGTGAGTCTTCATCATCTCCAATTGGGGTTTCCATTGAAATGGGCTCTTTGGCAATCTTCAGTACTTTACGAACTTTATCTTCTGGCAATTCCATTCGCTCAGCTAACTCTTCGGGTGTCGCTTCGCGACCCATTTCTTGAAGCATTTGACGTGATATACGATTGAGTTTATTAATCGTCTCGATCATGTGAACAGGAATACGAATGGTTCTGGCCTGGTCAGCGATTGAACGGGTGATTGCCTGGCGAATCCACCATGTTGCGTAGGTTGAGAACTTGTAGCCACGACGGTATTCAAACTTATCAACCGCTTTCATCAGGCCGATATTTCCCTCCTGAATCAAATCCAGAAATTGCAGGCCTCTGTTTGTATATTTTTTGGCGATCGAGATAACAAGCCGAAGGTTGGCTTCCACCATCTCTTTTTTAGCCCTTCTTGCTTTTGCTTCACCAATAGAGACGCGGCGATTAATATCTTTTATTTCCTGAATGACTAGCCCATTCCTCGCCTCAATGGCGATCAACTTCTCTTGAGCTCGTAAGATATCCAGCTGGTATGCTTCTAAGTCTGCCGAATATTTTTCACCTGACTCGATTTGCTCTTGCAGCCACTGTTTATTCGTTTCATTTTCTGTAAACGTTGAAATAAACTTTTTACGCGGCATTCCTGCCTCTTTTACACACGCTTCCAGAATGATCTTTTCCTGCTCACGAATCTCACGCAACGTATCGCGTAAAATCTGTCCAAGGCGTATATTAAATCGAGGCGTGCACTTAAACTCGAGAAAAGAATTCGCAAGCTCAACTGATGCCTTTTCGCTCTTCTCGTGACCATATCCATGTTTTTTGAATGCCTTTTCAACCGAAGTCGAAAGTACTTTCAAAGACTTCAGTTTTGGCCTAACGTCATCAAGGTCCAGAGGTTTGACTTCCACTTCCTCATCACTGCCACCAATAACAATTGGGGAATCATCGAATGGATCAATGAACTTAGTCATTAGATCTGTCAACCTTAGCTCTTCGTTCTCAACCAGTTCGAATGATGCATAAAAATAGCTAATCACTTCGGGGGAGCGAGTCCATGCAGAAGCAACCTGGTAAAGCCCATCCTCAATCCGTTTAGCGATTTCCAGTTCACCTTCACGCGTTAGCAGCTCAACTGAGCCCATTTCACGCATGTACATCCTGACAGGATCGGTTGTTCGGCCAAACTCTGCATCGACAGAAGCCAGCGCAGCAGCGGTTACTTCGGCTTCGGCATCGGCATCGGTATTGACGGTCGCTCCTTTTGCCATCAGGGAATCTTCAACATCTGGTGCCGTTTCATCAACAGAGATGCCTAGATCATTGATCATCCCGATAATATCTTCGATCTGGCTTGCATCGACAATATCGCCCGGCAAGTGGTCATTTATCTCCGCATAGGTCAGATACCCCTGCTCCTTACCTTTGGCAATAAGCGCTTTGATTTTTGACTGTTTTTCTTGTTGATCCATATTTCTCTATATCTCTAGTTGAGTGACCTTTAATCAAGCCCCAACACTAAATCGCAAAAGCTAAAAGTGAACCGATTATATTACTTTATCTGCACTCGATTCGCAACCAAAAGGCCTGTTTGCGCCTCTCATTTTGCTCACTAACTTCGAGATAGAAGCTCTGTCAGCTCCCTACTTTCTGACTCATCCAAAGCACCCGCTTTCGCCAGTAATTTCTCAAGTCTCACGCTATCTCGTCGACGCCCTAAATTCTCTATCGCCGCTTTAAACTCTATCGCCGCCTGCTCCTCTTCTATCGCTGGCAAATCCGCAGTGACAAGCTTTTGAATCACCCTCTCTTCTTCTTGCCCTCTGAACTGCTCAAGGATCTGCCCCAGGTTAATACTCGGATTGGTCGCCAGCAGGTCAATTAGTTTCGTCAATAAAGAGATTCCTGGCGCGTCCAACAACCGCCAACGCCCCTCTAAGTCGATCTCCGTCACTAAGCCAGGATGATTTAAAAGCAGCGTAATAGTGGCCCGCATTGCAGAAGGTTTCTGCCCCAGCCGGTCAGCAGCCGGTTTTCGGCCAATACTTTTGCCACCCCTAAGCTCTTTACCTAAAAGTAGCGAGTCGACTTGAGCGATCTGGGCCAGACGCTCTTTCATCATTTTTCTAAAGGTATCCGAGGGAATTTTATCAATCAGTGGCTTTGCCTGATCAACCAGTCGTGCTCGCCCTTCCATTGAGGCAATGTCCAGAGGCCCCGCCAAAAACTCAAAGAAATACTCGGACAGCGGTTGCGCATCCAGAACCCGCTCCTCAAAACATTCTAAGCCCTCACCACGAATGAGTGAATCAGGATCCTCTCCCTCTGGCATCAGCATAAAACGTATTTCGCGCCCATCACGCAGGACTGCCAAGGCTGATTCGAGCGCCTTCCAGGCTGCTTTTTTACCCGCAGAATCCCCATCAAAGCAAAACACCAACTCCGGAACATGACGAAACATCTGCCCGACCTGCTCAGCTGTTGTCGCTGTCCCCAGTGTCGCAACTGCGTAGGAAATTCCAAACTGGGCGAGCGCAATAACATCCATATAGCCTTCAACAACGACCAGCCGTTTTAGACGCCCGACTCGATTCAACGCCTCATAGAGCCCATAAAGCTCGCGCCCTTTATGATAAAGCTCCGTTTCAGGCGAATTTAAATACTTTGGTAACGAGTCGTCCAGCACTCGCCCACCAAAACCGACCGCCTTCCCACGCCGGTTGCGGATCGGAAAAATGATTCTGTTTCGAAATCGGTCGTAACAGCCTCCGCCTTCTTTTTTGATTACAAGGCCTAACGCTAATAGCCGCTCATCTTTCAGGCTATCAGACAAACTTGACCAGCCTGGTGGCGCAAAACCTAGTTGGTAATCGCGCGCCACCTCACCACTGACACCACGCTGCTTTAGATAAGAGACCGCTTCACTTGACGCTGGGCTATTCTTTAACTGCTCGGAAAACCACTCAGCAACTTTCCCCTGAAGCTGGTAAAGATCATCAACTTTTTTGCGCGATACCTTATCAACAAAGTCATTTTCTTCTCTTGGAACCTCAACGCCTGCCTGAGATGCCAGCTCTTCAACTGCCTCAACAAAGTTAAGGTGATCATAATCCATCAAAAAACTGATCGCCGAACCGTGTGCACCACAACCAAAGCAGTGAAAAAACTGCTTTTGCTGGCTGACGGTAAAACTGGGTGTTTTTTCTGAATGAAAAGGACAACAGGCGGAATGATTGCTGCCAGATTTTTTTAAGGGGACTCGTCGATCGATAACATCTACGATATCAATACGAGAGATCAGGTCATCGATGAAGTTTTTGGGAATTCGGCCAGCCATACCTGATGTTACCACCCAGCCTTGGCCAGAGAGCCCTCGGCCATAAATAGAAAAAAGCCGTTAACTCAGCAGCCCTTTAATTCGCCCGCTGACAATGGACATATCAGCGCGCCCCTGCATTTTCGGCTTGACCAATCCCATCACCTTGCCCATATCGCGAATAGAAACAGCCGAAACCGTGGCGATTGCATCAGTGATAATCGCATCAACTTCTGCGTCACTCAACGGTTGGGGAAGGTATTTTTGAATAATGACAATTTCGGCCGCCTCAATATCAGCCAAATCATTACGGTCAGCAGCTTTGTATTGGGAAATCGACTCTCTACGCTGTTTAAGCATCTTATCCATGACAAGGATAACTTGCTCATCATCAAGCTCAACGCGCTCATCAACCTCGCGCTGTTTTATTGCTGCAGTAATTAGCCGAATAACGCCGACTTTGCCTTTTTCACCAGACTTCATCGAAGCAATCATATCGGCCCGAATCTGCTGTTTGAGTGACTCCGGATTATTACTCATAGTGCTAAATTACTGCTGAGGACGGCCTCGGCGTAGGTTTTTCAGCGCATAACGCTCACGAGAAAGTCCTTTCAAATGGCGCTTAACCGCTGCAGCCGCTTTACGCTTGCGTTCTGCAGTTGGCTTTTCATAACATTCCCGGCGACGTGTTTCAGCCAAGATTCCTGCTTTTTCGCAAGAACGTTTAAAGCGACGTAGCGCAAAATCAAATGGTTCGTTTTCTTTAACTCTAATTGAAGGCATTTAGCTTCCCAAATTAATGTTGTTTATTCAAAAATAGCCGGGCAATCCCCAAGCCATCTAGCAAAGTGAGCCGTGCATTATACCCATAGGTCTTAAAAAATCAAAAGCCTAACTGTACCGGAAAGCCGCAGAAGCTTAGCTGCGGCTCTTTAGAATCTCAAAAGAGTCCCTAAATGCCGACTTGCCCGCCGTCTAGCGCCCCTTTTTCTTAAAGAGAACGGAGTGCTTGCGGTAATAGAACTGAATTGAACCACTACGCCCAACAGCCTTACCCTTCGAGTCCTGCACCTCCGCCAGCAATTTATGCTCACCTCGATCTTCCAGCGTCAAGCTGAAACTGGTCGCATGCAAAGGTTTACCTGTCGGCCGACCATCAACATAAAGTAGGATTCGATCTGCCTCACGTAGGGCTGGGTCCAGCTTTATCGTCACGGCAACCGGACCTTCACTATCAAAAAGTGTGGCATCATCTGAAGGTTGAGTAATCGTAATTACTTTGTAGGAAAACGGTGCTACATCCACCTCTGACTCCCCGGTTGTCGATCTACGGTATTTTGGTGGTTTATAGGTTGAGGCCCCCTTCACTTCGACAGGCTTTGAGCCCTCCGCAGGACGGTCACTGTAAACTATTTCTCCATTAGGCCCTGTGCCTTCATAAATCTCTGCAGAGACCGACAGGGAAAGCAGTAACAAACTAGCCAATGTAATTTTTCGCATAATTATGAGCTTAGACCAGCTCCTCTCGACAAACAAGCCAAAAATTTGCACTCCATTCCAATAAGCAAAAAAAAACGCCCCAAAAATGGGGCGCTTTTATCTACCAACTCTAAAGTCTAGAGTGAGTAGTACATATCAAACTCAACAGGATGCGTGCTCATACGTAGACGAGTCACCTCTTCCATTTTCAGCTTGATGTAAGCATCGATCATGTCGTCGGTAAATACACCGCCCTCAGTCAAGAATGCACGATCTTGATCTAATGCATCTAACGCCTGATCAAAAGATGAGCAAACCTGTGGGATTGCTTTTTCTTCTTCAGGAGGCAGGTCATATAGATCTTTATCCATTGCATCACCAGGATGGATTTTATTCTGGATTCCATCAAGGCCAGCCATCAACATTGCTGCGAAGCAAAGGTATGGGTTAGCAGTTGAATCACCAAAACGAACTTCGATACGACGTCCTTTAGGATTGCTTACGAAAGGAATACGAATAGAAGCAGAACGGTTACGGGCAGAGTAGGCCAACATAACGGAGGCTTCAAAACCTGGGACTAAACGCTTGTAGCTGTTTGTTGAGGCATTTGCGAATGCATTAATTGCTTTAGCATGCTTAACGATTCCACCGATGTAGAACAGTGCTGTTTCTGACAGACCACCATACAAATCACCTGCGAACAGTGCTTTACCATCTTTAAAGATAGACTGATGCACGTGCATGCCGTTACCGTTATCACCCACTAAAGGTTTAGGCATAAAGGTCGCTGTTTTGCCATAAGCGTGTGCAACATTGTGAATAACATATTTGAGATCTAAAACCTCATCAGCCTTCTTAACCAATGTATTGAAAACGGTTCCAATTTCACACTGTCCAGCTGTTGCTACTTCGTGATGGTGTACTTCTGTTTCCTGACCCATCTCTTCAAGCGTTAGGCACATCGCCGCACGCATATCATGTAGAGAATCAACAGGAGGAACTGGGAAATAGCCGCCTTTCAGGCCAGGACGATGCCCCATGTTGCCATCTTCATAAACTTTTTCGGTATTCCACTCAGCTTCTTCTGAGTCAATTTTGAAAAAGCTGCCAGACATATCTGACTTCCAACGAACATCGTCAAATACGAAAAATTCATTTTCTGGACCAAAGTAAGCCGTATCACCAATACCTGTTGACTGAAGGTATGCTTCTGCTCTTTTTGCGATTGAACGTGGGTCACGCTCGTAGCCGCTCATATCACTCGGCTCAACGATATCGCAACGCAAAATCATTGTTGAATCTTCGAAGAAAGGGTCGATCACAGCACTTGCTGGGTCTGGCATCAAAATCATGTCTGATTCGTTAATTCCTTTCCAGCCCGCAATTGAAGAGCCATCAAACATTTTGCCTTCTTCAAAAAGGTCAGCATCAACAGTATGAGCTGGCACCGTTACATGCTGCTCTTTACCAATTGTATCGGTGAAGCGGAAGTCAACAAACACGACTTCTTTTTCTTTCATCATCTCAAGAACTTTTTCTACAGACATTCAATCCTCCAAAATTTCAAGTATTACTCTAAAACCAAAAAAACCTTACTACGCAATAGCACAATTTGTGCCAGCAATCGCGACCGTAAACCCTCTTATAATACAACCGGCCAGACATAAATGAAAAGACTCCTGCGGTCTATTTTGGTGCAAAAGATGCCGATGTTGCGCCAAAACAGTGCTATCTTGAAAAATAAATCACGACCTCTGCAACCTCATCCAGTTGCTCTTCTACTATTTTTAGTTGGCTCTCAATTTCCTCAACTGTCAGTCCTTCCGAGAGAAGCGCAAGCGGCAATATCACCTCAACAATCACTTTTCCCTGCAGATAATGAAGGTTAATCTTTTTCAACCGACTAGCCGCCTCAACACCTGACCATACCGCTTGTATTCTTCCTTCCAACTCCTTACGCAGTGGCAGACTTGCATTGAGTGCAATCTCTTCATCATCTTCAGGATCGACATGCACCAGAACATCGGAAACCTCTTCAAATCTGTTCAACAGGCGGTACTTAACCGTATCACTAATTAAATGCCCCTCCGATACAGTAATCTCAGAATCAACCTGAATATGCACATCGACCAGAGCCTCGCCACCCATTCGGCGTGTTCTCAGAAAGTGCAACGAGGCCACACCATCAACATCGCGAATAGCCGCTCTAATTTCCTCTAACCGCTCTTTTGGTAACGAAGTATCTACCAGCTCGCTAAGGCTCTCTTTGAGCAAGTCATAACCGATTTTTGCCACCATGATGGCAACCGCAATAGCCGCAAAGTCATCCAGAACCTCAACACCCACCAAACTTCCACCGATACCGACAAAAACAATCACCGAAGAGATCGAATCACTACGATGATGCCAGGCATTCGCTTCTAAAAGGCGTGATCGCGTCTCTTTGGCAACTCTCAAGGTATAGCGAAAAAGCCCTTCATTGGCCAGGATGGAAAAAAGCGCCGCAAAGAGCGCAATCGCACTCGGTTTCAGCACAATCTCTGGGCCAGTGATTCTAGATACTGCATCCCAGCCAATTCCCACACCCACCACAATCAACAGACCACCCAGAACAACCGTTGCAACCGTTTCAAAACGGGCATGACCGTAAGGATGGTCTTCATCAACCGCCTGAGAACCATAGTGCGTCGCAAACCAAACCAGCAGATCTGTTAACAGGTCAGACAGTGAGTGAATGCCATCCGCAACCAGCGCATGAGATGCAGCCATCTTGCCCACAGCAATTTTAACAACCGCAAGCAGCAGGTTGACCGCTGCGCCAATCAGGGTGACGCGCTTTTTCTGCTCGCCAATGGAGAGTACTGAATCAGTCACCGTCAGAACCACCTACCTGTAAGTTGAGAATAAATTCATAGTCCGAAGAGCGACTGGCCAAAACACTATGACCATTGATTCGGCACCAGGTCGGAATATCGTGCATCACGCCCGGGTCAGTACAGGTCACCTCCAGCTCATCTCCTTGCTGCAATGTTTTAATCTTATCCTGAACCCGAATAACAGGCAGCGGACAAAGTAGCCCACGAAGATCCAGGGCAATCTTACTCATACATACCATTCCGCTGGAATTTCATGGGCCGGCATTGGCTTAACATCTAACGTTGTCACTTCGCCATCTCGTACACATTCAACGCTGACTTTATCCGCATCACGCCCCTGACTGAAACGGGCTACCAGCCGGGCAGCGAGCGGCAAATCTGCCTCTGTAATCTCTCCTTCAACCAGGGTTAATGGCCCACCGTGACTCGTCACCTGCAACCAGGTAAAGCCTTTTTTATATCCCTGTAAAAAACGTGACTCGCCCTCTTCGCGCGCAACAATCAGCTTGTAGTTGCCGCCAGGGCGGATATGCCGCCCCACCTTCAAGAGCATAATGTCATCCAGCTCGTACTCTTTGCTGCCGCGATACTTCCACAGATCAACCAGTTTTACGGAATAGCTCTTATCGGTCAAAAAGCAGCAACCACCAGCCGGGGTCGCATAATCTTCAAACCCATATTGATCGGCCAACGCCATCTGTGGTTTGCGTGTCCGCCCGCTAAAATCAAACAGTTCGTCACGATTGACCCAACCCTCATGTTCTGGGAGTGTTTCGGGCAAATTCTTCGCACAAAGGGGACGCAGCAGCAGATCATCCGCACCCGACTCTCTGGAGATCACCGGCATGGTATCTTTACGCTGAGACATCGGCCGTTGACCAACCACTTCACCAGTGATAATAAAGTCAAAATCATTTTCTTCAATCCACTGCTTTGCCTTTGCCACCATAAAGACTTTACAGTCTAAGCAGGGGTTCATATTGGCACCATAGCCATGCTTTGGGTTAAGTAGTACCGACTTATACTCTTCGATCACATCGACAATATGCAGCTTCATATTAAGCTGTTCCGCAACCCACAGGGCATTGTTGCGCTTCGGCTTGGCTTTGTCCTTTTTACGAATAGCATGGGTGTGCCCCTCGACACAGAAACCGGTGAAGAAATTGATTCCCTCAACGTGCACACCCTGCTCCTGAATCACCTTTGCGGCCAATAAAGAGTCCAGACCACCTGAAATAAGCGCAACCGCTTTACGTTTGTTCGACATATTTAATACTGTTAAAAACCAACTTAAATAGTCATCTTACCCAAAAATGGCGTGCTAATCATTAAGCACAACATGCAGTAACCACTCGTTTCTGGGTATAATCGCGCCTTTGTTTAAACAATGATCAGGATTTAACGCCAAGTGACCACTGACAAAGAATCTGGCCATAATTGCGCCACTTTTCAAGGACTTATTCTCTCTTTACAAGAATACTGGGCAAAACAGGGCTGCGCCCTTCTTCAACCACTCGATATGGAAGTGGGTGCCGGCACCTTTCACCCCGCCACTTTTCTTCGCGCCATCGGCCCTGAACCTTGGAATTGCGCCTATGTGCAGCCCTCTCGCCGTCCGACCGATGGCCGCTATGGAGAAAACCCAAACCGGTTGCAGCACTATTATCAGTTTCAGGTCATTCTCAAACCCTCTCCAGATAATATTCAGGAGCTTTACCTGGAATCGCTACAGCATATCGGTATCGACCTGCTTGAGCACGACGTTCGCTTTGTCGAAGATAACTGGGAATCACCCACATTGGGTGCATGGGGGCTTGGCTGGGAGGTCTGGCTAAACGGCATGGAAGTGACGCAGTTCACCTATTTCCAGCAGATTGGTGGTCTCGACTGCCGCCCTGTCACGGGTGAAATTACTTACGGCCTCGAACGCATCGCCATGTACCTGCAGGGTGTCGATAATATCTACGACCTGGTCTGGACCAATAACGAAAGAGGTATCGTTACCTATGGTGACGTCTTTCATCAAAATGAAGTTGAAATGTCCACCTGGAACTTTGAGCATGCCAATGTCGACTTTATGTTCCAGACATTTGATACCTGCGAATCAGAGTGCATAAAATTGATCGAAGCCGGTCTACCGCTACCCGCTTATGAAATGGTCTTGAAAGCATCTCACGCTTTCAACCTGCTTGATGCTCGTCATGCCATCTCTGTCACCGAGCGCCAACGCTACATTCTACGTGTTCGCAATATGGCCAAATCGGTTGCCGAAACCTACTATCAGCGACGCGAGAAGCTTGGTTTTCCTATGCTTTCCGAAAAAACCGCAAAGGGAGAGAGCTAATGGCTGATTCTCAAGATCTCCTATTTGAACTGGGTACCGAAGAGCTCCCTCCCAAATCACTTTTGACACTCCGTAATGCGCTCGAAGAAGGCATTGTCGCTGGACTTAAAAAAGCCGACTTAGCACACGGTGAAATCATCGCCTATGCAACCCCCAGAAGGCTTGCAGTATGGATAAAAGACTTAGCCACTGCACAACCTGACCGTACCGTAGAACGGCGCGGCCCCGCAGTTAAGGCCACCTACCAGGCAGATGGCAGCCCCAGTAAAGCGGCAGAGGGTTTTGCACGCAGTTGTGGTGTTTCGCTCGAACAGATGGGAACCATCAAGACCGATAAAGGAGAGTGGCTCGCTTTCAGTGAAAACAAAACAGGCAAACCCACCGAGCAGCTGATTGGTGACATTCTCAGCAAAAGTCTCACAGCACTCCCCGTTGCCAAAAGAATGCGCTGGGGAAGTGGTACGACCGAATTTGTCCGACCCGTTAAATGGGTTGTGCTTTTATTCGGCACAGAGGTCATTAACAGCACCATTCTCGGCATTAAAGCCGACCGCAATTCACGCGGCCACCGTTTTCACGCCCCTGCATTAATCAATATCCGTGAAGCGGCCAGCTATGCAGAACAGCTGCTGGAATCGGGACATGTTGAAGTCTCTTTTGAAACACGTCGTACGCAAATTGAGCAACAGGCGATTGAATTGGCAGGAACGGTCTCCGGCCACGCCCATATCGAACCCGCCCTACTCGACGAAATCACGGCACTCGTTGAGTGGCCTGTTGGCGTGATGGGGGGGATTGATGAACGTTTCTTGGCACTACCGGCAGAAGTGCTCATCACCACCATGCAGGACAACCAGAAGTACTTTCCCGTGAAAGCGGAGTCGGGGGAACTACTTCCCTGGTTTATCACTTTCAGCAATATCGACAGTACAAACCCAGAATCTGTTCGCAAGGGGAATGAGCGCGTTGTGCGCCCCCGTTTGGCGGATGCCGAGTTCTTCTGGAATCAGGATCGCAAACAGCCTTTGGAAAACCGCGTCGAAAAGCTCGGCAGCATCATCTTCCAGAAACAGCTCGGCACACTACTCGACAAAACCGAGCGTGTTGAAAAGCTAGCCGCACTGATTGCCGAAGAGATTGGTGCAGATAAAACACTTTCTAGACGCGCGGCCCATCTCGCTAAAACGGATCTAATGACCGAAATGGTGGGTGAGTTTGCCAGCCTGCAAGGTATTATTGGTCGCTACTATGCCGCTGCCGATGGCGAGCCAGGAGAGGTTGCTCAGGCGATTGAAGAGCAATACTTTCCAAAACAATCGGGGGGAAAACTGCCTGAGTGTAAAACCGGTCAGGTACTCGCCCTGGCTGAAAAACTCGATACCTTATGCGGCATTTTCAGCGCCGGACTGATGCCTACTGGCGATAAAGATCCCTATGCTCTCAGACGCGCAGCCATTGGTATCCTGCGGATTATTCTAGAAAAACGGCTCGACCTTAATCTTGTTGAACTCATTGAGAAATCCTGCGGTCTATTCAGCCACGAGTTTGATCGTGAAAAAACTCAAAAACTGCTCCTCACTTTTTGCCTTGAGCGGTTAAAAGGGCTTTTCCTCGAAGAGGGCTTTAGCGCCGATGAGCTTGATGCGGTTCTTTCGGTTCACCCGACACGACCGCTCGATTTTGAAGAGCGCCTTCAAGCAGTTAAAGCCTTTCGCTCTCTACCCGAGTCAGAAAGCCTTGCGGCTGCCAATAAGCGAATTCGCAATATCCTACGTAAAGCAGGAAGCCTTTCCCAGCACGCAGTCGATACAAAACAGCTTATTGAACCCGCTGAAAAGCAGCTTTGGGAGCAAACCCAAAATGCCTCGGAAGCGATTGCCCCACTACTTTCTCAACGGGATTACAGTGCGGCATTAAAGCGACTGGCGTTGTTGCGCGAGGTGACCGACCTGTTCTTTGATGAGGTGATGGTAATGGCCGATGATGAAGCGATTCGCAATAACCGATTAACGCTTCTATCAGCGACCGGTAATTTATTTCTCTCAATTGCCGACATCTCAAAACTACAATGAAATACATCATTCTCGACCGCGATGGCGTCATCAACCAGGACTCTGATGCCTACATCAAATCACCGGAAGAGTGGATTCCTGTTGAAGGAAGTCTCGAAGCCATCGAGCTGCTGAACCAACACGATTTTCATGTTGTTGTGGCAACTAATCAATCTGGGCTGGCTCGTGGGCTTTACGATGAACCTACGCTCTATCAGATTCATGCCAAAATGCAGCGAATGGTGGCGGAAAAAGGGGGCCGGATCAGCGCAATCTTCTACTGCCCACACGGCCCTGATGATGGCTGCGACTGCCGAAAGCCTGAACCCGGGTTACTACTACAATTTGCTGAACGGGCAAAGATCTCACTCGAAGGTATCCCTTTTGTGGGTGATACATTAAGGGACATTCAAGCCGCTCAAGCCGTTGGCGCCAGCCCTTTCCTGGTTAAAACAGGTAAAGGAGAGAAAACCCTGCAAGATAACCCGAATCTTGATGTACCGGTTTTCGATAACCTCTTAGAAGCGGCAAAAGAGATCATTCGTCATGCACAAAATTAATCTTTTCCTCCGTTCAAGCCTTTTCTTCGGCTGCATGAGCCTGAGTACGATCCCCTTTTCAATACTGGTTATCCTCTGCTGGCCCCTTTCCCAACCCGTCCGCTATAAAGTTGCGAGTGGCTGGGCAATCCTCAATATCTGGTTACTGAAACAGATTTGCGGGCTAAGCCACCAGATTGAAGGGTTGGAAAATGTTAAAGAAGGTGAAAATGGCATTATTTTGTGCAAACACCAATCTGCCTGGGAAACGTTAGCGCTTCAAACAATCTTTCCAAATCAGGCGTGGGTGCTCAAACGAGAACTCTTCAAAATACCTATTTATGGCTGGGCGCTGGCTGCCACCGACCCCATCGCAATCAACCGACAAAATAAAAGAGCCGCGCTTAAAGCGATTATTCAACAGGGCATAAAAAAACTTAAACAGGGCCGCTGGATCGTTATTTTCCCGGAAGGCACTCGAATGGCTCCGGGTGAAAGGGGAAACTACGGTGGAAGTGGTGGGCTGCTAGCCCATAAATCGGGTTATGCCATCACCCCTATTGCCCATAATGCGGGGGAATTCTGGCGTCGGCGCGGCTTTATAAAACAACCTGGGGTCATACAGGTTCGGATTGGCCCAGCCATTCGACTCGAAGAGGGGCGTAAAGCTTCTGAACTAAACAAGCTCGCTGAAGAGTGGATTGAATCCAATATGGCTGAAATCAACGACCAAAAAGCTAACTAAGAACGCACTCGCCCTAACCTTTTAGATACTAAAATTAGGCTCCATAACCTTCCAAACCCATTCAGAAGCCTCTTCAAGAAGCTCTCCGCTCAGCTCTGTTAGTGGCCTGGGTTTTGCGATCCCATATCCCTGCGCATAGTCAACGCCTATTAATGCAAGCTGTTTGACAATCTCTCCATTTTCAACAAATTCGGCAACGGTCTCCATCCCTACTGCATGCCCTACATCGTTAATAGAGCGAACCATTGCCCGATCAATTTCATCATCAATAATATCTCGGACAAATGCACCGTCAATTTTCAGCTTATTGACAGGCAGCTGCTTCAGGTAGGTAAAAGAAGACATTCCTGAGCCAAAGTCATCCAGCAAAAACTGACAGCCCAGTTCTTTCATTTGTCGAATAAACTGCGTTGCCCGCTCAAGATTAAGAATCGCAGCCGTTTCGGTCACTTCAAATGCAACCTTATCGTAGGGAACCCCTTTCTCGATGAAGCATGCTTGAACAAAACGAAGAAAGTCTTCGCTTCCAACCGAGTTTCCAGAAATATTAATCGAGCAATAGGAGAAATTAGCCAGTAACTCGCTATTCTCTACAAAGAAATTAAGTGCATTACCAACAACCCAACGGTCAATCTTTTGATCCAGCCCATAACGTTCCGCTGCTGGCAAAAAAGCACCTGGAGGGATCATTCCACCCGTTTTATCACAACGCATTCTGAGTAGTATTTCTAGTGCCGCAGGCGCTTTCTTCTGAACAGCAACAATTGGCTGGAAATAGAGTTCAAAGCGATCCTCCTCTAGCGCTCTTGTGATCTGGCTCACCCAGTTCATCTCTCCCTGGCGTTGCTGAATATCTTTATCTTCTGTCTGGTAAATATGAACACGGTTACGCCCAGCATCTTTTGCGGCATAACAGGCGGTGTCTGCCAATTTAAGGAGGTCAACACCCTCAATATCCCAAACATCCATCAGGTTGACCATGCCAATACTGATTCCGAGGTTGAAAACCTGATTCTCCCAGGGAAAGCGAAAGTCCTCTATCAACTCTCTAATTTCATTAGCAATCTGAAGGGCTTTATCAGCCGGACAATGCTCCAGCAAGATGCCAAACTCATCACCACCCAAGCGACCAAATGTGTCACGTTCACGCAGACGAGGCTTTATAAGTGCTGTCAGCAAACATAGCAGTTCATCTCCCGCCTGGTGCCCACAAGTGTCATTGATCACTTTAAACTGATCAAGATCCATGTAAAACAGGGCATAGTCCGCATGTGTTGTTCTTAATGACTTTAAACAACGGCTCAACCGCTCTTCGAACTGGCGACGATTAATCAGCCCGGTTAACTCGTCATGGTTCGCGTGAAATTCCAGCTCTTTTGCCATACTACGTGTCTGCGTCACATCATGAAAAACCAATACAGCCCCTGTTATTTCACCATCTTCATGCCGAATAGGTGCAGCAGAATCTTCAATCGAAATCGTATGCCCATCACGGTGAACAAGCCCAGTATGGTTCGCCAACCCGACAATCCGCCCCTCTTTCATGCAGCGTTCCGCAGGGTTAAGCGCTTTTTTTCCCGTTGTTTCGTTAATGATAAAGAAAACTTTATCCAGTGACTGCCCAATGGCTCGATTCTCACGCCAACCCGTCAGCT
>Ga0164315_10002083_pt1 | contig 15260 bp, 8 predicted proteins | sample GuaBasSedimGuay6_FD_113737 | JGI IMG/M metagenome (GOLD analysis project Ga0164315, IMG submission 113737) | Subseafloor sediment microbial communities from Guaymas Basin, Gulf of California, Mexico - Guay6, Core 4569-2, 0-3 cm | ecosystem: Environmental > Aquatic > Marine > Hydrothermal vents >... | reverse complement strand
CCGGACATAGATATTGCCGTTCAAGCCAACACACTTTATCTTGAAGATTTTTTCAACGATATGAAGGGAAGGTTTTCTGTTAACGGGTATATGAAAGGGAACCCTGAAAATTTTGCAGGCAATCTTGATGTGACTGGCAGCATGATTGACCTGGGTATACAGAAGATTAAAGGAGGGGAGCTTAATTTGAATCTGTCCGGCAGCGGCACGTTGGAAGATCCTTTTATCACTGGCAAACTCAATGTGAAGGATTTGTCTGTCAATGAAGGAAAAATAAACAATATTGATCTTGATTTTAATGCCGGCGACCGGGTTGCCCAAATAAAAGGAAATTTCGGATTCAGAGTTGACGGAGAATATCATTTTGAAGACCGTTCCTTTGAAGCTGATCTTGACCTGAATGCTGTAGATATTACCCCATATTTCAGAGTTGCAGGACAAAATGATTTTTCAGGAAATATCAGCGGAACCGTCAAGACCAAAGGCAGTATTGATCAATTGGACGCACTGAGCGCCACTGCAGATATAACAAATGTGTCGATACAGTTTAAAAATAATAAATTCATCAATATCCCCGGTTCAAACCTGTCTTTTAAAAACGGTTTTTTGAATGTGGGCAAGACTGATATTCAACTTCTCGAGAAGGGATTGATAACCATAAGCGGTCAGGGTGGATTAAAAACCGATCTTGCTTTTACGATCGACGGGGATATCCCCCTGGAAGTTATTATTCCTGTTGCAGAAGACATTGATGATGCAACGGGAAATATAAAAATTGCCGCATCAATTAAAGGCAGTGTTGAAAAACCGATGATTAAAGCTGATGTGATCCTGGAAAAACTTGGTATGTCGTTGTCGGCAGTTGAACAAAAATTACAAAATATTAACGGGCATATACAGGTGTCACCTGAAGAAATTTTGATTAAAAGATTTGACGGGCAATTGGGTGATGAAAAGTTTGATCTTAAGGGGAATGTTCTACTGTCAAATTTTTTACCTGAAAAATTTGATCTGGACTTTACCGCCCACCGCCTGTCTTTGGATTTTCCTGATTTAATGGATATATCCATTAACAGCAACCTGAATCTTTCAGGGACAAATGAGAAATCAGAGTTAAAAGGTGAGATTGTCCTTCTTGAAGGTCGGTACTACAAAGATGTCAAACTGAATTTAGCAAATGCTGCAAAAAGGAAAAGACAACATACCCCCATCAAGGAGAAAAAAGAAATCTCCTTTCTTAAATCCATCTCCCTTAACATTGATATCAAAAGTCGTGAGCCGTTTGGGGTAGATAACAACCTTGCTTTTATAAGCATCAGTCCGGATCTGAACATTTATGGTACAGCAGAGAATCCTTTAATCGGCGGAAGGGCCCAGGTGGATTCCGGAATCATCACATTCCGGAAAAATGAATTCGAGGTTAAAAAAGGGATTATTGATTTTGTCAATCCGTATAAAATTGAGCCCAATTTTGATATAGAAGGAGAAATGGAAGTTCGCACATGGACCGTCTATCTTACAGTTTCCGGTACGCCGGACAACCTGGATTTTAAGTTTCATTCAAAACCGGATGAACAGGATGTTGATATCCTTTCCCTGCTTGCATTCGGAAAAACAACCCGTGAACTGAGAAATAGTGATGGAGGGTCCAGTTTTTCAGCAGGAGAAATATTTGCTGGGTTTGTTGCAGAAACGCTGCAGAAAGAGATGAAAGACGCTTCCGGTATGGATTATTTGGAAATCAAAATGAATGATACTGATGATTCCGGTGAACAAGGGGTGAACGTGACTGTGGGCAAGGAACTTTCAAGGTATATTACCGTTAAATACGGTGTGGATGTGAGAAACGGTGAAACCGTCCAGCGTGTAACCACAGATTATAAAATTTTAGAGAATTTTTTAATGAGCGGATTTCAGGATACCGGGGGTGATTTCGGGGGAGAGCTCAAATACCGCATGGAGTTCAGATAGAGTATGTTTTCAAAGGATCGAAAGATGCTCATAAATAGGTGCCTTCATGCATAAAATGGAAAAAAACTCCTGTGTTTTTATATTCATCCTCAAAGTTTTTGTGGTATTGACGGCAATGGGGTTTTGTTTCCAGCCCTGTTTCGCAGCCCGGGAGAATGAAAAATTTTTAGATAAAAAAATATCTAAAATAAAAATTCAAATTTTAGGGGACACCAAAGACCGTGCCTTGTGGGAATCCATTGCAAGGGACCTGATATCTGTATCTGTCAAAGACCCATATGAACCTGATAAACTTTTGGAAAGCATTGCGATTCTTTCAGAATCCACTTTGTTCAAGGATATTCATGTGGCTGATCCTGTTTCAGGGGAAATGGGGATTGAAATCACATTCCAACTCTCTCCCTTTGGAAGGATTAAAGACATTATTGTCAATGGTGCTTTTCCAATATTTGAAAAAGAAGTAGTCAATGTCATGACCATTTATAATGGGGATGCATTTTCACAGAGAAAGATTGAGGCCCAGGCGTTGAGGGTAACAGAGCTTTTCATAAAACAGGGGTATCTTGACCCGAAAATTACGGTATCTTCGAAAAAAGATGAGAAAGATGATCACTTTGTTGTTTATGTTGATGTTGAAAAAGGGGATTTCTATAAGATCAGAAAAATTTTTATCCAGGGGAACAAAGAATTTTCTTCCACCCGACTCAACCTGCGAATTAAAACATGGAAATCATCAGTTCTTTTTGGCAGCGCCAAACGATTTATTCAAAAGGATCTTGATGAAGATGTTAAAAATTTTATCAAGTTCTATCGATCAAAAGGGTATGCAGATGTTGAAGTGGCAGGGAAAGCTGTAAAAAATTATGAAGACAGAACTATTGATATTAAATTTTATATTAAGGAAGGCCCTCTTTATAAAATATTATTTGAGGGGAATAAGCAATTTTGGGATTATACCCTGAAAAAAGACATGACGCTTGCCAGGGATGGGAATAAAAATAATTTTACCCTGAAAAAAAATGTCCGAAATATGAGAAAAAAATATGCGCAAAAAGGATATCCTGATACAGAGATTAAAATGCATGGTTTAGATAAAAAAGAAAAACCAGTTAAGGAGATAATACTTAAAATTGAGGAAGGGTTTCGGTATATTGTTTCCAAAATTAATATAAAAGGGAACACGGCCATAGAGGAAAAAGACATCAAAAAACAGATGTTAACAAGGCTGCCAGGGGTTTTTTCAAAAGGGGCTTATTTTTCCAGGACCCTTGAAGAAGACATTGGGGCTATAAAGGCTCTTTATTTAAAGGAAGGATATACACAAACCCGGATCCAGAAAAAAATATTGATTAAAGACCCGGAGTCTGGAAAAGAAAAAGAAATTAAATCTGTAGAAATGGAGCTGATTATTGATGAGGGTATCCAAACCCTGACAGGGGCTGTTACGTTTAAAGGCATGACAGTATTAAAAATTGAAGAAGCCATGGAATTGATTTCCCTGAAACCGGGAGAGGTCTTTCGGAAATATATGATTGAAAATGATGAAAGTGTTTTAAGAAAAACCATTTCAGAGATGGGATATCCCAATATCACGGTGACGGCCCGACCAAATTTTAACCGGGACAACTCCCTTGCCAGTCTCATGTTTGAAGTGGAAGAAGGACCTTTTGTACAGGTCGGACAAATTTTTTATACCGGTAATTTCAGAACCAGGGAAAAGATTTTGGACAATGAGATGGAATTGTCTTCCGGGGACCCTTTGTCACTTACAGCATTGCTCAAAAGCCGACGCAACTTCATGGATATGAATGCAATTGATTCGGCTAAGTTCAGGACTCTTGGGTTAAAAGAAAAGGCTGGTGAGGTTGACCTTGTTATCGAGGTGGAAGAAAAAAAACCGTATTTTTTTGAAATTGGTGCGGGTTATGATACAGAACGGCATTTTTATGCCAAGACTACAATAGGGGATCATAATTTTCTGGGCAGAAATCTTGATGTGAAGGCAAATATTGAAGCCAGCCAGATCGGGTATAAAGGTGATATATCTCTTGCTGAACCACGGTTTTTTGCAACAAGGCTATCTGCCAGCACAAGGGTGTTTGCAGAGCAGCGAGAGGAATTTAATAAGGAATTCGGCACACAGACTTATGGCGTTTCTCAGGATTTTTATCGAAAATTTTTTAATGATACACTGACCACCAACTTAGGATTTATCTATGAGTTCCGTGAACAATATTTAACCATAAACAGAGTTCTTACCCCAGAAGAGGAAAAACTATATGATCCCAGGAATATTTTTGTAGCAAGTCCTTCCCTGATTTATCGGACGACAGATTCCTATGTCCGTCCCAGGAAAGGAACGTTTACGGCATTTTACGTGGACGTTTCAAAAGGTTTTGATAATACCCTGGATGATTTTGTCAAATACCGAGTGGATACCCGCTATTATTATACTCTTTTTAAACCCCTGACCTTTGCTGTGAGGGGTAGGTACGGATTAATTGAACCGTATGGTGATAATACCACCATTCCTGAAGATCAGCTTTTTTTCCTTGGCGGCACGTCAACTGTAAGGGGTTTTGATGAAAACCTGCTTCGTTTTGATGACAATGGCAATGCTGTTGGTGGCCGGGAGGTGATTCTCGGCAGCATTGAGGCACGATATGATATGGGTTTGAATTTTGAGTCCACAGCCTTTTATGACATCGGTAGTGTTCAGCAGGCTGAGGGTCGGAGTGGTTTTGATGATTTCAGGGCATCAGTGGGTGTCGGTCTTCGCTACATGACCCCTGTCGGTCCCATCGGCCTGCTTTACGGCTGGAAACTTGATCCTCTGCCCAATGAAAGCAGTGGTACTCTTCATTTTTCCATGGGGTATACTTTTTGAAAATTTTCCAACCACAACCAGAAGATTAATATTAGATCTGCATTCCTTCTAATTTCTTTTCAAAAAGTAAATCTTAGTATATAAGAATTAATTGTAATTCAAAAATCTATTTGTTGATATCAACAGGGAGAAGAATGCCGATTATGGAAAAATCATCAGGGGTTAAAAAAATTGTTTCGTTTTTTTTAAGATTTTTTAGGGTTCTTGTTGTCCTGGCGATTGCCATTGCCCTGGCAAAACTGCTGATATCCTTAAAAAATGAACCTGAGAAAATAGAAATTGTTAAAACGCCTCCCAGTGTAAAAGTAATGACGGCATCGCCTGTTTCAAAAGTCATGACGGTAGATGCCTATGGTACGGTAAAACCAAGGAAACTGGTAAAGATTGCAGTGGAAGTGCCAGGGAGAATCGATTATATTCATCCGTCTTTTATTGAGGGCGGGGTGATTGAAAAAGGGGAGATTCTGATCGGTATTGATCAAAGATCTTATAAACTGGACCGGCAGGCGGGGCAGGTTCGAGTCAGGCAGGCTAAGACGGATATTAAAAGCTTAAAGCAGGATATTAAAAATTTAAAAAATGACATTATACTTTCCAGGGCTAATGTTGAGCTTACCCAGAAAGAACTGGAGCGGGTTAAGGCTTTAACCCAGAATCAATTTGCTTCAAAAAACAGTCTCGATAAAGCCGAGCAGCAATATTTACAGGCAAAGATTGCCTTGCAGAATATCAACAACCGGTTGTCATTGACCGATACTTTAATGGAACAGAAGAATGCTGCTTTTGCCATGGCACAGGTTGATTTTCAAAAAGCCGAACTTGCATTAAATAAAACGCAGATAAAAGCCGATTTTAATGGTTATGTCCTGGATAAATTTGCAGAAATTGGAGAATATGTCAATCCTGGCCAGACCCTGGGGGTAATTTATCAAAAAGGCAGTCTGGATGTGGATGTGAGAATCCCTCTGGAGAAGATGAAATGGATTGCGGCCTTTTTTGAAAATGGGAAAAAACCGGATGCAAAGGTGATGACAGCAAGTTTTGACGGCATGAAACCATTTGTATGGAATGCTAAAGTCGTCCGGGTAAAGGCGAAAATCGACGAAAAAACAAGGACCTTGCCCATGACGCTTGAAATATTGAATCCTGATATAAAAATAAAAAATATTTTTAATTTAAAACCGGGTACGTTTGTTAAATGCAGTATTGTCGGAGAGACGTATGAAAATATTTTTGTGCTGCCAAGATATTTGTTAAAACGCAATAACATTCTATTTGTTGTGAATAACAATCATTTGAAAATGAAAAAAGTGAATGTGTTAAGAAAGTTTGAGGATGAGGTTTATATTAACGGAGGATTAGCCCCGGGCGATAAGATTATTTTCTCTCCCCTTCCAGGTGCCATAGAGGGAATGGAACTCAATATAAAGCTAAATGGGAAGTAAAATATGAAAGCATTGGGCAAATGGTCTGTTGAACACAAGGTTTCAGTGAATTTGATAATGATCTTTCTCATTGTTGCAGGGCTGTATACGGTCTTTAATATGAAACGGGAAATGTTTCCCCAGTTTTCCGTTGATATGATCAATATCGGGGTGACCTATCCCGGTGCATCACCTGAAGAAGTTGAAGAAGGGATCTGCATTAAGATCGAAGAGCAGCTTAAAAGCCTTGAAGATGTTAAAGTCATGCATTCTACTGCCCTTGAGGGACACGGGTCGGTATTATTGGAACTTGCCACCGGAACAGATATTAATGAAAAACTGGATGAAATAAGGACAGAGATAGATCTGATTAATTCATTTCCCGAGGAAGCCGAAGATCCGGTCGTCACTGAGATTAAAAATAATCCTCCGGCCATATATCTGGCTGTATATGGTGATGCCAACGAAAGGGTGTTGCGGAAAACTGCCGAGAAAATAAGAGACGATCTTGTGGATACTGATGAGATTTCTCTTGCAAACCTCATCGGTGTCAGGGACTATGAACTTTCCATTGAAGTGTCAGAAGAAAATCTGCAACGATTTAATCTGTCTTTTGATCAGGTTGCTATAGCCGTAAAAACAGGAAGTCTGGATTTGCCGGGTGGTAAAATCAAGACAAAAGGAGGGGAGTTTCTGGTCCGGGCCAAGGGAAAGCTCTATACGGGTGAAGAATTTGAACGGATTCCGCTGGTGACCAGAGAAGATGGAACCAGTATTAATCTCGGAGATGTTGCAACAGTTATCGATGGATTTGAAGATACGGATGTTAAGGCAAGGTTTAATGGAGAATCCGCAGTCCTTGTGGTTATTAATCGTACAGACAGCCAGGATACCATTGCCATTTCAAAAACAGTCAAGGAATATATTAACAACAATAAAGATTCCCTTCCCAAAGGCATCACGCTTGGCTATTGGTTTGATATGGCGGAAATGGTCCAGAACAGGATTGATCTTTTGGTGAAAAACGGTGCCCAGGGAATATTGCTGGTGTTTATTGTCCTGGCACTGTTTCTTGATCTCGGACTCGCTTTCTGGGTGGCGTCAGGTATTCCCATATCATTTATGGGGGCTTTTCTTATTCTGGATTTTTTTGGTGCATCCATTAACATGTTATCTTTGTTCGGATTTATCATGACATTGGGTATCCTTGTGGATGATGCTATTATTGTCGGGGAAAATGTCTATACCCACTATAAAATGGGCAAGTCTGCCAAAGATGCGGTGCTTGACAGTATCGCCCAGATTGGTGCACCGGTTGTGATGGCGGTGACCACAACCATTGTCGCTTTTACACCTTTGATGCATATTGCAGGGATTATGGGTAAATTTATATATATCATGCCCCAGGCAGTGATCTGTATCCTTGCCATTTCCCTTATTGAAGCCTTTATTATCCTGCCGGCTCATCTTAATCATGCCCTCACCCCACCGAAAAAGAATAAAAGTCTGATTTATCGGACCTGTTTTTTCTGGCTGGAGTGGCTGAAAAAAGATATTCTGGATGCGCATAGATGGGTTCGAGACAGAGTCGAAAAAGTTTTAACCCGTTTCATTCGTTCAAGTTATACGCCTGTTTTGAAGTATTGTGTTAAAAATCGATATTTTACTCTTGCCATCGGGTTTGGGATATTAATTGTCAGTATCGGGCTTTTGGCCGGTGGGCATGTGCCCTTTGTGTTTTTCCCGAAAACCGACAGCAACTGGATTGTTTCAGAGATTATATATCCTTTGGGAACTCCTTTTGAAGCCACAGAAAAGGCCATAAAGCAAATTGAGAAAGGGGCATTTGACCTTAATGAATTTTTCAGGAACAGGGTGATGAATGGCGAAGATCTGATTGTTAATAGTTTTTCCCAGGTGGGCGTCATCCCCAGAAGGGACTGGAAACCAGGGGTATATGGGGGGCATTGCGGGGAAGTCTGGATAGAGATTAAGCCGGGTTCAAAACGGCCTGATATTTCTGCGCCTGAAGTGACGGCAAAATGGCGTGAGTTGACAGGTGGTATCCTTGGGGTTGAACAATTGACTTTTTCCATTATCGGCGCTGGGCCCGGTGGCAATCCAATTGAAATCCAACTCAAGGGCAATGATCTTGAGCAGTTGCAGCTTGCAGCAGACGTCTTAAAAAATGAAATCGCCAAATACCCGGGGACCTTTGATATCACAGATAATTTTAGACCCGGCAAGATGGAAATACAGATTTATATTAAAAAAGGAGCCAAATCTTTGGGAATTACCATGGCTGATGTTGCCACCCAGATTCGGCAGGCCTATTATGGAGATGAAGTTTTAAAAATTCAAAGGGGTAAAGATGATATCAAGGTCATGATACGATATTCTCAAAAAGAGAGGGAATCGGAATCCAGTATTGATGATTTAAGGATTCGAACCCGTGACGGGAGACAAATACCGTTAAATCAGGTGGCCCGGATTGAAATAAAAAGAGGGTATTCAACCATTCAAAGGGTAGACCGGAAAAGAATTATTACGGTTATTTCCGATATTAATGAGGATGTCGCCAATGCAAGGGAAATTGTTGAAAACCTTAAACACAATTATTTAAACAATCTTGTCAACCGGTTCCCCGGAGTGACCTATGATCTGGAAGGCCAGGCCAAAAGAACCAAAGAATCCCTTGACAGTCTGAAAGTTGGTTTTTCGCTTGCAGCGATGATCATGTTTTTGCTTCTTGCCAGCCAGTTCCGATCATATATCCAGCCGGTAATCATTATGACCGCCATTCCCTTTGGACTCATCGGTGCCATTATCGGACACTATTTCATGACCCTTGATATAACCATGGTCAGTATTTTCGGAATTGTGGCTCTGTCCGGAATTGTAGTGAATGATTCTTTGATTTTAATCGATTTTATCAATTCAAAGGTCCGGGCAGGGGCAGGGGTTTTTGATTCTGTCATTGAAGCCGGGCAAAACAGGTTCAGGGCGGTTTTATTGACATCGGTGACAACGGTTGCAGGTCTTTTCCCCCTTCTTTTAGAGACCAGTTTCCAGGCACAGTTTTTAATTCCAATGGCGGTCAGCATCAGTTTCGGTCTGATGGCAGCCACCATTTTGACCCTTGTTTTTGTCCCGTCTTTGTATGTGGTCATTAATGATATGACCGGTATTTTTATCGCTGAGGATGATGAAACCAAAATGATGATAACAAGATTAGATAATGAAAGTGTATCAAAAGAAAATGGATAATATATTTAATAAAGAATTTTGGATCAATGAGTGGGAAAATGATAAAAAGAACGATACGTATGATGTGCATAAAGGATTTTCCACTCCGGAGTACTGGGACAAAGCAGCCGGCACCTATAACCAGAACAAAAAAGAAGTTCTAAGCCGTCGGCTTGAAAAGACAATGTCGTTTTTTAAAAGAAGTGATCTTTTGTTTGAGGGAATGAACGTCCTTGAAGTCGGATGCGGGACCGGAATGCTGGCAATAGAGCTGGCAAAACATGGCGCCCGGGTAACAGCCCTGGATTTTTCCAAAGGCATGCTGGAAAAATTTAAAGCAGCTGTCACGCCTGATATTAAAAAAAATATCACCATTCTTCAAAAAGACTGGCACAAAATAGATATAGAAGAAAAGAAATGGGAGAAAAAGTTTGATCTTGTAATCGCTTTCATGTCTCCGGGGGTTGCAAGCCCAAAGGCTTTTTTTAAATTAATGAGTTGTTCAAAAAAAGGGTGTGCCATAAGGGGGTGGGCGGCAAAAAGAAACCACCCCATTCTCTCTGAGTTGTGGGAAAAAATAATGGAAACACCTCTTGAAGATAAACCCCAGTCTATTTTATATAAAATAAATTTATTGTTTTCCATGGGGTTTTTCCCGGAGATTACCTTTGATACCATTGAGTGGGACCAGAAAGCCACAGTTAAAGAAGAATCCGGCCGGCAAATGGCTTTTTTTAAAAAAGTGAGCAAAAAAACCGATAAAGAACTTGAAAAAGTTATTTACCCTTATCTTGAGAGTATCTCAGAGAACAATCAGATAGTCAGGAAGCACAAAGGTTTAACCGCCACGGCTGTCTGGAAGATTGATTCAAGATATCCTTAAAATCAGATATCAGATTTCAGATAGATAGTGCCCGGCCTGAAATTGGGGGTTTTGGTTTGGGCAGCAGTTAGTAAATTACTTGTGTGGTCTCGGCATCGAATAGATGCATTTCATTAAGGTTCAATCCTAATTTTATGGTTTCATTTGGTTTAAAAATTTGCTTTCCTTCACTTTTAGACATCAGTTTAATTCCCTGGATATCCATATGAAGGTGGGTCTCATTTCCCAAAGGTTCAGCCACCATGATATTTCCTTCAAACATCCACTCTTCGGGAAGTGATGAGCGGGCATTGGCTGCTGTGATTTCTTCAGCCCGAAGGCCAAGGACAACTTTTTGATCATCAAGCAGATTTGTCCCTTCTTTATCCGGGACAGGCAGTTTGAGCCCGGATTCAAATTGGGCAAAGGTGTTCTCGCTCTGCCTTGTTATCCTGCAATCAACAAGATTCATGGGGGGGGTGCCGATAAATCCGGCTACAAATATATTCACAGGCGTTGAAAAAAGTTCAAGGGGAGTGCCGACCTGTTCGATATAACCATCTCTTAGAACAACGATTCGATCGGCAAGGGTCATGGCTTCCACCTGGTCGTGGGTCACATAAATCATAGTGGAATCAACCCGCTGATGCAGCAGTTTGATTTCTGCTCTCATCTGGATGCGAAGTTTGGCATCCAGGTTTGACAGGGGTTCATCAAAAAGGAAAATAGAGGGTTTCCTGACCATGGCACGTCCCATGGCCACCCGCTGGCGCTGCCCCCCGGAAAGTTCATGGGGTTTTCGTGTCAAAAAATCTTCAAGGCCCAGGATGGTTCCAACTTCCTCTACCCTCTGCTTGATTTCATCCTTTGGTGTTTTCATCAATTGTAATCCAAAGGCCATATTATTAAACACATTCATGTGTGGATATAGAGCATAGTTCTGGAATACCATGGCAAGGCCCCGATCCTTTGGTGCAATATCATTAACGATCTTTCCATCAATTGAAATGGTACCGGCGGATATCTCTTCCAACCCTGCAACCATTCTGAGCAAGGTTGATTTGCCACATCCCGAAGGTCCCACAAGAACAAGAAATTCCTTATCTTTGATATCAAGATCTATGTCATGAATTACCTCTATTTTTCCATACTTTTTAACAACATTTTTAAATTTTAACTCAGCCATTTACGATCCTGATTCTTATAGTCTATTTAAATTGTTATGATTTCATTGATGATCATAAAACAACAAAAAGAATCAATATGCAAATCTTTTTTTTTAAAATAATTTTAATCTTGACTCTTTGGCAGTATCCGATTAAAGCTGAGTAAAACAAGGCGAAAGGGCCATTTTTTATTTTTATAAACAGGGGTTCAATAAAGTTAATCGTCTAAATAATTCAGGTAAGGAGGAAAATGAAATGAAATTAACGAAACTTTGTGTGTTTTTAACTATTACCGCATGTCTTGTATTTCCCGTATCCGTTTTTGCCAAACCCGTCACTATTAACTGGTGGCATGCCATGCGAAGTGCCAGGGGTGAAGTGGTTAAAAATATGATTAATGAATTTAATGCATCTCAGTCAGAGTATGAGGTTGTGGGAACCAACAAGGGCAACTATGATGAAGTAATGAATGCAGGCGTTGCAGCCTTCAGGGCTAAAAAACAACCCCATCTTCTCCAGGTCTTTGAAGTGGGAACTCAGACCATGATGCTTTCAGGCGCTGTCTATCCGGTTTTTGAACTCATGAAGGATGCAGGGTATGACGTGGACTGGTCCAGATACCTCCAGGCCGTTCTTTCCTATTATATGAATGCCGACGGAAACCTGATGTCCATGCCGTTTAACTCCTCCACTCCTATTATGTATTATAATGTGGATATGTTCAAAAAAGCAGGAATTGCGCCTTTATCAAAATCTGAACCTATTACCTGGGATGAACTGGGTGACATTACTAAAAAAATTGTCAGCGCCGATATCGCCAAGGCCGGAATGGTTACTGCATGGCAGTCCTGGGTCCAGCTTGAGAATTACAGCGCCATCCATAATATTGCCTTTGCCAGCAAGGCCAACGGATATGAAGGGCTTGACTGTGAGCTTACGATTAATAATCCCCAGGTGGTAAAGCATATTACCCGGCTTAAATCATGGGCAGATGATAAACGGTTCATGTATGGCGGCCAGAAATACCAGGGCCCGAAAGCAGAATTTTTAGCCCAGAATGTAGCTGTTTATATGGATTCCATCAGTGGTATTGCGAAATTAAAAAAAGCAGTCAAGGATTTTAAATGGGATGCAGCTCCTCTTCCAGTGGAAGCCGGTACAAAAAAGCTCCAGAACAGTATTATTGGTGGGGCGTCTCTATGGGTGCTCAATGGTCATTCAAAAGAGGAATATAAAGGGGTTGCGGCTTTCTTGAAATTTCTGGCAGGTAATAAAATGCAGGAATACTGGCATAAGCAAACAGGGTATTTTCCCATTACCATTGATGCTTATGAGTCTTTAAAATCAAAAGGATATTATAACAGTGATCCCCTTCAGGAAGTGGGGATTAATCAGCTCAACCGGGCTATCCCGACTAAAATATCAAGAGGCCTGAGACTTGGCTACTTTGTGCAGATCAGAAACATTATCAATGAAGAACTGGAGCTTGTCTGGAATGGTAAAAAATCTCCTAAAGAGGCTTTGGATAATGCTGTGAAAAGAAGTAATGTCCAGTTGAGAACGTTTGAAAAAACCTATGAATAAAATAGATGCGTAAAGGAGTCAGACAGAGTTCTGACTCCTTTTTTTTACCCCGGATAGAATCAAGATAAAATCATGATAAAACGGTCTTTTTTTAAATCAAGATATTTGCCTTATCTGCTGATTTTCCCACAGATACTTGTTACCATGACCTTTTTCTACTGGCCGGCTTTTCAGGGAATTATTCAGTCTTTTCTTTTAAGTGATCCGTTTGGACGGCAATCCAAGTTTGTATGGTTTTATAATTATATTGAGCTTTTCACAGATCCTCTTTACCTCAAATCAATTCTTATTACGCTTGTTTTCAGCATCGCTGTTGCCTCTGTATCCCTGTCTCTGGGACTTTTTATTGCTTCCATGGCCAACCGGGCGCTTCGGGCAAAAGCAGTGGTTAGAACCCTGCTCATCTGGCCCTATGCAGTGGCACCGGCAATCTCCGGGATTATGTGGCTTTTTTTGCTCCACCCTTCCTATGGTATTGTTGCTATAGGAATCAAAGAATGGCTGGGGGTTGACTGGAATCCGGTCCTTTATGGAAGTGATGCAATGGTGATGATCGTCATGGCCAGTGCCTGGAAGCAGGTCAGTTATAATTTTGTATTTTTCATGGCAGGGTTGCAGGCCGTACCCAAATCCTTGATTGAGGCAGCCGCCATTGACGGTGCAAGCCCCTTTAAAAGATTCTGGTTCATTACCTTTCCTTTGTTATCCCCGACGTTTTTCTTTTTAACGGTGATGAATATTATTTATTCTTTTTTTGAAACATTTGGTATCATTCATACCGTAACCCAGGGAGGGCCAGGCGGTTCAACCAATATTCTGGTTTATAAGGTATACCAGGATGGATTCGTGGGTTTAAATTTAGGATCTTCCTCAGCCCAGTCAGTTGTGCTCATGTCCCTGATCATTGTTATCACCTTTCTTCAGTTCAAGTTTGTTGAAAAAAAGGTACAGTATGGTGGATAAAACTTATGGTTGAAAAAACGCCTTTACTTGATTTTTTTACTTATGCATTTTTAATGCTGGGAATATTTATTGTCGGATTCCCTATCCTTTACAGTCTGATTGCAGCAACCCTGCCTTTGGAAGAAGTTTCAAAAGTCCCCATGCCGCTCATTCCCGGGGATCAGTTTATGGTCAATATGAAAGAGGCCTGGTCAAGGGGAGATCTTGGAACCCAGATCTTAAATTCCTTTATTATGGCATCGGGCATCACTGTGGGAAAAATTACCGTATCCATGATTGGTGCTTTTTCCATTGTTTATTTTGATTATAAATTCAGGGTTGTGGCCTTTGCATCGGTTTTCTGTACTTTGATGCTCCCTGTGGAAGTCAGGATTCTGCCCACCTATGAAATGGCTGCCAATGTCCTTTCCCCGCTCCAGGCTCTGTGGGACATCCTGCACCTGAACAGTCTTATGACATGGTTCAGCGGCCATGATATCAGCGTTAATCTCAACTGGAGTCTGCTGGACAGTTATCCGGGACTTATTTTCCCCCTGGTGGCATCAGCCACCTGTACCTTTTTGTTCAGGCAGTTCTTCCTCACCGTTCCGGAAGAACTCTGTGAAGCAGCAAAAATGGACGGGGCAACTCCAATGACCTTTTTCAGGAAAATCCTTTTTCCGTTATCCAAGACAAATATAGCAGCCCTTGTGGTTATTGAGTTTGTCTATGGGTATAATCAATACCTCTGGCCGTTGCTGGTGACCACCAATCCTAAAATGACCACCGCTGTCATCGGTCTCCAGAATCTCATTCCCCAGGCAGATGATCTGCCTGAGTGGAACCTTGCTCTTGGTGCAGCCGTCCTTGTCATGCTGCCCCCCGTTTTAGTGGTATTGTTTATGCAGAGATGGTTTGTAAAAGGGTTGATTGAGAAAGAGAAATAGCAGTCCAATGGTGATGAAATCAATAAAATATTTTCCAAAAGAAAAAATATCCCCCATCAAATATCTGCTGACGGATATTGATGATACCATCACCCATGATGGGTTGATACCGGCATGTGCCTTCCAGGCCATGGAAGACCTTGGCAAAGCCGGTATAAAAGTTATCCCTATCACGGGAAGACCTGCCGGATGGTGTGATCACATCGCAAGAATGTGGCCTGTTGACGGGGT
>Ga0164315_10002080_pt1 | contig 15272 bp, 15 predicted proteins | sample GuaBasSedimGuay6_FD_113737 | JGI IMG/M metagenome (GOLD analysis project Ga0164315, IMG submission 113737) | Subseafloor sediment microbial communities from Guaymas Basin, Gulf of California, Mexico - Guay6, Core 4569-2, 0-3 cm | ecosystem: Environmental > Aquatic > Marine > Hydrothermal vents... | reverse complement strand
CCCAAATGATGGCATCTGATGATGTCATGGGGGACTTAACGCTAATTGAAGAGTCTTTGTCTCAGTTTAACCTTATTACTAGAATGCACCGGGATAGGTCTATGCGCTACCAGGATTATGACGCCATGGATAACTATGGTGATGTATCCGTAGCTTTAGACATCTACTCTGAAGAAGCCACACAAACAGACTTAATTCAAGAAGACAACATCTGGGTTACATCTCAAGACACAGAAGTTTCTTCCATTTTAGAAGCTATGTTCAAGAAGATTAAAATGCGAACTATCATACAGGGTATGTCGCGAGAAATCTTTAAATATGGCGACTTGTTTATTGCCCCTAAGTATGACACGGGTGGGATTAAGAGTATTCTTTACTTACCCGCTAGGTATGTACAGCGTGTAGGTCCTGACCTTAATAGTGTTAAGCACTACAAGTTAGACAACCACTTAGCTAAAGTAGCCCCCAGGAAAGATGGTATTCTTCTTCCCTGGGAGTGCGTACACTTTAGGATGATTAGTTTCGGGTTTTCTACTTTGTATGGTAAGAGCTGTATTGAGCCTGCAAGAAAGCGCTGGCTCCAGCTCAAACTGCTTGAAGATGCTATTGCTATCTACCGTCTAAATAGAGCTGTTGAGCGGATTGTGTTCTACATCGACGTAGGCCAAGCCTCTCCCCAAGAAGCTTTGAGAATTGTCCAACAGTACAAGCGTAAGTTTGGTAATAAACGTCAGTTTATTGACCCCAATGCCCCTTCTGAGTTTCATCAGGCATATGACCCCCACAACCTACTAGAGAACTACTATTGGCCTGTTAATTCAGCCACAGAGCGATCTAGGATTGATAAGCTGACACCACCCCAAGAACAGGGGCAGCTTTATGACCTGGATCACTTTAACGAGAAGTTGTATGTCTCTTTGGGCATTCCTAGGGATTACTTAACAGGCGAAATTAGTGGTTCATGGAACAGCAAGGAGTCCTTAGTTCTACAGGACGTTAGATTCTCCAGAAAAATTCACCGAGTGCAAGAAAGTCTGCTAGAGGGTGTTGAGTACATGTGCCGGTTCCACCTAGCAATTATCACGGGGGACGCTGAGCGGGCTAAAACCGCTAAGTTTAAGATTCATCTTGCGGACATCTCCAAAATAGCGCGTCAACAGTATGACCAGATTCTTCTTAATCGTGTTCAGTTACTCGTGTCGTTACATGATATGGGAACTCAGATGCAGCTAAGAAGGGATGTTTGGGTGCCTTACATCCTTAAGAACTATTTCCCAGACTTACCAGAAGAGCTTCTAAGCGAAGTTATTATCTCGGATAAAGAACTAGCTCAGGCCCATGATGCTCTGACTAAAGCTCAAGCTGGGCAGAACGAGGATATTGGGAAACGAGTCTTAAAGGACATTTTAGAGAAAAGTCGAAATCCTGGGCGAAAGCTATTCGAGGGTGAAGACGTAGGTCTTTCTTCGGAAAACACAGAGGTTTTTGCAAGGTCAACCACACTAAGCGAGCCTGTAATAGTTCCGACTAGTTGGCTAAAGCACGTTATGGAGGAATACTCCCCGAAGACTAAAGCCGGAAAAGAGTCTTCAAAACTACTTAACGAAGACCTCTAGGAGACTCATTAATGTCAGTTACGTACCACAAGTTAGCTAAACGTGTGAAAACTAGTCTGGATGACAACACTGATATTACCTTAACTCAAGACGAAGTTCATAAAATTTTGTTGACTTCTTTTGGGGAAATAGTGGACGCTCTTTCATTTGGGGAGGATATTTACTTAGAGGGTTTTGGAAGACTATACCCGGATTGTAAGCCCCCACAAAAACTTAAGTCAAACTTAACTCAGGAAGAACACTTAATTAATTACAGGATATTCGTTAGGTTTAACGCTTTTAAAAAGTTAAACACTCAAGTTCAGAACTACCTAGACAGACTAGGCTTGGAGGCAACCAATGAACCCGCAACTACCACACATGCGTGAAAAGTTTAAAGACACCGAATTTCAGAAAGAAGAATTCACAACTATGGATCAGGAAGTAGCTAAAAGGTTTCAACATGCACACCCAGACGCTAATTTTGGTCCAAGAGCAGACAACACCGAAGACAGTGACAAGAAAGAATAACCTTCATGAAGCCAAAAACATCAGAGGACATGAAAAGGTAAAGCAACCATGGAGAAATTCCTCTATCGTGGCTTCCTTGGGTACTCTGGTAAACAGAAGACAGCATAATGTATCTGCGGGTATAGCAAGTAAGCACCATAACGCACAATTTGATTCGCTACAGGCAGCTTTTAAACAAGAGCTGTCTGTTGTCTTTAGGGAGATTAATAGTGGAGAAGACCCCTCTTCCAAAAAGATGAAGAAGGTGTTCAGGAAGTACTACACTATGGCATTTAAGATGGGTCTTAGTGCGGCTAAAGGTAGAGTTAGCCCCCAGAACGTGTCCACAGAAGATAGTCGGTGGATTGAGTCTTTTCTTAAAAAGGAATTTGCTTACTGGAAAAAGTTCTCTAAAGATATGAAGAGTAACACGGGAAGGCTATCTTATGAGAGAAGACTAGAGATGTATGTGTCTACACTCAGATCTATGTTTACTTCCGCTAAGGTAATTCACGCCCCTGCGCATACTGTGTTCCACTGGGTCACAACACCGGGAGAGAAGTGTACACATTGTTTATTCTTAGAAAGAATGAGCCCGTATACTAAAGAAAATATCCCAACTATTCCAGCCTCGGGGGATACGAAGTGCAAAAGTGGGTGTAGGTGTCACTTGGATGTTAAGACTGTAAGTATGGCTGAGTATTTGAGCATAAAGAATAAAAATGTGGCTAGAAATGAATTACTGCGTATGATGAGGCGTGTTTAGTAATTTATTAACTAGTAGGAGGAAGTATGCGTTTTATAGAAAAGCTTAATAAGCATATTGAATCTATGATTATAGATGAGGCTGAAGAAGAGGACATTGCGGCTAGTCTCCTTTCTGAGGATGGGTTTTTTGTGGATGTTGAAGAAAGTTCTCCCATACTAGAGTCTGTACGAAGAACTATCATTAGAAGAGGTGGCGTTAGGCATGTGACGCGGCGAGTAGGCAGGGCTAACCCATATAGGTCTGCGATTGCTAAAAGGTCAGCAAAGGCCCATAGAGGGTCTAGAATGCGCGGTCAAATGAAGTATAGAAACTCCGCAAAGGCCAAAAGAGACAAAACAGAGATTCATAGGTTCAACGCTACTAGGCGACCCAGAGCAATGTTTAAACCACCTAGAAGACCTAAATTCCATGGCCCACCCCGTAGAAGCGCAAGACCTAGGTTGTTTAGACCCACACGAAGAAGGTTCTAGTATGTTTAATTTAGACCTGTATAGTGACTATGATAGCGTAGTTGAAGATGACGATGACGATATCCTAAGAAATGACCAGGATATCTCGTCCTATCATGGAAGCATGGATTCCCCTGTTATAGGAGCCAGAATATCTGACAAGGCTATAAAGCTGGATACGCAGGAAAACTTAAACACTCACGAAGCTTTCTTTAGCGAACATGGAGTATCCCCAAAAGTAAAAAAACTACTGGATCTTTTGAAGTTAGGTAACAAGCTCATTCAGCCGCAAGTGTACTTCATGGTACGTTACGGGGCTGGAACTCTTACCCACAGCGAAGTTTACCAAGCTATAAAAAGAGCCAAAAATATTTCTCAAGTAGGGGAGGCTATTTCCCTTAGTTGGCACGACCCAAGGGAGTCCCCAATAACTAGGCTAGACTTTCTTCTAGTCGCCCCAGATTTGCGAGGACTAGAAAAAGACTTGAAAGAAGTCAGGAACTTTGTTGGGGGTGACTATATTAGTACGTCGCAACAGATTATTGATGCGTACAACCGAGTTTTGCCGAAGGCTGGAGCTATTTATTCCCATAAGGTGGCAGACACCACAGGAATTGTTGTCGCTAAAGCATCTTACACTTTTTATGGTAAAAAAACAGCCGGAAACAGGCTTCATACAGTAGGTGTGGTTCGAGAGGTGATCCCCAACGATAACCTTAGGAATATGCCCGACCCCCTTACGGTTCTAAATCGGTTTAAGGATGGTGACTTACCCCTAATCTATATGTATGGAAAGCACATTGAGGAATACTATAACGCCTGGGCAAAGCAAGCGTTTGCTTCTTACTTACGGCGTTACAACCCTGAGGCAACAATAGCAAAAATTGTTAATGATCCAGAGTTAGTCCAACGCAGTAGGAACGCTGAAATAGCTGCTTCGGGGGAAACACCCACAAAACCCACGAAACGGGTTACGCAAGCATGGGACCACAAGAAAAAGTCGTGGGGAGACAAATCAACAACCGACCTAACCCCTGTACCCCTCACACCACGCGAAAGGGTTCTTGTTCTAGGTTCTGTCCCAAGCTCAGTAACTAAAACAGTTATCCCAACAGCAAAAGAAGAAGAGCGCGTGTGGATGAAGTCAGATGGGACTATCAGAAAACCTACCAGGATTGGAGACCAAGAAGGAAGAGGGTACGTCCCCAGCCTTTCTGGAAACATTGAGCTTGCACCTCTTGTAAAAATTGGTAACTACAAAATTATTTATGGTATTTACTACGATAACCCTATTCTAGGTTTTAAAAAAAGAGGGCATATTTTCTGGTATGGTAGCCTGAATTTGCTTCTTAGTGCTGCTCGTACTTACGCGGTTTGGACAGGAGATACTCCAAGGATATGCTTTCTTATTTCTTCCGCAGCTAATACCGGTAGTACTAGAGCGGGTATGTACATGTCCCCTTCGGAGTTTAAAAGGGAGGGAGCTGCTGAAGAGCAAGAAGTTCAAAGGGCACATGCGAAAATAGTAAAAAACTTTGAGGCAGCTGTTACTTCCGGCAAAGAAGACTTCCCAGAAAAGATACACACCTACTTCACAAACAAAGGCGCTAAGGTGGACCCAAAGCAGTTTGTGGGGTACAACGTCCCCGTATCTTGGGAGAGAATTAAGGGTATAACCCCAGAAACCTGGGAGAAGTTTTTATCCGACTCCAGGGTTAAACTCATTGAGAAATTGGGATTCCAGCTGGGTGCCGATAATAACTTGTGGATTATCAACAAAGAGGGTGAAAGAGTTAAGTACATAACAGACACCGGGGCAGGAGGTAGCAAGCTTAAAAGGACTATTACTAATTACGAGGATGCTAAAAGAGCGCGAACAACAAAGATGAAAGCGGTGTGGGATACAGAGCCACACAGCGGCAGTAGGCTCGAAGAGAAAGACGAGTGGAAAAACTACATGATAACTTACTTGCTTGGGCACAAGGCGTATGCTAGTACGTTAAACTCTTTCATGTTGCCTGTTCGAGTCAGGGAACTTCCTGGGAAAGGCGTAGTCCCCACAGGAAGACACCTATCTGCATCTGAAGATAAGTATGTTGAGGCCATGTGGGATGCTTCACTTAGTGGTGTCCCAGCGTTTAGAATTCTAGCCAATGCCAGAGGACAACGGGGATCAGCAGCTCAACTCGCTGATCTCTCAAATAGCAACAAAACTAACGCCGGGAGAAAGTGGTATTATTTACCTTCTAGTTTTAGTCAAGCTTTTCCATACGCGAGAATGGTTATGCCCGATGTTAGAACTGACCATCAAGTGGCGGAAGCTAATGCAAAATTAAAAAAAGTTAGCGAAAAGCATCCACTAGAGAGAACAAAACTCGGTTACCGTTACCAAGGATTTGAGTTCAGGGCCTACCAAATGTTTGTGTCGATGCCCAAATCTAAGGCTGAAAAAAAGTTTAAAATCTCCCGGGGTGGGGAAGGGGTAGATGTCTTCTCAAATCCGGGGTTCATGGAGGTGTTTAAAACCCACCTTAACAAAGGAACCAGGGGCAACCCTATGGCCTTAGGACTCTCTCCAAGACAAAGTAGGTTTGTTGGTGTAGGAGATAACTTCTATGGGTTTAAGAACCCCCAGACTATAGACCCAACGTCAATTTCTGGTAGAAAAGAAACAGTGCTACCGACGTATTACTTCAGTCATCCGGCTTTTGACGCCCAATGGAAACCCGAGATTAAGCAGGTAGAGCAAGGTATAAATAGACTTACGCATACTTACGTTCATGATGTTAAGAAGCTTGGGAACGACTTAAAACAATCGGTTATAACTAAGCATGAATACGAAGAGCTTGTACGAGAAGCTGAAAAAGTTTACGGGAGAAAAACCAAGAATCATATGCACACCTCAGCCTCATTGTTACTCAAGATGCTGAATAACTATAAGTATGAAATAGGCCAAGAGAAGGCTAGGGACATAGGTGCTATGGCCGGAGACACCCCAGCCATTGAAGCCTTCGACAATTTAGACAATTTCATACAACACGTAAGAGCGGATTTTAATAGTCGAGAAAATATCACTGATGAAGGAAAAATAATTAACCCCAACCTTCCCAACGTAACTAAAGGTATTCGTACTACGTCGTATAAGGCTATACTTGGTTACGGTTTGGGACAGAAAGAGTTACATATTAGCATCAAAGCTCCAACTAGTGACATGGCTAAGCTGTATATTATGTACCGGCTACTTAGAAGGTCTTCTAGCAACCCGGTGCTAGGACAACAGGCTTATAAAACAATAATGGGTACTGAGGTTCAAAGGCAAAAATTCCTAGCAGCTAAGTATTTGTTTGACTGGGCTGACTCTGGGTACCTTGTTTTACCCGACCACGATGTTAGGGGCTTAAAGTACCTGCCACATAAAAAAAGGTATGAAAAGAACGAATTTATGGTCAAACACTCCGCTAAGTACGGAGACCATGCTACTGCTAGACTTGTTGGTTTTGGTACGGGATAATGGCCGGTATCGTAATTGAACCCAGGCTTATCTACTTGGAGCTGTCCTCGGGTAGGTTCTACTACAAGGCTCTTCCTATGGGAGAGAGTTCCTTCATACCTCTTGTAGACGACGAAAGTAAAGAAATAGACTACAACCGCAAAGGCGCTAGACTCCGAGATGAGTTGCACTTCAATGTAGACCGGACTAGGGGCCTTAGCTTAAGTAGTATAAAAAGTGATCTAGACTTTCTTAAGTTTGCTATGCGCAGCACGCACCCAAGAATATTTAAGCACCACCACCAAGAGCATGAGTTTTTCCGGTCTAAGATACAGGTTAGCCGCTTCTTGTTTAAGAAGTTTATAGACACTCCTGGTCGGAATAGAGCGGGGTGGTGGTGGAGTAAACATCAAGCCCCCCTTAATAGCCTAAAGAACATACACGACAGGAAAGTAACGGGGCGTAATTTTGAATTTTGGTCATTGTTCCACCCCCTAAAAGAGGGTAACGCTGGAATAACTAAAGAATCTATGACTAAGAGGATTAAGCGACTCGCTGTGGCACACTCTAAACCCGTAAGAACGGATTTTTACGTTGGAGGAGGAGGAAAACCCCTAGATGGAATTTTACCGTTAGGTATTGCGTTTAGAACAAGGCTATACCTTGGAAAACTCCCTCAAGGAGTAGTTGACAACGTTCAACCTCGGCACGGAGCACAAGCTACGGAACTTGTGAAAGACGCTTTTTTTGGGGGGGACAAAAAAGAGCTTTGGACTGCTGTTGTTAAGATGGCAAACCCTCATGCTAAGAAAGACCTCTACACCCTAACCCCAAGGGGAATGTCTCTAGCCAAAAACCCAGATTCTGTTACGATTAGGACTTATGTAGTCCCAGCAACTAGCGAGGGTATGGCTAGGCGTAAACTTACGGCGGAGTTCTTAAGGCGTATAAAGCTCGGAGGAGACAGAGGAGGTCATGCCCACGACTACTATGAGCTGTGGTTCCAAAATGACTTTAAAGTTGTTCCCCACACAGGAACAACTCCTTATCGTCAACCATATAGGTCATGACATCTTTATTAAGTAGAAAATTAGGAGGCTTTTATGCACAGCGCTATGGACACCCTGTTTTACCAGTGGGCTACAGATGACGAAGACAGATCAGATCCCTCACTACTAGAAGGCATTCAAAACATCTCTCTAGAAGAGAAAGTAAGCACGCTCCAAGGCGTTCTGGCTTACCTAACAACGAATCTTGTAGAAGCTCAAATTATCCAAACAGCTCTTGTAGACGAATTCGTTGACAAGGCTATTGAAGACTCCGAGTTACTGGGGGGTGTTTACGAAGGTGAGTTAGAAGAAGCCATTAGTAGAATTCCAGAAGTATCTCAGGCTAGCGACGATGTGGAAGAGGCTAGCAAGGATTTGGATATGTTTGCTACCTCTTTTACTGAAGCGATTGTTAGAGGAGTTGAGGGCTATGAGGTATAACACCGGACATGCTATGACAAGGGCTACACAGATTAGTGACCCTGATTTTCGTGAAGAGTCTTTAAAAGCACTTCTACATGGTGGTGACGAAGATCCTGACCGAGATAAACGAGCACGGGGTTGGGGTTCTAGAGCTACTGGAGAAGGGGAGGAAGCATTAAAAATGTGGTACGAAGAATTATATGAAATTGACGCCGTAATTTCTGAAGCAGAAGAGATTATGCCCACACCATTACCAACAAGCAATCTTATTGAGAAGATGGATGACATGGCTTACAAGCTAGAGTCATGGTACGCCGCGCCGATGCCTTTTTACCAGAAGCGGCTAATGCACCATGCTTTTGACGAGGTTGCAGAAACTTCGGGGATGCTCAAAGGCGGGAAGATTAACGTACTTGAAGCACAGCGAAGGTTTGACACGGTTATGTCTGAAGTTGGAGAGCTAGTAGACTTCAGCCGCATGATGGGCTAATTCTATGAATACCCTGTCTATGGAAGGCTCTGTTTTCCAGGCAGACTCTTTAACGAGAAAAGAGCTAGTGCAATTTGCACCTTTTTCTTCTGTGGAAAACACTATTGTAAGCCCCGATAATGCCATTGCACTAGGAGAAACAGATACTCTTTTTTACCTAGACACAGGTATAAGTCCTCCGAAATTTATAGTCTCTTTTTTGTTTCATTTAATTGAGGGGGAAGTTACAGTACATGTGGAACAGAAAGTAGGCATGGCTTTTGAGTCGATGCAGCACACCTTTGTTGATACGGGTACCTATGTACTGTTTAACAGCCCTTTAAACAAGGCTACTGTCACTGGCATTGGAATAACCTCGTTGTATGACTGGGTCGTAGGTTACACTGAGGTTTAAAGTGACAACACTAACACTAAACACCGAAGCCCTTCGCTCAACAGCTATAGATGAGTATAGGCTCCTTGAAATATCCCAGCCCTTTTCTTTAGTACGGCTAGAGTATGGGATTAGTAAGACTCTTGTTTTTGATGAGATCTCTACACTTTGTTTAGCCACAGAAGGTACCACAGTATTTTCGGTATATGTTACCACTGGTGAGCTTGATTTGCACTTGGGGGATGACGATACAGCTACTCCTGTATTTAGGGTAACGGCTCCTGGAGCATTTTCTATTATTAATAGCCCTGTAGGAGGCATCACACTCAAAGGAGTGGATACTACTTCTACTTACACTTATTTGCTTGGAGAATAGCAATGGCTGAAGGTTCTCAATTTCCAGATTTAGGAAAGTTCTTCGGGGAAGTAGGCTCCCCAGGTCAGATGCTCCCAACGAATGAGGCTGCAAAAGCGTGCCCTTTTTTAGAGAAGACCCAATCTTTTTGTACCTTAGACGAGGAGTTATGCCCATTCGTAGGCTTTAGTTACCGAAAGTGTAAAAAGTACATTACCCAGATGGCTAAGGGTAGAAGCCTAACCGGCATCAACAGCATCTACCAGAACAAGATGGCTAATTCCCCAATGAAGAATGTTGGGCAAGTTATTGGCGAATGGCTCTCTGAGAGTAGGAGTCTACGGGGCGACCTAGGTAGGGCTAGAGGCAGTAGTGAAGAAAGCCAACCAGCTTCTGAAGAAGACATGGAGGAACTAGCGCGAGAAAGAGACGCTTTAATGGGGGAGATAGACGCGGCCCACGCTGAGATACAAAGTATCATAGCTGCTAGTGGGGAAGATATCCGAGTTGCGGACCTAGCCACAGATGAATTTGTGGATTTTAACACTGAGCAAATAGACAGCTTAGAAGCCGAGTTAGAAGCCGAGGACCAAGACCCCAACCCACTAATCCAAAACCAGGCCGTCGTTGACTTAGAAAAGCTGTACTCCCTTAGAAAAGCAAGAGCAGACGTTATAAAGGTAAATAAGCTCGAAAAACAGCTAGCGGGTGTAAGGGCGTCCATAGCCGACCTTCAAGCAGCCGCAAAAAAACTCGTTGGTGTTGGGGGTCCTGGCGCTACAGATGCTGCCGGGGACCACCATCAACAAGCTACGGGTGGGGCAACCACGAATATAGCTAGAACAGGCATAGACACTGAACAACAATCCCAAGACGACGAGTATGTCGCCAATGCCGACGCCCCAGGAAATCCAAGTGCGTATACTGTTGCTGATCTAAACTCCCAAAACAACCAAGAAACTGAGGTTAACGGCCCGCAGGGTGCCGAGGTTGGGGGTGCTCCTAAGGTTACACCCCCCGACGCAAAATGGTGGGAAAAACCTATCCCCCCAGAATGGAAACGGAAAGCTTCTGGAAGAGTAGAAAAACCCTCCCTGTCTAGAGAGCGTACAAAGAATTCCCCCTTAAAATGGACAGCTTTTGAGAAAGGTACTGATGAACTTCGACGTGGTCGAAGAAAGATTCCGCGTAAGCTAAACCCGCTTATTGCAGCAGCCCAAGAAAAACAGGGAGAGACACCAGCAACGCCTAAGTTCAAGGTTAAGAACCCTACTAAACCAAGGCCAAAAGCAGCTGCACCTAACACTCCAGATAGCGACACGACTCAAATACCTAAGAAACCGGGTCGTGATAGCAGGCACTCTATAACTCACGAACAGTTTATGACTGGTTTTAAGCACAAGTGGGATAGACTAACCCCAGATGAACAAAAACAGTTCTTTGCTGGTGATGGTAAAATCAACAGCGTTGACGAGCTGGACGCATACGTTAAGGAACTCAGCGGGATTAACACTACGGATACTATACAGGGCTACAGAAAGACTCTTGACGGTAACTTTGATCGGGTTCGGAAGTATAACTCCGAGAAGAAACAGCAGATTGATGATTACCATAAAGACCTAGAGCAAGCAAAGAAACTTGGACTTGTATCCCCATCGGCTTTGAAGGACCTCAAAAGAAGAGCAGGGTCTGACAAAGCTAGAGGACTTATGGCCGATAGCTTGAATAAAGCTAGAGATGGTCTGATTGCCTACGACATTAAGACAACTAAAGTTGGTAACTTCGAGTCTATAAGGGTGTTACAGCAGTCATTGCTTCCAACGTTTGACAAGAAAAGTTATGAAGTTATGCGAATGTCGGAGCAAGCAGGTTTAAGAGCTATCCAAATGCAACACCAGTATGGACGGGGGTTTGGTAAATTTAACACCTGGAACTTGTTTGCTAAGCAAGTTGTTCTCCCAGTTGTTCTAGGAACCTTAGGGCTTAAGGCTACTATACCTGCGTTTATGTCTTACTGGCCAGATGCGGCCATCCAGTCTTTTTATATGTCGTTTCTTAACAAGACTCTTCCTAAGTATAAGGGCAGGAAATCCTTAGAGCCTACGAAAGACTCTAAGTTCTGGGCGAGTCAAAAGATGGTTAATCCTACAACTCATGATAAGATCATGCGAGGATTTGATGACGACATGCCTTTACCCGCCGACAGAGCAGTTATGCACACTCGTTCAGTACCAACGACTAAAGTACCTTGGTCTAAGTCTCGCAACACAGTATTGGCAAAAAGATTCCAGGATAGTAAAGTTACTAGGACTTCGGACGACACCGACTGGAGATCCGGCTTCTCAAGAACCGCAGTCCGTACCAGAAAAGCCCACCGGAGGCACTAATGACTCAAGGACTTAAAAAAGCCCCAGCAGCTTCCCAGTACAGCGGTAGTCAAGCAAAGCCCGCTTACTTTAGTTTTGGAGAAGACTTTGAAATAAAGGGGTATTGGCTTCATCCAACGAAGCACCTAAATGCAGAGATTGCAATTTTTGATCACGCTTATTACCCGAAACTTGACGCGACAAATGCTGAGATTGATCAGAACATAACTTGGAGGAAAGTAACTTTACCTTCTCTCCAAGAACTAAGATCCCAAGGTATATCTATTGACGAAGCTCTGGTGGTATCCGAAATTAACGTACCTCCAAGACACATAAAGAACAGGAACTTCTTTAGAACGAACTTCCCCGCTATGGTAAAGCAGACTGCTCGGCAGTATAACTACGCCATTGTGTTCCCGGCCAGCGACATGCCCTCTGCCAGGTTTAAGCGTAAGGAGGTTCTTAACCTTTATAGGTCCATGTTCTCTCCTCTCATAATCAACGGAAAACAGTACTCCTCAGGTAGGATGAGTTTCTTTTTCACAGCACCAAAAGAATCCACAAGAGGGTTTAAAAGAGCCTTTAATTTAGAAGAAGGAATTCGCTTTGGTAGAAAAAGAAGATCGGGTACTTCGGTTACTATCCGTAGACACCCATCAGACATGAGTATGACAGAAGCTCTTACCATAGAACTCGAAAAAGAAATGGCTCCTATGGTTACGCATAAGGTAGGAGTTATGCCCGGGTCAGAAGCATACAATAACATTCACGAGTTCTTTGGTTCTAAGAAAACTGCCAATGATCTGCTTAAAATGACCAACAATGGCAACGACAAGAGTAAGATTCGTAAGTGGGTTGACACCAAAATGATCCCGTATGTCAAGGGCGTAATCCAACAAGAAAGTCTTAATATGGCAGATAGCGCACTTAGGTTTGTTCTCCGCGCCACAGCAACAGTTATAATTGGTCATATTTTCTCTGGCATGAAAGTAAGAATGCCTAACAAGCTAAAAAATGTTAACATTGGCAGTGCCCCAATTAACGTACAACTTGGCGGTGTTAATCTTAGCCACCAGAAGTACACTGGAAAGGAAAAGTCTGACGCTGCGAAAGAGGCAGTATTCCATGCCTTACAGAACACCTACAAGTTCTACAGAGAGGAACCTTTCGAAGACTTCATTGATGTCGCAGTAGACGGAACAAAAGTTACTGCCACAATGAACCACGCAAAATTCCAAAGGATGAAGAGCTACCTGCCCCAAGACAGCGAAGATGAAATTAGACTAACGGGTGTTCAAAGGTTTATGGATGCTGACGAAAAACATGTATTAGAATACAAGGTTTTGCCTCTTATATCCAACAAAGTTTCTGAGATGCTACAAAAGCATGGTGGTGTATCGGGTAACGTTGGGGGGACTACCTTCTACCCCGATTTTTAGGGGCTACAATGAACGAACAGCTTAGACTTATAGAGGAGATAGAAAGAAATCTCGAATTAGCTTATTTTTCTCTTGCTAAGGAGGAGAGTATAGACGAGGATGAGGCTTTAGATAGACTAAGAAATTCCCCTTCGTTTATGGAACACCTCAGAAGTTCTTCTCGTAAAGCTAGAAGGCTAACACACCCACCTAAGCCAAGAAAAAAACCTAAAAAAAGAGCTTCGTTCGTTAAAAGTATTAAGTTTGATGAGCCAGATCCTTATGAATACCACCCAGATCACCCAAAGTACATCCCTGGGGTTACTACTAAGGATGTGTACAACGTACAGATGGGTCAAAACATGGCCCCGGTTATACACAACCTAGCCAAAAGAATAGCCAAAGACAGAAACCTAGAAGAACCTAACTACCAAGTTCTAGAATCCCAAATGAAAAAACTCGACTGGTCTTACTTAGCCTATGAAGCCACATACCTTGGTCCTAAGCCTCCGAAACACAAGCTTACTACAGCTTTTACTAAGCTGTTTAAGCCTATTATAAAACTTGGTGACAAAATACCAATTAAACACCTCATACTAATACTCACCGTGGTGCAAGTCATCTACATTGTGTGGGCCACCTTTTACCAGTATACTGAGGGTATGGCAACTCAAGCAGCAAGAGGTGTGATGTCAGTACACAAAAGAAGAGTATCAATAGCCCAAAAGAAATACATGAAAAATTTAGGTTTTTAGAATGGGAGTTAACACCGCAAGAGTGTTAGCCAAACTAGCTAAGCTACCCTTAGACGCCTCAACTAGAAAAAGGCTAGTGTCTAGCATAGTTAAGAGCAAAAAGAAGCACAAAGCTACCATTACAGTTTACTCCTGGGATATACGTAATAACGTAGCCCGGGAGATTTTTTTATCGAAAAAAGAAACCCTTATTTCTTGGTGTGTCCAGCACAACATCTGGAAAAAGAGTAAGGCTACCCCCGGTGTGGTTGTGTACTCCTGGGAAATACCCGTGAAGGAAATTTTTAAGTACACAAGCAGTAGAAAGATTACGGGTGTACCAGTAACAAGAAAGACCCTTAAAACAGACGTAAGCTCAATCCCTGCTGAGATTCATAAGGATATCCAACAAACCCTAGAATCCTAGGATAGATTTCTCGTAATTCCCCGTATAAGTCCTTATTAAGTGTCCATTTGAGAACTGACTTTTACAAGGAGGAATACAGATGACTTATCCGAATATGACTCTACCGGGGCTACCTGATGTTATCGACCTAAGGGTTGGAACAGATCAGGCAGAACGGTCCCTTCAACTGTCATACTGGCAGGTTTTTGCAGGTATGCAAGCCCTACAGTTCATTAAAGAAGGCGGTCTATACCCCGAGACAGTGGTTAACGCTGGTGACGAAGGTATTTTTGATACTGCCCTTAACACCCTGATTACTGCTCTTTCAGCCGCCGATGCACAGTACAAAGCCATTTGGGCGATGATTCCATAAGGTAGCTTAGCGTGAAAAGAATCATCACCCCAGAGATTAACCCAGGGTACTCAATTACCAGGTTTTATCTTGAAACAGAGGGGGAGTGGGGAAGAATTAATTCTTCCGAAATCCACGCCTCCCATTACCCGGATGGTGATTTGAAAAAACCCGCTCAATGGTATGATATTTACCCGGACTCCTCTAAAGCCCAGTTAAATATCTTACGAGAAACACTTAATATCGACGAAGAGGATTGGGGAATTTTGGAACATCTTTTAGGTTCCTTCAAGTGGGCACTTTTCTTTCATGCTCTTCCAGATCGAAAAAACCAAATACGCTTAGACGAAGACGCAATGAGATCAGGGGAATGGTCAACCGTTTACTTTTAAACTAAAGGAGACCCGGATGCTACAAGACATCGTAGACGCAATGCCCTTTACCTATCAGATTACAGAATCTGAGGGTGGGCGTATGCGTGTAGAAGGGGTTT
>Ga0164315_10002079_pt1 | contig 15272 bp, 14 predicted proteins | sample GuaBasSedimGuay6_FD_113737 | JGI IMG/M metagenome (GOLD analysis project Ga0164315, IMG submission 113737) | Subseafloor sediment microbial communities from Guaymas Basin, Gulf of California, Mexico - Guay6, Core 4569-2, 0-3 cm | ecosystem: Environmental > Aquatic > Marine > Hydrothermal vents... | reverse complement strand
CTACCTTTCGAGACCACTTTTTTGGACTACAACCTTATGTACACCCATAAGTAACTCCAGTGAAATTGGCGAGCCCTGCACGTAATCGGACGGAGTAAACGGGTAGCCGACTACACTAGAGGCGACCGTGCACACCTCTCGCTCCGTGATACGCTGCCCTTCGTTCACATCCCCGCCTCTAAATATGCTTCAAGTGGCTGGCGCAGTTCATCGTCCAACTTGGCGATACCTGCATGTAGCGTTTTCTGAAACTTGGCTGAGGGGTGCTCGCTCGCCGCGTCCAAGGCCAGCCACAGGTCTCCCGGTGACTGATCCAGCAGGCAGGCAATCACCTGCGTGGCTTGCGCAATGTCCTTGCGACTCTTAACTCGCTCGGTGGCTCGCCTGCGTTGCGCAACCACCAGTTTATGTAGCGCGTATCGAGCAGGGTTGGGGACGTTGACTATCACGCCACTCCGGTACAACAGGACAGTCTTCTGCGTGTCTTCCAGCAGATACTCCAGAAACGCTACGGGCTGGGCGTAGGATTTGATCTCCTTTACATACTGTACATCCTTTGGCTTCCCTGCCAGCGGCGTGATTAGATCCACCCGGAAGTCCTTACCTTTAATATGGAAACTGGTCGAGGGTGAATGCGGGTTGAACATAGGCACCTCCAGCATCCCCACATCCGCACCCATTACCACATCGCGCAGCGGTTCTGAGGGGAGAGCGACCATGCATTCCTGACTCCCGGCAAAATCCACGTCCTGTGTGATGGTGGTGTCTTTACGCCAACTTACTCCCAGCATGTTGCCAAGCGCAGCAAAGGCGTACGACCCGACCAATACACCCCCGGCTTTGAACAAGCCAGCTTCAGCAACTGAATTGAGTACCCGGTAGGCTTGATAACTGACATGAAGACATCCGGCAGCGATTGCCATGGCAACTTGCTTCTGGAGCACCTCGGCATCGACCTTGCCTGCCTCCCACCGGGCTTTCTGCTGCTCGATCCGCGCCAGCAGTTCCGGCGTATCCGGGCCAAGGTAATACTGTTTCTTCGGCTTGGGCAAGGAGTGTTGCAAGTACCAATAGGTGCCGTTGCCGCGCTTGGCGGAGATAAAGCTGAAACCTTCGCCAATCACCACATCTTTGGCAATGGCATTATCCAGCACCTCGGCGTATGCCAGAGCGGCTGAGCCGGACAGTTCCGTGTATTGTTTGTCCATCATGTTGGCCTGATTGGCTCTTCAATTGTCAGCAAGTTAATAAAACGTGCTGACAATCATACAATAAGTTGTCAGCAAGATAAAATAACGTGCTGACAACCACCAGCGGGGAGTGGATCACTATGCAAGCACTAACTTCTGGAAAACTGGTAAATAGAAAGACCCCGACTGTTTCTTGATCACGTATTCAAATGATATGTGGTAAACCAAATCGACCCTCTAACTACCTAGTTTTATGATAATTATTGAAGTCACACAGTGCGCGATACCCCGAATTCTAACCCCTGTCGCGTTACCTCTGTCCATTTATCGCTCACAAAATTCAGAAACTCAGTATTGGAGTAGAAAGATATTTATGCTCTGCTCTAGCCCAAAAGGGCTCCGACCCCTTATGTCGGAACGGTGACCTCGAGGAAATGAGCACTGCCGCCCAGGGGGGCTGCTGGTTTCCAATCACTCCTACAGTATCGCCGCCGGTTGGATACCCTATGGCCAGACCGAGCCGAACAACTGGTGGTGGATCGGCGGAGATGGTGACGAGGATCCGAACTTCGGATACTACGACGCCGAGGCCCAGGCGCTGGACCAGATCGCCAACCTCGCTCCCTATTACCTCATCGTCAAGGCCGCCGGTAATGACCGCTGGGATATAGGGCCCGCGCAGGATGAGGAATACACCATTGTCGATCAGAACGGCCAGAGCCAGGGCACCTCCACGGACCTCCGCCCGGCAGACTGTGGCCAGACCGGTTATGACTGTCTGCCGGGGTCAGTGGTCGCTAAAAACATTCTCACCGTGGGCGCAGTCAATGATGTCAACGGCGGTTACCTGCCCCTGCAGGGCCCGGCCTCGGTCCAAATGACCGGCTTTAGCAGTTACGGGCCCACCGACGATGGCCGTATAAAACCGGACCTGGTAGCCAATGGCTGGCTGCTGTTATCTACCTGGGGAGAGCCCAACTACTTTGCGGTAATCGCCGGGACTTCCATGGCGGCACCCAGTGTTGCCGGGTCGTTGCTACTGGTACAGGAACATTATGAAGATATGCACGGCAGCGACGATTTTATGCGTGCTGCCACCCTCAAAGCACTGGCTATTCACTCCGCCGACGAAACCGGCGCCGCCGATGGGCCCAGTCGCGCAACCGCTGGCGGGCGATAGCGCAGGTCCGAGTAGTTGATGAGGATGGAACAGCCGTTTCCTCTGCGGCGGTGAGTGGCCAGTGGAGCAACGGTGCCAATGGTAGCGAAACACTGAATACAGATAACGGCGGGTGGGTCACGTTCACTAAGAACAACCTGAAGGCGGTTGTGAGCCGCGTCACCTTCAGTGTCAGCGGCATCACCCACGCCAGCCTCAGTTATGATGACTCCACCAATAGTGATTCCGAAGGGGACAGCGATGGCTCCAGTATTGACGTACTCAAGGACGCGCCCCCGCCGCCGGCCAATGAACCCCCGGTTGTCACCATCATAAGCCCTGATGATCAGGCGGTGTTTGCCGAAAGAACAGTTATTAGCCTGAGTGCCAGCGCGACGGATGTGGAGAATGTGGATGAAACATTGGTTATCACCTGGTATGTGAATGACGATGAGGTGGGTACCGGCACCACCCTTGATCATGACTTCGACGTAGACTCCTACACCATCAGCGCTTCGGTGACGGATTCAGGCAATGCTTCGGCCAGCGATAGCATAAGCATAACCGTCGGCGATGTGCCCTCCGCCACGGAAGCTCGGATTGCCGGCCTCGTAGATGACAGCACCGCCGGTTCGCGCCGGTGGACTGCCGTGGCCACCGTCAGTGTGGTAGACAATACCGGCCAGTTAGTTCAGGGCGCGGTTGTGTCGGGTAGCTGGAGCGCAGGTGCAAAAGGCGGCGCGTCCTGTACCACAGATGCCCTGGGTCAGTGCGACCTGAGCAAGGGCAACCTGAAGTTGAACGTGAACAGTGTCACCCTGACCATCACCGGGGTCTCGGCAGCGGGCCTGGGCTTCGATGTATCCGGGCCCTCGGTGATCGAACTGGACCCGGTCCCGGTCCCGGTCCCCTAGTAGCTATGGGTTTAGGAAGTATAAACCCCCTAATCGATAAATTTTCAACCTATAGGTGTTGGCTCCTACCGGCACTGAATCTGGATGCATGGTAATTTGGTGGCTGTTGCGCAGGATTATGGCGTGATAGAAGCAGTGGTGGCCTGGTCGAAACATCAAGAGAATACATCCACACAGGGGCGTCCAGGCTCATCACGTCGCAGCAACGCATCGATTGCCATCCCATAATCACAGTCCTCGCCATGCCAGTGTGGGATACAGCTTTTGGCGTCCACGGCGGGTGCGGCGTGACGTAGAGCATCTGTTGACGTCTCCATTGATACGTTTGGAAACTGGGGGAAGAAGCTGGATTGGAGTTTTCTGCCGGAGCACGTGGTGAACACCAGTTGCTGGCCAGCTGCCGTTTTCTCCGCTGTTATAGTGAAATGCCCCTGGTGTAACTGACGGTGATGCGCGCGAAGCGCTAATGGGCAAGTAACTGACCTGGCGGGTCTCGTCTCGTGCGGGCTAACGAAAACCCGCTTTAATTTCAGCCGCCAGGTAAAGAAATACTGCATAGGCCGGTGTAATTGAATTCAACATAAGGCAGCTACAACGGGCACATTCCACCACTGACAAATATCCAGAACGGCATATGTATTGAGTGTTTTCACCATTACGGGCATGATGCCTTACATGGACAAAATATCTCACGTTATCGTAAATCCACTCAAATCCCTGAACCTTCTTTCGCGGTCAGACATGGACGGTTTCACTACCAGTCGAGGTGATTTATTTGCATTGTTTCGTCATTGCGCCCTCGCCATCCTCAACACAGATAGCGAAAAAGATGGCCACGAAAAGACTGACGGTGACTATCAGGATTTCGACATTCGGCTGATACCCCAGTCGCGCGGCCTTAGGCTAGAGTTATTCAACGCTCCGTCCCAGTCATTTGTGGATGGCAAGATGATACGCGGTATCCAGGAGCATCTATTTTCGGCGCTACGGGACATTGTGTATACCGACTTTAAGATTACCGGGCCCCAGACTCAACCAACCAGCTCAGCGGATGCCACCGATACGGTGTTTCGCATCCTCCGCAATGCCCAGGTTGTGCGCCCCAACGAACCACCCAATATGGTGGTCTGCTGGGGAGGGCACTCCATTCCTCGCGAGGAATACGATTACGCCAAACAGGTAGGTTATGAACTCGGATTACGCGGCCTCGATATCGTGACCGGCTGTGGAATCGGAGCCATGAAGGGTCCGATGAAAGGTGCAGCGGTGGGACATGCTAAACAACAAATCAAGGACGGTCGCTATATTGGCATTAGTGAACCAGGAATCATCGCCTCTGAATCACCCAATGCTATCGTGAACGAGCTGGTTATCATGCCGGATATTGAAAAACGTCTAGAGGCGTTCGTCAGGCTTGCCCATGCCATCATAGTATTTCCAGGCGGTGTTGGAACGGTAGAGGAAATTTTGTATCTGCTGGGTATTCTCATGCACCCCGACAACGATGAGGCGATTCCTCTTATATTCGCTGGCCCTAAATCCTGCACCGAGTATTTTCAGGAGCTGGTTCAATTTCTTACCGACTGCCTGGGCGACGATGTTGAAAACTACTTTCAGGTTTTTATTGGCTCACCACATGAGGTTGGAAAAAGAATGGGAGCCGCAGTGGAAGAAGTACACGACCGTCGCAGCAGCTCAAACCAGGCTTATTACTTCAACTGGGAGCTCAATATTCCTCCCGGCCTCCAGGAGCCCTTTATTCCTACCCATGAAAAAATGGCCGCACTACATCTGGACTCGTCGGCGCCCAGGCATGAACTGGCCAGTTCCCTGCGAAGCGCTTTTTCCGGCATTGTAGCCGGTAATGTGAAGGAATTTGGTATTACGCAAGTACGAACCCACGGCCCGTATAAACTGACGGGTAACAAGAACTTTATGAGCAGTATTGATCGGCTACTGCGAGTATTGGTACGCGAAGGGCGGATGAAGTTGGGCGAAGGCGAACACGAATATCAGCCCTGCTATCAACTGACTGACTAATTGGCTATGCCACTGCGACGCCAGTATTTCCATAATCCTATTAACGAAGCGCCTATCCAGAAGATCTCGATCACAAAACTTGCAAGGTTAAATTTGAAGCAGAGACTGACGAGCAATAATGCGGCACCTACCAGATTGATCATATTGTAGCTCAAACTTTGGGGATGAGTACGCTCCAGCTGCAGCAGGTAATAAGCCAGCACCACCAGGAATGTACCCGTCAATCCTACCGCATCGATCATCCAATTTTCCATCAGAGCATAAGCCTGTTGATTTACACTTAAAACTGACCCGGGATTTACATCCAAAATTGAGCCACTCTGGTAGAAGTGGACCCCGGATTTGAGACAGTAGCATAAGTGTAAATCCTGAGGTAATTTAAGTCACCACAGGAGAAGAGTATAAGACGCAAAAGACGAAACCATTTGCCGGATTCAAAGCCAAGTTCGCGCTGGCGGCGATTAAGGGCGACAGGACACTGGCGGAGTTTGCAGAGCAATTTGACGTGCTGCCGCCGCTATCAGCACATCGCTCATCTACGCCTACGTTTACCGGGACCTGAAACGTAAGGCGCCCGATTTGGCGGACGCTAGTGTAGTGTACTTCTGGAAACACTGATATTTACCAGGAGTGGCATTCACCCCTCTGGTTTCAGCGGTGGGCAGGGTCGTGCAATGACGTGGGCGATTACCTGATATTTTTTTTGACCTGATTAAAATGCTGCGGGCCTGGTGCTCCAACCAAGTACATCGTGCATCACAGACCAGCGCGGCTTCACCGCCTTGGGATTGCGTCCCAGAATCCAGTAATCGTATACGCTTTGTAGATAGCCACTGTCTCTTTTCAGTTGCAACCATGTATTGATGAAGTGCGTGTAATCCTGCTGGGCTTTTGGCAGTGCGAACCCTACAGGTATTTTTATTTTCAGGCCCTTGGCGACAACAGAGGAATAATCGGGATACAGCATGGCCCATGCGGAGCCCGCCTCGGCCGAATAGGTAAGCGCGTCCACATCAGGATACTCCCCTTTGAAATATTTCCTCGGGCCATCTACGATTGTTAGCTCCGCATTCGGGAACATTTTTTCTATCACATACTTGTAATGGGCAGTGACTTCCAGCCCGATATGCAGGTTTTCTATCATGCGAATCTGATCAACCGAGCTGAACTCCTCTCGCCTGTTATCTTTCACCATAAACGCTACCGTCTTCTGAATATAGTGGTCGCTGAAAGACACATCCAGTGCTCGCAGCGGCGTTATCAGTCTGCCGCCAACAATTATATCAACGCGGCCATCGGACAACATTTGTGGGCCCTGCTTGATATCCTTGACATAAAAGAGTTCGATCGTGATACCCAGGTCCCAGGCCAGTTCATTCATCAGTTCCATGTCAAAGCCTACCACCAACCCCTGGTCATTGCGGAAGGCAAAGGGCAGGTTCTCTGCGGAATAGCCCACCCGAATACTGCCGCGATCACGAATAATATCGAGTCTCGGTTTGGCTTGATCCTGCGCGTTTAGCGCTAAGGGAGATTTGATAGTTTTAACCAATACCGGATCGTCAGCAAATTTCATCGATTCAAATGATTTGTCGGCTGAATATTCATAGGGAATTAGTTTTGTTAAGCCAATACCTACCAAAATCACCACACCAGCGGTAACACCGAGGTGCAAGGCAACCGCTTGCATCATTTTACGCCAGCTCAAACGATTCAATACCGCCGAGGCAACCAGCAGGGTGACCACAAATCCGTGCAGCGCCGCCAGGCCTGTGGCAAAACGTGCGGTGACCACACTACCCAGCAGGTACAGCTGGAACTGATCAGCGGGCAAGCCATAGTAATCAAGCAAGAAAGGAATGGCGACTGCCATACTGCCAAAAGCTGAAAAGGCACCCATGAATACGTACGAGGGATATTGCCCCAAACTCAGGGGGGAGCCGACATACCATGCGGAAAATAAAATAAACCCGAGCCCCAGCAAAGTCCCCGTACTTGGAAAACTATAGGCGGTAGGAACAAGCACATCAACGGTAGAGTCTGTTTCCTCACACTCCATATCATGCCTTTTTAGCAACTCTTTACAGCGCTCCGCAATCATGGGCAATACGACCAGAACCGTACCCGTCGCCAGAGCCGTGATCATTGCCTCACCGGCCACTGACATCAATTCACGGTAGGAAAAAGGCGTAGCCCAATGTACCAGCAACGGCAGCAATACAAAGCCCAGCAAAAAGGCTGCTATCAGGTAGACCCATAAAAAGACTTGCAGCCGCTCCAGCTCTTCGGGTTGCAAAGTTCCCGCGGCAGACGCCGCAATGGCGAAAATCCCCAGTGGAGCCAGTTTGGCTATGAAGGAGGCAACACCCTGCAAACCGTCACTTATATTGTCCGTCAGGTTTATCAGCGATTCCTTGTTTTTTATGGCTATTACAGCGACACCCATCAACAGCGAGAAGAGTACAACCGCCGGGACGATAGTATTCGACAATGCCGCAAAAACATTGGACGGTATATACAATGCGACAAAATCAAGCGTTACCGACTCTGTCACCATGCTGGTACTGAAGAAGCCGGCAGTTTCCCAGCTGGGGTAAGCCAGTGGCAGTAGTAGTAGCGTTATCATTACCGCCAGCCACATGAACAAAATAATTTTGACGGCCTTGATACCGATGTTAGCAGCCATGGCTGCATCCAGCCTCCCCAGACCACCGATAATGGAAACCAGCACATAGGGCAATACCGTCATCTGCAGCAGGCGAATGTAGATGGTCCCGCCAACCTTCAGAATTCCTGCCGGCTCGCCGACGAATATCCCCGTTAAAATTCCGAGAATTAACGCGATGATTACACGTTGAAAAGGACTCAGCTTGCTATACAATTTGGTCGCGACCATGGCAACTCTCTGTCTTAACGAGGATTTCAGTTGTTCAAGGGGCGCCGGGTATACTGCACGGTTCCGGCAGACTGAATATTATGGCGTCTACTTTAGCACAGCTTGCATCCGTATTGATGCACACAGGGCGATCCCCGCCTGGCATTACAATATCGCGATGTGGTAATCGACATTGTCTCCCGGGTACCACCGGATTTTACCGGGGGTGGCGAGGTCTACCTGACAAATGTGGGTGTTACGTCGCGGCGTATTTTCGATGAAATTTTTGCCGTCACAGTAGGGGCCGGATTTGTTCCGGGTAGCCGGGGAGAGCGATGATCCCTACGCTATATTGATCGATCTGAGTTATCATTTTTGACGGTGATAGCTGACTGATCGGGGTTTATACAGACAAGCGAAAAAAATGCCCGCACGATCGATCGTGCGGGCATTTTTTCAGCTTATGCAGTGGATTCCAGACTGTCTAGAATGTGCGGTGCATGCCTGCCATAATCATCCAGGCCTCAGTATCGTTGAAGTCGATATCGCTGTCGTCATTGGCGTAGATGGCACTGATGCGGGGAACCCATTTTTTCAGGCCAAACAGACCGGAAAAGTCCATACTACCGGCAATCTGGTAGCGATCGGTGTCGTTTTTATCATTGCTGGCGGCAAAGGGCGTGCGCTTGTCACCGTCCAACTTGCCATAGAGTCCTGACAAAGACAGATTGAAGCTGTCGGCCGTGTAGATATAGCCGAGCTCTATCAGGGCACCCTTTCTGGACATGGCATCACCATCCAGATCATAGTCTACATAGCCAATGGAGGGGCGGAATGTATGCCGGTCATTGGCTTTATACATATAACCCAGCGTCGTCTTATACATATCGCCATCACGTTTGAGCAGTTTACGGGCTGCGGGGTTGGAACCAAAAGCCTGCTCACCACTGCGCTCGTTGTCGACATCGATTTTCCTGACTTCAGCCATCAACTCAAAGTTGCTATTGAACATCTGGTCCCAGATGAAGCGGCCACCATTGTGGCTAATGTCGCTTTTGCCACGGTTCGAGCCAAGCTGATAGGGATCTTCGTACACTTTGGTTGCGCCATCTGCCATCAGGCCGACGAGTTGGAAGTTACCAGCATTGCCGGTATCGTGGCGGACGCCAATCTGCACCCCGGGGGTAAAGTCAGAGAAGCCACCCCCCTGGTCTGAACCGAACATGACACGCGTCTTACCACTGGAAAAAGTCCAGCCAAGATCAAATTCAGCGACGGGCATTGTGACGTTTTTGTCGTCGGGATCGCCAATATTTGACAGCTTATCATCGCTCAGGTCAACACCCATGACATCGGCCAGGAAGTTGGATTTAACTTTACCGGCTCCAGCGCCCAGGCTTACGGAACCAGAAAAACCCGGATCGCCCACAGAGGGGCTCAGGGCCATTACCGGCATGGCTATCGCGGAAATAACCAATGCGATTGCGGATTGTTTCATATTCATGTTCGGACACTCCATATGTCATTTACAAAAGAGGTTTTTTACGGACCAAACCACCTTAACTAACGGCGCGTTGGTATACAGAACTAACGACGAGTTAGTATACAGGAGAGTAGCTGCCCGTTCGTGGTAATATTTGGCAGCATGGGAGGTGAAAATCACGGTCACTTGTGGCCACTTTTTTACGCGCAGGCCGAAGACACCAATCTCTCCCATTGGCGGGACACCGTGTTGTGTTGCAAGGGCGTTGAATCGCTTCCCGATGAAGAGCAGCGGTTACTCCCATCAGATAGTAAACTTAATGCCGTTGCAGTAACATCCGCTTAGTGCAAATTTCGTCAATGTGGTTTGAGCATGGCAACCGAGAAAGTAGATATCCAGTCAGTAAAGCAGTTCAATGAACTGTACGCGGATGACCCGGAAGATAGGCAACACGAACAATCACTACTTCAGCATCTTCATCAATAAACAAATTCTGTCCATAAATCCCTGCTGCCTGGATGGCCGGACGTTCACCAGCGGCGATCCCCCAATAAATTCTGAATCGGTATCAGCGCGGCGTGCCGGAGTCAGCCCGATCCGCAGTGATCGTAGCGGCAATAATTTCACTGAGTTGATGGAGCAGTTTACTGTAGGCGGGCGCGATCTGTTCCGGTGTCGAACCACCCGGGGATAGTGGCAGCTGCAACCGGCTGAGGCGGCGCTTGACCGTCCCGGCATCGACGGGTCGGTACACCAACCACTCAGCAGTCAGCGTTGCCTCCCCGTCGTTGGCATCCATAGCTAACAAGTTAATTTTGATGCCGTAATCCGGCACCCGTTTGGGATGCCAGGGGAAATAACGTACATCCTGTGTATCGAGCAAACTTGCCAGGTTGAGCGCCAGTACGCGTTCTATGCCATCACCCAACGGTTCCGCCCAACTATCGGAACTGGCGACCTGGAGTTTATTTCCCTGCCGGTTATAAATCAGGTTACTGCGCCTGAGGTACTCGGGTATCTCGATGGGGCCAATTCCCAGTGACAGCGTGTGGCCGGAGGGGGCCCGGGATTGTTCGGCGGTCAACAGGTAATAGTTACTGCGCGGGCTACTGCCACAGCCGGCCAGCAATACCGTCAGCGACAGCACCCATGCCAGCGGCAGGATGGTTTTGTTCATTATTTGTCTCCACTCTTGCCCCGAATCAGCGATTCGGGTTGCTCTTGCAGTGTTTTGGCCAATGACTGCAACGCCACCCCGGCGCGGCTGATCTCCTGCAGGGCCTCGTTCAACCGATGCGTGGTCGCGGAATCGTACGATACCAGCCCGCCGATATCCGTCATGGCTTCCTCAAAGGCTGCAATGGCTACATTCAACGCATCCAGGTTACTCTCCACCATGCCAGAGAGCTTGGGCAACTCGGTGTTGACCACGGACATGGCGGTGGTGGTTTCATCCAGGACAGTATTGAGTTTGGGGCCACTGGCGGCCAATTGTTGTTGCAACTGATCGCTCAGTTCGGTGAGTGAATCCAGGGCGGTCTTCACTGCGGCGGGCATTGCCTGAAACTCTTCACTACGGACAACAGTGTTGATACTTGTTATGACACTTTCAAATTCGCCGGCCAGTTTCGTAATATTGATGTCCTGGAGCTTTCTGGTGATACGCTCCATGCTGGTGGGCATCGTGGGCAGTTGCATATAGGGTGAGTCTATATCCGCCAGCACAATCTCGCTGTCCGGGTGGAAATCGAGCTGGACATAAAGCAGGCCGGTCAACAGGCTCTGGGTATTGAGCTGGGCGCGCAAACCGCGCGCGATTAACGCCTCCGTAAGATCCTCGTCCTCATCCTCCCGTCCCAGCCAGTGGAGCCTGTTTTCGATGAAGTCGGCCTCCACTATCGTGATCAAATCAAGGGTTTCCGAGTCCATAATCAGTTCTATACCGGTGACCTGGCCTACCTGAACACCGCGCATAGCCATGGGGGCGCCGACATTGAGACCTTTCACCGACGTATCGAAGACCATGACCATGGTTTGTTTTTGCCCCATGCCCGCGCCCAGCAGGAACAGCGCGGTACCGATCGCAATCAGCAGGGCGCCGATCATAAAGGCGCCGATGGCGACGGTATGTGGTTTTTCACTCATGGGCTATCCTCATTGGCGGTAGCGGCGCTGCGCGTCAGGAATTGTCTCACCACGGCCTGGTCGCTGTGGTCCCGCAGATCCACCGGGTTGCCATAGCCGATCATGGTGCGGGTGATGTTGTCCAGATAGACAGAGTTAGTGGCGATATCGAATATGCTGGGCAGTTCGTGGGTCACCATTACCACGGTGGCACCTATAGACTCCTTGAGCTGTACAATCAACTCATCCAGCAGACGTGAACTGATCGGATCCAGCCCGGCGGATGGCTCATCGAAAAACAGGATCTCCGGATCCAGGGCGATGGCGCGCGCCAGGGCCGCCCGTTTGCGCATGCCACCACTGATTTCAGCGGGGTAATAATTCTGGTATCCGGCCAGACCCACCAGAGCCAGTTTATAGGCGACGATTTCTACGATCTCGGCGGAATTGTAGCGGGTATACAGCTGTAGTGGCAGGGTCACGTTTTCCGCCAGGGTCATGGCGCTGAACAAACCGCCCGACTGGTAGGTAATGCCCCAGCGTTGGCGCATGGCTTCCTTTTCACTGTCGCCGGCCCGGGTAAAACTGATTCCGCTGTAGAGGATGTCACCGATGCGGGGCGAGATCAGACCCAGCATATGTTTCAGCAGGGTACTTTTGCCACAACCACTGCCCCCCATGATGACAAAAATATCACCGTGATTAACATTGAAGCTGAGATCACGCTGGATGACAAACGAGCCGTACGCCATGGTCAGGTCACGGATTTCTATGTGTGCCTGGAGTTGCGTCCCGCCCGTGGCGTCTGCCATCAGATGCCCACCTGCTGGAAGATGATATTGATAGCGGCGTCGGCGACGATCAGGTAGACGATGGCGGTGACTACCGCCTCGGTAGCGGCCTGGCCTACGGCGGCTGAACTCCTGCCGGAGTTGATGCTGGAGCGGCAACCGGCGATGGCGATGAGGATGGCGAACACCAGACTTTTTAGCAGGCCCACCGCGACATGGGTGAAGCTCAGGGCGCCCTCGCTCTGAGTGATGTACTGTACCGGGCTGATGCCCATGCCACCGGCAACAATACCGCCGCCCACGATACCCAGTAAATCTGCGTAGATAACCAACAGGGGCATCACCACGATCAACGCCAGCATGCGCGGCAGTACCAGAAATTCTATCGGAGAGATGCCCATGGTGGTGATCGCGTCTATCTCTTCATTGGTCTGCATAGTGCCTAACTGGGCCGCGTAGGCGGCACCGGTACGCCCCGCCATCACGATCGCCGTCATCAATACGCCCATCTCCCGCAGCATGCCGATAACCACCAGGTCGGCCACATAGACTTCCGCGCCGAACTGCTGCAATTGGACAGCGCCCAGGTAGGCCAGGATCATACCCACCAGTACGCTGATCAGGCTAATGATGGCAAAAGCGTCCGGGCCGGCCTGGTAGCAGAACTCCTTAAAATCGCTGAAGCGGGTATTGGCTTTGCCTGCTAACAGGCGGGACAGGGCGATGGTCACTTCACCGAGGAATCCCAATGATTCCTGCAGATTGCCAGAGACCTTGTGCAGTAGGTGCACCGGGTTGATGGATGCCAGCAAGGAGCCCCTGGATTCCACCGGGGGTTGGTGAGTCTCCACCGCGGTGGCCACCGCCAGCAGTTGTGCCACACCCTCCGGCATATCACGGGCCTCAAATGCGATACCCTCTTCCCGGCACAGATTATGGCACTGCAACAAAAAGGCCATCAGGATCGAATCCCAGTCTCCCAGGGAGGAGCCGTCTGCCATCAGTTTTGCCGGATGACGGAGCAGTAGCTCGGACTGCAGGGCGTCGAAATTACCAGAACCGTGGCCCTGCACCCAGTCACCGGAAAGTACCAAAGACGATTCCCCGTGATTGTCACCAAGCAGTTGAAAAGCAGGTGCCTGTGTGTCCATGCGAGGTCATTTGTTGATGAGACGGCCTGTAGTCTAAGGGCTAGTATGGGAGAATACTACAAATAATACCCAGGGATCATGGCGCAGCTCATTGTGGTCATTCAGGTCTTCATATCTCCTCCCAGTGTACCGCGCAGCCCACTCCACCAGTTGCTGACCTGACTTGAGGCGCGCCCTTTGGATGTGGATACATTTCTGATATTTATTCTTAATTAAACATATTCCGCTTGCTTTATCTTTTTAAATATCTATTTTTGATATAAATACGGTGTTATATGTTTTAGAGTATATATTCAATGAGTAACTTTGACAGCCTCCTCGAAGAAATTCGAAACGAGTACCAGGTAGCCAAAAGGCAAGCGAATCTCGCCGAAATGGCTCCAGGTCTAGCTCCAGCGGAAAATATCGGGGGGCTAATAAGGGAGCAAAGAAAGAAACAAGGCCTAACCCTTGCCGAGCTCTGCGACCTATCTGAAGTTTCGTATACGACACTTATAAAGCTGGAAAAAGGAAACCCCTCAGCTCGGTTAGATATTCTTAACCGAGTACTCAATGCTCTAGGGTTGAAACTATGGGTCGGATAGCAAATGTCTACTACCAGGGGCGACTAGCGGGAGAACTGGAAGAAGTTAGCAACGTAGAGTACACATTCGCTTACAGTGAAAGCTACCTGATCGACGGTGTGCCAATAAGTTTCCTGCTTCCGCTCCGGCAAGAACCCTACACCAGTGAAGAGCTTTTACCATTTTTTGATAATTTGGTTTCCGAGGGATGGCTCCAAAAGATGCAATCACAGTACCAGAATATAGATGAACATGACCGCTTTGGATTACTGGTATCTAATGGGAAAGACTTAGTAGGCGCAGTAACGGTGGAGCCCAGGGAGGCTGAGGATGGTACTGAAGAATGACTTATTGCAAAATCAGCTTAAAAAAATTAACGAAAACCACGAAGCATCCCAGGTATCGCGACGCTGACTTTAGATCGTTATTTGGCAGTCTAAAAGTAAGCCCACAACTCCCCTTCTCACGCTCTGAATTTCAACAAAGCAGCGTCAAGTACATTAAGGGCATATCGATTGCTGGTGTGCAACAAAAGCTCTCATTAAAAATTGACCCGGGCAATCGTCTAATCCCGGTAAGCGAAGGGGGAAAATATATACTCAAACCTAGCCCAGAAGAATTTCCCAATGCGGCAGAAAATGAGCATGCAGCAATGGTTACCAGTAAGTTGCTAAAAATAGAGCCGGCCGCTTGTGGGCTGGTCTCATTCTCAGATGGTGAACTTGCATACATAACTAAGAGGTTTGATCGACTTGATAATAAAGAAAAGCTACATCAAGAGGACTTAGTTCAAGGCTTCGGCATGAGCAGCAGTCGAAAATATGATGGAAGTTACGAAGCTGCAGGAAAACTAATAAATAGAATGACGAATGGTAAGATGTCAGTCGTCCTGGATTTTGTAAGAAGAGTTACTCACGCATATCTAATAGGAAACGATGATATGCACCTAAAGAATATAAGCCTTCAAAAGCTTGAGGGAAAT
>Ga0164315_10002078_pt1 | contig 15277 bp, 12 predicted proteins | sample GuaBasSedimGuay6_FD_113737 | JGI IMG/M metagenome (GOLD analysis project Ga0164315, IMG submission 113737) | Subseafloor sediment microbial communities from Guaymas Basin, Gulf of California, Mexico - Guay6, Core 4569-2, 0-3 cm | ecosystem: Environmental > Aquatic > Marine > Hydrothermal vents... | reverse complement strand
GCTGCGGCGGGTTGTCGTCAACCATGCCATCAGTGCCTTGCGCAGGTTGCCGCGCCATGACGCGGTGGAATTTGAAGATTATATGGCCACCAGCAAAGGCGACCAGGGCCGCCTGGGGCACTGCATGGACCTCGAACAGGCACTGGGGGAACTCTGCGATGAAGACCGCATGGTGGTCTGGTTGCATGACGTGGAAGGTTACAAACACCGGGAGATTGCCAAACTCGCCGGCAAAACAGAAAGCTATTCAAAGACCCGTTTAAACCGGGCCCGCGCCAAACTCAGAAACCTGATTTCGAACCGTGATCAGGCGATTGCGGGAACTGCGATATCCAATGCGAAAGCCTGAGGCGATTGATATCAAAGCGAATGGTATGAAAGAGAACGATATGACTGCAAATGAGCAATGGAAACAGAACACCTCGGACCCGCTTGGTCTGGGTAAGCTTGAAGCTGTTGAGCCCGGTTACGATGGTTGGGCACAGATCGAATCTGCGTTACAAACCCATCAAACCAATAAGCGCAACTGGCGGCGTGCCGGTGGTTGGCTGGCGGTAGCTGCGAGCCTTGTCCTGGTTGTCAGCATCACCCTGCGTAACAGCGAAAACATCATACCGGGTGACAGTGCACCATCAACAGTACTTGCGACGCCAGCAACAAATCTTGCGTCAGTACCAGTGCAAGAGAATATTAATGCGCTGATCGGTTTGTCCCAGAACATGGAAACACAGGTTAAGAAATTGCGACAGGAAACGAGTTCAATGCCGGCCGAGTCCGCTATTTACGTGGCCGAACTTGAAGACCTTATCGCACAGGTGGACACCGAGCTGAGTTTGACACCCGACTCGATCGACCTGTGGGGACAACGCGTTAACCTGATGCTGGATCTGGCCCAGATTTACCAGCAACAGTGGCAGATTGATTATGGCCGTATGGCGTCACTTTGAATTTTTGATGAGGCATAACAAATGAAATATCGCGAATCCATGATGGTAATTGCTGCGGCCCTGTTACTTGGTCTTGGCACTACTGCAACAGCGGCAACAGATGATGAGGCTGCACGACAGGCCGAAGAAGCAGAATTGCAGGCAAAGCTTGAAGCCGAATATGAGAAAGCGCTGGTCGATGTGGAAAAAGACCGGCAAACAGCAGAGGCCTCCATTAAAAAGGCCCGTGAGCAACTACAGTTGGTCTCCGAGCAACGTCAACAGGCCTCGGAAGCCAAAACGCGGGCTCGCGCTGCCAAACATGCCGAAATGGAAAAAATGCATGAGGAGTTGAGTCATGCACGAATGCAGCTACGTGAAACCTCTCGTGAAGTTGCCCGTGTGAACCGCGAGGTGGTCCGCGCAAGGGCGAGCAGTAACGCTACCAGCTATGTATTCAGAACACCTGACCAGCCTGTCCTTGGCGTTATTCTTGGCAATGCGGATGATGTTGGTGTCAAGGTGCTTGGTGTTTCACCGGATGGCCCGTCTGAAAAAGCCGGTATCAAACAGGGCGATGTGATTGTCGCCCTGGGTGGCAACGTACTTGCCGCTGTTTCTGAAGATGGAAATGCAAGAAACGGTCTGGGCATCGCGATACGGGAAATCAAGGCCAACGAACCGGTCATCGTATCGGTGGAGCGTGGTGACCAGACCCTGGACCTGACTGTCGTACCCGAAATTCGCGAACCCTTGACCACGCACTTTGTCAGTCGCATTAGCAGCGCACCTGTAGCACCAGGTGCACCGGGTGAAGTTATAACCATTGAACGCATCGTGGTTCCCCGGATTGACACCGATGCACTCGGCGAACAAATCGAACAGATACGTGTTGAAGTTGACACACAACGCATGCTGATGGAATCAGGGAGTTTCTCCCCGGATGGCGAGGAATTTGAATTTGAGTTTCATGAACTGTCTGAAATGGGTGATTTCGCATTGCACGATGCCAATGTCTGGTTTGGCCTGCCTATGGCACGCGGTCTGAAACTGGCTGAAATTGATCCCGCCCTGGGAGAGTATTTTAAAACCGATCGCGGTGTCCTGGTGCTGAAAGCGAAAGACGACAACGAATTGAAGCTGGAATCCGGCGATGTGGTTTTACAAATCGGCGATACCGAGGTTAATTCGCCGGCAGAGTTCATGCGCGCCTTACGTGGCTTTCACTCCGGGGATGAACTTGAAATTGATATTAAACGCAAACGTAAAGATCGTACGCTAAAAATGATAATGCCGGAAAACCGCACCAGTTTTTTCGCTCCCTGGGGCGACAGCACACACACGATCAAGATCGTCACGAGTTCAGACTAAAGAACTACAGGAAAAAACAGGCCTGTGAGCATACTCACAGGTCCTGAGCTATAATCCCTGCTCCGTCACTCGCGATCAGGTCACAAAGAAAACCATGTCGGCAAAACCCGATTCCATCAAGTCTATCCTGTATGCGCTATTCGCCAACCTGTCCATTGCCATAGCCAAGGGTGCAGCGGCCTTCTGGACGGGTTCCGGTGCGATGCTGGCTGAGGCCATACACTCGTTGGCAGATACCTGTAACCAGCTATTGTTATTGCTCGGAATGAAGCAATCGAAGCGCCCGCCCGATTCGGACTACCCATTAGGCTACGGTAAAAGCATCTATTTCTGGTCCTTCCTGGTCGCCGTTATCCTGTTCAGCCTGGGTGGAATGTTTTCTGTTTACGAAGGTATTCACAAATTCACCAACCCGGAGCCATTGACCAAACCCATGATCGCCATTGGTGTATTGGTTTTTGCCATCATTGCCGAATCCGCGTCTTTATGGGGATGTATGCAGGCGGTCAACAAAGAGCGCCGGGATCAATCCATACCATTGTGGTTCCGTGAAAGCAGAAGCAGTGAGTTGCTGGTCGTGTTTGGAGAGGACGTCGCTGCGCTTCTCGGCCTGACCCTGGCCTTGCTCGCGGTACTTGCCTCCGCCATCACAGGCAACCCGGTTTACGATGCCATCGGCACCATCATGATTGGTGCCCTCTTAGTTGTTATCGCATTCATGCTGGCAGTGGAAGTGAAGGCCCTGCTGATTGGCCAGGGCGTTGAGAAACATGTATGCAAGCAGATGAGGAGTTTCCTGCAGGAACGATCTGAAGTTGACCACCTGTACAACCTTCTAACTCTGCAGATGGGCCCGGATGCAATGGTCGCCATCAAGGCGAAAATGCGTCCGACAGGATCCGAGGACGAAATGGTCAACGCCATCAACCGGGTTGAGCGCGAGTTTCATGAGGCATTTCCAATAGCGAAATGGGTGTTTTTTGAGCCGGACAACAAGGATGACTAGCCGCCCTAAAGTAGGCTTTGTAAGCCTGGGGTGCCCAAAGGCGCTGGTGGATTCTGAGCGTATACTCACCCAGTTACGCACTGATGGGTATGAAATTGCACCCAGCTACGATGGTGCGGACGTGGTAGTGGTTAATACCTGCGGGTTTATCGACAGCGCACGCGCGGAGTCGTTGGACGCCATTGGTGAGGCATTGAATGAAAACGGCCGCGTGATCGTTACCGGCTGTATGGGTGTGGATGAACAGGATATACGTGAGTTACACCCGGCGGTATTGTCGGTCAGTGGTCCACAACAATATGAGCAGGTTGTCGGTGCGGTACACCGTTATGCACCGTTCGAAAAAGACCATGATCCCTATGTTGACCTGGTGCCCCCGCAGGGTATAAAACTCACACCAAGACATTATGCATATTTAAAGATATCAGAAGGTTGCAACCATAACTGTACATTCTGCATTATACCGTCTATGCGAGGAAAACTGGATAGCAGGCCAGTTGGAGATGTGCTTTCAGAAGCCGAAAGACTGGTAGACGCCGGGGTTAAGGAGTTACTGGTGATCTCGCAGGACACCTCGGCCTACGGTGTTGATCTTAAATATCGACTGGATTTCTGGGGTGGCAGACCGGTTAAAACCCGTATGACCGAGTTATGTCGTGAACTGGGCAGTCTCGGTGCGTGGGTCAGGTTGCATTATGTCTACCCCTACCCGCATGTTGATGAGCTGATACCGCTGATGGCAGAAGGTCTGGTTCTGCCTTACCTTGATATCCCCCTGCAGCATGGCAGTCCACGCATCCTTAAACTGATGAAACGCCCCGCCGCCGCCGAGAACGCACTTCATCGCATCAGGAAATGGCGTGAAATCTGCCCGGACATCACCTTGCGCAGTACATTTATCGTGGGTTTTCCCGGTGAAACGGATGATGATTTCAAGGAATTGCTGGATTTCATCAACGAGGCCCAGCTCGACCGTGTCGGTTGTTTTCAGTATTCGCCGGTGAATGGCGCCCGTGCCAATGATCTGCCCGGCCACGTACCAGCCGAAGTCATGGCTGAACGCGAACAAACTTTTATGCAATTACAGGCAGAGATCAGCCGCAACCGTTTACAGGCAAAGGTGGGCAGTGTGCAACAGGTGCTTGTTGATGGCGTGGATGAAGATGGTGCCATCGCCCGCAGCTTTGCCGATGCACCTGAAATCGATGGCCAGGTTTTCGTGCAGGACGGCCAGCATTTACAGGCTGGTGACCTTGTGGATGTAAAAATCACCGATGCCGACGAGTATGACCTCAGTGGTCATCTTTGTAGTTAAGGAGCCTCTGAATGAGTATACGATGCCTCTGCGTGACCTGAAGCGCACATCTGTAAGGCGCAGGCCGAAGGTCAAGGCTGGTTGCCTTGGTGAGGCCTGCAACGCTGGAGATGTGTGCTTCAGGTCGCGCCCTACGGGGCTTTCAGGCGATCCCAGGCTCGGCGTTATCATTTTTTAGCGTGCAACCAGCATGCTTTCAAAAAGATGCCTTGATCCTGGAATCGCCTGAAAGCCAGAGGCACCGTATACTTGTTCAGATGCTCCCTAAAACCACGCTGGTGCGTCATGCATGCCGTTAGCGAGATTATCGAGAGAAACCTCCACCGGCGCACGGCCTGTGAATCCGGCCTATGGATGAACCCGGAAGCGGATGATGCCTGTCGAAAGGCAGGCACACACTGTGTTTCGCTGAAATTATTCAGCCAGGATTATGGCGCGTACGCATTCCTGCAACGCACGGGTGCAGATATTGAGTTTTCTTCTTTCCCGTCAACGGGCAATGACAAATACCAATGGATTATCCTGAACCTGCCCCGCCAGAAGGCCCTGCTTGGCATGATGTTGGACTGTGCAGCGAGTTTACTGGCTGACGATGGTGTACTGTGGCTGGCGGGTGAAAACAAAGCTGGCATCAAGTCCGCAAACAAACTTTTGAAACTGCATTTTGGCCAGGTGAGAAAACTGGACAATGCGCGCCACTGCACCTTGTATGAGGCAAGTGGCAGCTTGAATCAGCAGCCATTTAACGCCCTCGCCTACCGGCAACAATTTGCGCTGAATTGCGGCCATTCCAGCATCACGGTTACATCCTATCCAGGTGTATTTGCGCATGGGCGTGTCGATGCCGGTACCGCGCTGCTACTGAAGGCCCTGGAAGAAATTGATGTGACGGGAGACGTGCTGGATTTTGCCTGCGGAGCGGGTCTTATCGGCGCCTGCATCGCTGCCGGTCAACCGGAGGTCAATGTAACATTGCTTGATACCAACGCGCTGGCTTTAAGTGCCTGTGAAGAAACCCTGTTGGCTAATCAGCTGGATGGAAGTGTATTGGCCTCGGACGGACTGTCAGAGTTAAAAGGCAGTTTTGATTTTATTATCAGTAACCCGCCCATTCACGCGGGGGTCAAAACCGACAACCTGATGAGCCAGCGGCTACTGGATTCAGTACATGAGCACATCAACCCTGGAGGCATGTTGATCCTGGTCGCCAACCTGCATTTGCCTTACGAAAAATGGCTGAGACAGCGGTTCAGGCAATGCAAGGAATTTAAAAAGAATGCGAATTTCAAGGTTATTGTTGCGATAAAGTAGCTGCTGAGGAATCATCTTGACATATCATGGTCGAAACCAGGGATTTTGATCATCCCCAATCACTTAAGGAAGATACATGCTTAAAAATATCCTGCTAACACTATCCACCGGAACCCTGGCCTTGTTCCTGGTTACTGCCTGTGCAGAAGAAGGTAAAGATACCAGCGAGAGCAAGGTTGCAAAGGCACCGCTGAGTACTGAAAAAACCACAGATACAGCAAAACCGGATAATTCGATAATGAGCCAGCCCGTTGATTTCTCAACCCCTGAGAATGTTGAGGTAAGTCTGCAAAATATCCGTGAAACAGCAGGTGACAGTGCATACAACCAGGTAATGAATGCCATGAAATATAAGCTGGTTTACGACCTTAGCCTGGGTAACAACAAGGAAAAGCTTTACAAAAAACTGGATGGCAAAACGCCTGAACAGATACTGGCGATGGTTAAACGGTGAAGCTATGAGCTCAAAAAGGATACTTATCACCGGCGGTGCCGGTTTTTTGGGTTCACACCTGTGTGAGCGCCTGCTCGAGCAAGGCCATGATGTACTGTGTGTGGACAACTTCTACACCAGTACCCGACGCAATATTATCCACTTGCTTGAAAACCCGAACTTTGAACTGATGCGCCACGATGTAACCTTTCCCTTGTATGTGGAAGTGGACCAGATCTTCAATATGGCTTGTCCGGCATCCCCCATCCACTATCAGCGCGATCCGGTACAGACTACCAAGACCATTGTGCATGGCGCCATCAACATGCTGGGCCTGGCCAAACGCACCGGGGCCCGCATCCTGCAGGCCTCTACCAGTGAGGTATACGGCGACCCGCACGTACATCCTCAAACCGAGGATTACTGGGGTAATGTCAATCCGATCGGGGTCCGCTCCTGCTATGACGAGGGTAAGCGCTGTGCCGAAACCCTGTTTTTTGATTACCGGCGTCAGCTTGGTACCGAAATAAAAGTCGCAAGAATATTTAACACCTATGGCCCACGCATGTTGTCCAATGATGGTCGCGTGGTTTCAAATTTTATCGTGCAGGCTTTACAGGGTAGTGACATCACGATTTACGGTGATGGCGAGCAGACCCGTTCTTTTTGCTATGTGGATGACCTGGTGGATGGACTGATCCGCCTGATGAATTCAGATGCTGAACTGACCGGGCCGATGAACCTGGGTAATCCCGGTGAGTTTACGATCAGGGAATTGGCAGAAAAGGTCATCACAATGACCAACAGTAATTCGAAGCTCGTGTTTGAACCACTGCCACAAGACGACCCCACACAAAGACAGCCGGATATTTCACTTGCAACAGCTGAACTGGGGTGGATACCGGAAATAAAACTTGAAGATGGTCTAAAGCCAACCGTGGAGTATTTCCGGAGCTAGTGGTAACAAGACATGTGCGGAAAAGCAGCCGTTTCACACCTTGCGTGGAAAGACGTATATGCCTGGGCCGCCGCCTGAGCAGGCGAACGACCGATTGAGTAAGGCTTACCAGCCCCAGGGTTTGCTTACCGTACCGAGGTTTGACAACCGGGGTTTAGTCCTACGGCTTACCTTGTAGGCTTTACCCGCAAGTTCTGACTTTTCTTCACGGTATGGCCAACCAACAGCCGGTTTATTTATGTTCACGCGCCTTGTGCTGGCAGAGTTGTCTAATGCCGGTGGCCTGGTGGTGTTTTCCGACCCGCCCCATTGCGTCTGCCTCGATGGTGGCGCGGCATGGGTCTTGGCCATGTTTGCAGGTGTTTCGTGGCTTTTCCATCCCCAGGGGGTCGGCGTTTCGTTTACCGTGGTGGCCAGCCTCTGAACTCCGAGATGGCTGGTGGATGGATTTTTGGAATCTGGCAGCCTGGATTTAAAAACTGATCTGCCAGCTCTCGCTATGACTTGAAATGCCCAAAGAACCAACAGTGCCACGATTAAACTGGCAATAATAAGAGCTGTATAAAACAACATAATGATCTTCCCCGCATCTTAGCCGTACAAATCACGCCCCAACAACGTTCATGCACGGTAACTTACTTCCCCGTGAACCGGGTGCGGTATGGATGATTATCCGGGACACCAGCGTTGCTGGTTACAGTCCGACGTATCCTTTCCCTGTTCTATCCTGTCGATTCCTGATGGCGAGTGCCGCTATGCGGCCAGGAACTGCCTCCATGGCATTAACTGCTTTGCACCGGACCAACATGCCCGCGCCAAGCTCTATCCAATCTGTACCTGCAATACGAAACCCAACTTACACAAAATCATATTACAAATGCACAGACTTCATCTTAAGTATAGCACGATATACGCAAAATATTTCGTGTATCGAGCCTTTGTCACCGATACCAACTCTAAAATATGGCTTCTGAGCGCTCCAGAAATTGTACAAATTCTTGTAATTCCTGCAAAATATACGCATCAATAGCACGACCGAAATTAGTATTGGAATTTCTATTCCATACAGCTCCATCCGGTGGGCCCAGTGGGTATTCACTGGCAGGAAAATCCTGTTCATTCCAGTGTGAACCGCTGCGTATACCGACCAGGTACTGTTTTTGCTGTAACACGGCCACAATCCCACCACCGGATGCCCCGCCCCCTGAGTCGCAATCATCCAGCAACTGCCCTTTCCAGCCTCCTCCCCCCAGGTCACCGTCACCACTCTCAACAACCGTGCAATCCCGGCTTACGCTGATGACACCCGCAGATGAGTCATAAGCGATCAGCCTCAGTTCTCCGCCGGACTGCCTATATGACTCCATTTGTAAAAAAGAAAATTGTTTTACTGTGAGGGCCTCGTCGGGGTCAAAGCTCTTCCACGGTCTGGGTACATACAGGAATGACCAGTCACCCTCGCCAAATTCCGCCCCCGCTGTCGCCATTGATGGATCGAAGTCTCCCATTCGCACTTTTTGTAGATCAATTTTTTTTCTGTATTTTCTGATTTCACCCAAGGCAAGAAAGTGAAACTCACACCGTCTGAAGCGTTTCATCTCTTCCAGATCATAGAGAACGTGTGCAGCACTTGCCAAAACTACACCCTTCAAGCCCGGGGCAAACTCCCGGGTATCGAGTACCATGGCCGTGCCACGCACCTTGCCATCACACTTGATCGTACCCGCATTCATACGCTGGTCAGCCAGGCTGATGCCCCTTCGGCGTCCACCCAGGACCTGTTCCCGGCTGTCCTCAACACCATTGTCCGGGTTCCCGTCGCCGAAAATATTGATCTGAATAATCCGGGCATCGCGGGCACTCGCACTAAAGGCGGCCGAAAGCATCAATACGAGCAGCAGTCGCACTGGAAGAATAAAGGTACCGCGTAAATTGAAATACATGGAAATACCGTGGTGTTATTAGCCCGTCATTGTATCTTTTGAGACAAACTGCATCAAAGTGAAGTTAAGCCGCGGTACGGCCATCAAACAAAGGTGTAGAATCGCCATCGTGAAGTTAAGAAATATTGTAAAAAACCAGCCAAATCTGTTCTGGGTGTTTCATCTGGGTGGTTGGGCCATGTGGGGAATCGTTGGCAAGTACCTTTATACGGCAACGATGCTGGAGGAGGTCGCCCCCGGTTATGCCGCCTATGTCGCGGTCATTACCGTCATCGGTATGGTTCTTTCGACCCCGCTGCGTTACCTGTACCGCGGATTATGGAACCGCGCGCTCTGGATCCAGGCCATTGGCCTGCTCGGTGGCAGCGCACTGGCAGGATTTGCGTGGCTGAAAGCCCGTAGCTACATCTATTATGGCTGGATAGAAACAGCCAAGGACATGGAAGCCTGGTACGAGAAACTGGGTGACGCGGCTAAAATCTATTCAAAGGTCTCTTTTGTCGAAAGCAATACTGGCAGCATTACAGTGATGCTGGCCTGGAGTGCCTTGTATTTCGCGATCAAATCCTACCGCATATTCCAGGAGGTTCGCGAAAGCGCGTTAAAATCGGCCGCCATGGCGCACGAGGCCCAGCTAAAAATGCTGCGTTACCAACTAAACCCGCATTTTCTGTTCAATACACTCAACGCGATTTCCACCCTGGTTCTGGAACAAAACACAGAACTGGCCAACCGCATGGTGACCAGACTGTCGAGCTTTCTGCGTTATTCACTGGATAACGATCCCATGCAAAAGATAACCCTGAAACAGGAACTCCAGGCCCTGCAGCTTTACCTGGATATCGAGAAGGTGCGTTTTGAAGAACGTCTTTCGCTACAACTGGATATCGAAGAAGCCGCCAAAGACGCCCTTATCCCCAGCCTGTTGTTGCAACCGTTGATTGAAAACGCGATTAAATATGGCATCGCCCGGGCAGAGGGTGGCGGGCACCTGAGCATGTCAGCGAAAGTGTTTGCAGGTGATTTATTGATAGAACTGAGTGACGATGGCCCTGGCTGCGAACTGATCAACGGACATATTCCTGATGCCAAAGGCGTGGGCTTAAGCAATACCCGGGAGCGACTTGCAACCATTTATGGTTCCGAGCACTCCATCAAACTGAGCAAAACAGAGCCGCACGGCCTGACCATCTGCATCCGTATTCCGTATACGCCGAAGCACGCACCAATCTGAGTTTTCAACAGGAATTGCCGTTTGGTGGTCGATTTGTTTGCCATGATTGGGCCCACCATGTAATCCTGCCAACATTCCTGTGCTGTCTGTGATAAATTTCCCCGATTACTTCAATACCTGACCGTACGGTCATCAGAGGCCAAAGAATGAGCAATTTCAATGAGTGACAAGCAGAACACCTTCCGAAAAGAGGTCCGTGAGTGGCTTGCAGATAATTGTCCCGAGGAAATGCGCAGCCCGATGGAATCTGATAAAGACGCTTGCTGGGGTGGCAGGGATTTTACCTTTCAAAGCGAGGCACAGCGTCTGTGGCTTGAGCGTATGAGCGCCAGAGGTTGGACTGCACCGGATTGGCCTGAAGCGTATGGCGGCGGTGGTCTGAACCGCGAGCAACTCAAAACCCTGAAGCAGGAACTGGCCCGTATCAACGCCCGCCCTGCCCTTGTCAGCTTTGGAATATCCATGCTGGGTCCGGCGCTGCTGAAATACGGTAATGAAGAACAGAAGCAGGAGTTTCTGCCACCGATTGTCCGTGGTGAAATCCGCTGGGCGCAGGGTTATAGCGAACCCAATGCAGGTTCTGACCTGGCCAATCTGCAGGCTCCGGCAATCGACATGGGCGATCACTATCTCCTCAACGGTTCAAAGATATGGACCTCATACGGCGATGATGGCGACTGGATGTTCTGCCTGGTTCGAACCGATCTTGAAGCACCCAAGCACCAGGGCATCAGTTTCATGTTATTTGATATGGAAACACCCGGTATTACGGTGCGGACAATCAAGCTGATCAGCGGTCGTTCGCCCTTTTGCGAGGTGTTCTTCGAAGACGTAAAAATCCCCAAAGCACAGCAGGTCGGTGAACTGAACAAGGGCTGGAGCATCGCCAAGTACCTTCTGACCCATGAGCGCGAAATGATTTCATGGAGCGGGCTTTCCAAGTCGGGTTCAGACTCGCTGGGTGAAACCGCCATGGGGGTTATTGGCGGTACTGACGGGCAGCTCGACGACACCATCCTGCGCGCCGACATCGCCCGCTTCGAAGTGGATGAAATGGCATTTGCCCTGACCATTGAACGCGCAAGGGACGAGGTCAAGGCCGGTGTCAGCCTCGGCGCGGTAGCATCGTGGTTCAAGTTCTTCGGCACTGAACTCAACAAGCAACGCTACAACCTGCTGATGGACATGCATGGAAACGATGCACTGGCGTGGACCGGTGAAGCCAGCGATGATGGCAAACTGGCCCGGGACTGGCTGCGTACAAAAGGTAATTCCATTGAGGGCGGCACCTCGGAAATTCAGCTGAACATTGTCGCCAAACACATTTTGGGACTGCCGGGCTGAGGACGAGAAAATGGCACTGGTATTAAACGAAGAACAAATCATGTTGCGCGACGCGGCTAAGGACTTTCTGGGCAATCGCGCGCCGGTATCGCATCATCGCCAGTTGCGTGACAACGGCGATGAACCGGGGTTTTCACAGGAGTTATGGGCGGAAATGGCCGAGATGGGCTGGGCTGCCATTATCATCCCGGAAACCTACGGTGGACTGGATTACGGCTGCACGGGCCTGGGCCTGGTGCTTGAGGAAACCGGTCGAACACTGACACCCAGCCCGCTTTTATCCACTGCGCTAATAGGCAGCAGCGCCCTGCTACTTTCGGGTAATGATGAGTTATGTCAACAATGGTTGCCACAGATTGCCAGCGGTGAAGCGTTGTTGTCACTGGCATTTGAGGAGTCCTCGCAACATCGCCCGGGCACTGTAAGCACCCGTGCGGAACCCGAGGGCGAGGGCTACCGCTTAAACGGCACCAAGCTGGCGGTAATGGATGGAAGCAGCGCCGATGCCTTTATCGTCAGCGCACGCACCCGCAGTGGTGAGAACCCCAGCGAGGGCATCTCTTTATTCCTCGTCCCTGCAGGTACTGGAGGGCTTGGTATCACAACCACAAAGCTGCTTGATAACCACCGTTCCTCAGAGATCCGGCTTGATGAAGTTCTGCTTAGTCGCAGCCATTTGCTTGGACCCTTGCATGGCGGTTACCCGATACTGGAGCAAACGCTGGACCGGGGCCGTATCGGTATGGCTGCTGAAATGCTGGGAATTGCTCAGGAAGTCTTTGAGCGCACAATGCAATATCTGAAAGAACGTAAGCAGTTCGGTGTGCAGATTGGTGCCTTCCAGGCGCTGCAACACCGCGCAGCCACCCTGTTTGGCGAAATCGAGCTATGCAAATCAGTGGTGCTCAAGGCCTTGCAGGCCATTGATGAAAACAGCGACGATACGGCACTGCTTGCCAGCCTTGCAAAAGTAAAATGCGGGCAGACTGCCAGGCTGGCGACCGCTGAGGGCATTCAAATGCACGGCGGTATCGGCATGACCGATGAGTTCGATATCGGTTTTTTCATCAAGCGCTGGCGCTCGTTAAATCAGCAGTTGGGCGACAGCCGATACCATCTCGACCGCTTCGCAAAACTAAAGGGATATTAAGCAGCCAAGCCAGGAAACAGGGGTCAGATTCAATTAAATCTGCGATTTATTTGAGTCTGACCCCGCGTTTATTTAACTGGGTCTGACCCCGCGTTTACAATCTGACCCCGCGTTTACCTGACCCTCAGTCTGTCAACTCTAATACGATAAGCTCAGGATCCGCCTGAATTTCGGCATCACTGAACGGAAAACGAATCCATTGCCCGTCCGAATAGAGTCGTGTCAGGTCGTCATAATGATCTGACTCGGGTTCCTGCGATTGCGAATAGGTCAGCATGCCACGTGGATCGAGATTGCCATCCTTATCCCAGGAAATCACCTGGATAAAACTGTTGCCGTGCTGGATGGGCGTATAGCCTTTATCTTTTTGTAAATCGGCCACGATCATGCCAAACATGCCGGCCCAGCCCTGCCCGCCAGGTATGGCGATATGATCACCGTTACGTTCGGCAAATTGCACGTCACCCCAGCGGGCATCCAGTGCGATACCAGCCGCCTCCAGTGTGACCTGCGCGCTGGCCAGCGCCTCGCGTACCGCGGTGGCAACCGCATCATTGTCTATCGCGATCCCTGTTGGTGTGTGTACCGGATCGTTCACATCAAATGGCACGGCATAGATATCCGGCACCTTGCGGGCCTTGCGCCAGAACTCTGTCCATACCTGTGCTCCACGGCTATTATTGGCCTGGCGGCGATCCCAGTTAGCCAGGGCTGCACATGTCGCTGTGATATCAACCTCCGTGTCTTCGAGCAATACCGGTTCGTCGTTACCATCACAAAGCTCAAGCACGTCATCCAGCAGAATCTCTGCGGCATAATTTCGCTGGCTGTAAATGATCGCCTGCAGATCCTGCGGGCCCAGTTTTTTCTCCTCAGCCAGCCTCTGCTGTACAAAATTCAGGCCGGCACGGGTGCGCAGGGTGCGTGCGGTGCGCTCAGGCCCGATGATTGGCGAATAACCTTCCAGGGGTTCATCCGGATTTGAGAGCCAGTAGCTGTCATTTGAATTGGTTACATAATCATTCCGGCGAATCCTCGGCATCTCCTCGGCAGGCAAAGCACCAGCAACGGCGGAGCGCGAATCAGTCTTCCATTCGCAGTCAGGGTCGGCGCCGTTCAGGATCACGATACGCGCAGGCAGATGCTCGACCGTGACACGACAGCGCCCCAGCAACTCTGCATCCACATTCGGGGTAACGGAAATATCGGCATAAAAGGCTGTGCCGTGGCGATCAGCGGCGATGGTATTGGTCCAGGGCACACCCTGCATACTGATGGCTGCCTCGATATCATCAATCGACTGAGCTTTGTTCAGTGCGTCATAGGTGGCAATATTACGTGTGTTATCAACGTTGGCGTCACGGATGGCATAGGCGACTTCGGCATTCCACGGCAAGGCCTTGCTCATCACTACCGCACCGTAGTGAGTCAGGTAAATGGATTGTTGTTCGGTACTGACATTTCCATCCGCATCCAACACATCAACAGACACGCTGCTTGCCACAATTGGCCGGTATTCGTCGCCGTACTGGTATTCCATCGGGTTTTGAGGGTTGAGTTGCAATTCATACAAGGTAAAACGCAATGCGGTGGAGACCGTATGTGACCAGGCAATATCCTTGTTAAAACCAATTGCCACCCGGTTGGTCGTCAACAGGCTTACGCCCATGACATCCAGTTCACCCGGAATGGTGGTGTGGATCATGTGAAAACGCGAAGAGCCCCGCCAGGGGTAATGCGGGTTGCCAAACAAGACCCCGCGACCTGATTCGGTGACATCCCTTCCGAGTGCAATGGCGTTGCTGCCAATGCCTGGTTCAAAGTCATAGTTGCTGTCTGCAATGGAAACGGCTTCCACATCTGCGAGGGGCACACCCGGTGGTTTTGCATTGGCAATGTCCTTCTGGAACCAACCCAGGCCATAACGGATACCCACACCCATGGTCAGACGCACCAGGTCATCCTCTGTAATGGCCCGCATCCAGGGTTTGCCAGCACAGGCCGCGGGCAAATCGCCGGCATGATCATGCAGATAACGGTTAAAACCGGCTGTGTAGCCCCGGGAAAATTCGTGTTCGTTGGCGCTTTGCTTTCCGGAAAACTCAATCAGGCGATCATCGGTCAGCAGACCACGGTGGAAGACATCACTCTGAAGATTACCGTTTTCAGGACCAAGAAAACGAGAAAGATCACCGTTCACAGTCATCACATCATGGGCAATCACGCAGACGCCATCGGTCGCTGTTGCATAGGCAAAACCGTAACCCATGCCTGCCCAGTCATCTG
>Ga0164315_10002077_pt1 | contig 15278 bp, 7 predicted proteins | sample GuaBasSedimGuay6_FD_113737 | JGI IMG/M metagenome (GOLD analysis project Ga0164315, IMG submission 113737) | Subseafloor sediment microbial communities from Guaymas Basin, Gulf of California, Mexico - Guay6, Core 4569-2, 0-3 cm | ecosystem: Environmental > Aquatic > Marine > Hydrothermal vents >... | reverse complement strand
TTGCTCACTTTTGTTTCATCAAACAGCAGTAAGTAAATATTAAACCTGGCGGATATGATTTGTTTCTCTTTAATTCCAAGTGATTTGTAATTATTCAAAATTTTATCCAGATCGCTGCTTTTCTTTAACTGTACAAGCACTTCGCCCTTAACATAGATATCGCCTTCAGTTGACTGTGAAAAGCCGTTAGAAACAATTAAAATAGCAACTAATAAAAGTGTGGGGAAAACAATACGCATCTTATTCTATTTTTGTTTGAGGCTAAAATACAAAAAAGCCGAACCATTTTACATGGCCCGGCTTTTCCTGTTTTACTTTAATAACTGTTTATTAGTTAATAATCAATTTTTTACTGTAGATTTTATTTCCCTGATTAATACTAATCAAATAAACTCCTGAAGATAAATTACCATTATCAAAATAGTAAGTAAAGCCACTTTCTGCAGAAACTTTTTGCAGTTCAAAAATGCTTACACCAAGATAATTAATCATTTTAATATTAATCTCTTTTGAATCTTCAGTATTAATATCAATTCTGAAAACTCCATTATTAGGATTTGGTGCTATTCCTAATTTGATAGAAGAACTCCATTGATTAACACCAACTGTATTATCAACAAAAATAATTAGTTCATCAGAAAACTCACTCCAGCCACAATCATCCAATGCACTAACTTTTAATGTAGCATCACCAATAAAATTAAGATTCCAATTAATTGTGACTTCGTTAGCGTTTACCACAAGGTCACCGGCTTCAACAGGCCATAATTCCCAATTATAGTCTATTACTCCATCTATAAAATTAGTTGTATAACTGGTCTCGGTAACTTTATAAACATCTACATAATCATCACCGGCTGGCATATTTGGTGTGGCCGGTCCAGTTACAAATGTTAGCGTCATATCATCAGAATATTCAATGTCTTCATTATCAACAATATTAAGTGTAAGTACCACCAGGCCTGAGATACTGTCATTTTCACCTGAAGTATAAACTGGATTCAAAACGGAGGCGTCGCTAAAAGTTCCATCACCAGCAGTTTCCCATAAAATGGTATTATAATTTGTTGAACTGGCATCACAGCCAAAATCGCCTCCTGAACAGGTTTTGGCATCGGGGCCAGCAAAAATGGTTGTAGTCAACATGGTTGGTAATTCAATATTATCAATCCAAACAGCATCAGCCCCGGTGGATGCGGAATAGTCTTTAAAATATTCCCATTTAAAAGTATGCATCCCTGCAGAAACAGGAAACTCAACCTGCTCATAGTCATAAGTACCTGACCAGTCCTCAATTAAAGTACCATCAATATAGAATCTTAACTCATCATAATTATTCTCGGAAGAAACCTTTCTCCAAAATCTGATAACATCATCGCCCATTACTTCATAAGTAAGTGAAAGTGTAGATGTTTGTTGATCATCTATATCACCAGAAACGGCATGATAATCACCCTCATAAGGATATTCTGTACTTATTACCCATGGTAAATTTCCACCAGTTACCCAGTCGTATTTACTAAAATCACCTGTTTCCCAGTCTTCCAGAAACTGCCCTATTTTAGGGAAGTAAACCTTCTCGGCCACATAACCTGCTGCACTCGCTGAATATCTCATTTCTGCAATAACAGCCTGTGGGGCATCTTCTGAAACACTAACTTCAAACTCAACCCAGGAACCTTCTAGAAGACTCAGAACAGGGATAATTTGATCATCAGAATTTACCGTGATATAATTGTTATAAGGAATAATAGAAATTAATACGTCACTAATATCACAATGATCAAGGTTAGTTGTTAGAAATTTAAGTTTTGCGGTTTCGCCAGGATCAAGCATTCCATTATCATTTCCTGTTTCGGAGTCATCCACAAGCATTAAATCCGGGGTAATTAATGGAGCATCAACTGTTATATACAATTTACTCATCCATACAGAATCAAGGGCATCGCAGGCCTTAACATCAAATTCAAGACTGGTTTGGTCTGGAATATTATCTGCTATGTAAAACTTATAAGCATATTCCTTGTTAACTACTCCTTCCATTACAATAGTATCATAATTTTCGGTAGTATCAATCATGGTACAAAATTCATTATCAGAAACAAGTGTTACTACTACATCAGGAGCATCTTCATTTCCAAGATTTTTAACGGCCATACTTATGAGAATCTCTTCATCAAACTCAACAAAACCATTATCATTACCAAGTGAATCATTTATTTGGTGAATATCATAAATACAATATGCACCCTCTGGCGGAATTACACCTATTGAATTTTCATATCGATAATAGTTTTGTTTTGTAACAACAATATCAACAGTAATTCCAGGTAATTGTATTGGGATTTCTATATCAATAGATTCACCAGTACCTTCCGCTGTCGCAATTATTTCGTTATCAACTGTCAGGCATATAAAAGAACCCTCATCTGCAGTTACGGTAAAATAATCAAGTCCGCTTAACATAACAACATCATGATTTACAACAAGATTTTGAGGCACTTCATAATAAAGTTGAGTAAAGGCATCTCCATGGGCATGAAACAAATAATAAGTTACTTCCTTATTACCTGTGTTATATGGCCATCCTGATTGTTGTAGAAAATATTTACCCGCTACATTGCCAAATGCAGGTAATACTCCTCTTGACATTGGGTTCTCATCTTCTTCAGGTAAAAAATCAGGCCACATATTATCGTACATACCCCAAACGTAGGTATCATTTACAAATGAATATGAAGATTCTGTTGCACCAATAACACCAAGCGCAGCATGTTCATGTCGATGGAATTTTTCAACCAGACAATCTCCACCAGTATTAAATTTACCGGTTAAACAGTTAATGGAGAAAATATATGTGAGGTCAGTATTTGTTGTGCCGGATACATTCGAATTATTATAAGAAGGCTCGCCCCAAACGGTCACGTTTCCATGGTCGCGATGCTGTAAAAGAAAAGCTCCGGCATTAATATCATTATTTACTCGTGTGGCATTTCCTCCAAAATCATTAAGATACCAAGGTGTATCCGGAATATAGCCCAATCCACTTGCGCCAAAATAGTTAATAATTGTAGAGGTGTTGGTTGCTGAAGACCATCCATCGGAAGGAGAGCCGTCATAAAGAGCATTTTCCCGAACAGGAGATTTGCCGAGAACATTGGTAAAATACCCTGCTATAACTTCTGAACAAATTTGAAACCATCTTTCAGTTTGCCACCCCATTGCTGTAATTGGATTATCATAAAATCCAGGATTTGTTGGTGGGTTACGTTCATAGTTAAGAGCCTTGTTTACCAGCAACTCTAATTCTACCGCATTACGAGCAGTCATTCTGGCAAATGTGATATCAGGTAAGTGATCATTATTCACATCCGCATATTTATTATCTGATATGCAGTAACTATCATAAATTGGTGATGTAATCCCAACTCCAGAGTTTCCATAATCAGCAAGTAATAGTACCGCTGCCGGTGGAATATCCCAATTATTATAAGCATCATTTATATAGGCTTCAATTGCTGATGATGTATTTCCGCCAACCTCACTTATAGTAACTACATTTGTTAATATTCCCTGTCTTTGTCTGAAAACTTTAATGGTATCTGCCCAGGCCATAAAATCATCATCATCAGGTATTATTATTAAATAATCACATCCTGTGGATTTTGTCCCCCTGTTAGAATCATAATCAAAACTAATCGACTCATCATTAATTACAGCATCTCTAAGGATAGGATCCCAAAAACGATTTCTATATTTATCCTCACCAAAATGTCCATTACCACCGCTAAACTCAATATCAATTTCTAAGTCTCTATTGACAATTACTTCTTTGGTAACCGGATTATACTGAAAAGGATTAATACTAAGCATCACCACGTCCAAACCCCTTATTTTCATAGGTTCAGAGATAACTACTGCTTTTGATGGGTATAAATTATTACTAAGATATATTTCATTATTCTTTTTATATTCCAGAGGTCCCTTTTCAGTATCAAGAGGAATTCTGGCTGCAGGTAAAATATCCATTTTTCCTAAATGTTCCACTCTGCTGTTGGTAATATTCACTATTGCCGTTGCTCCTTGTGGAACAGCAATATATCGGTTAATAACGGGTAAGTCAGGAGCACCCTCGTCGTTAAACAAAAAACTACCATCGACATTAATTTTTTTCATTTGCTCACCCTTAATACTCATTTGGTGACGAGAATAGGATTCAACGGAGAAATTTATATTAACAGAATTATTGTCCTGACTTTGTAAACTAATGCCATGCCTGCTCCAGTTATCGCTAAAAGTTGTCGTCTGTCCAAATAGAGAAATACTAAATACGGTGAGCATTAATACCAGTCCCATTTTAAACTGAGATCCAGTATAATTTTTCTTGGTTTTCATGTATTGTAAGTTTGGTTGTGATTGATTTTTACAAAAAAACCAAAAATAAGTTATTATATTTCCATAATCATTCTAAATTAAATATGTAATAATCTCGATATAAGCCAGCGGGCTTTGTTAATTTAGAGGGTTTGTTTTTAGTTGATTTTTAAAAATTTCAACAGGAATATAGTCCCGTTTTTATCGGTTGATTCCAATTTAATATTACCCCCCATATCGGTTATTATGGTTTTAACTATTGCTAAGCCCAATCCTGTACCTTTTGATCTGGTAGTGAAGTATGGCGTAAAAATCATATCCTTTCTATTAGCAGGAATTCCATTACCGTTGTCAATTACTTTGACTTCATAAAAAGCTTCGCCACTTGATACTTTAATTATTACCCTTCCATTTTCTGAGTTACCAATAGCCTCGACTGAGTTTTTGAGTAAATTATTAAATATTTGCGTAATATCTTTATTTATTCCCTTTATGAGGAAATCTGTCTGATCACTTTCGTTAATTATTTCAAAGGTGATATTGTTAGTATTATCTAATAATTTAGTGCTGATTTTTATGGCAGCAAGCAGATTAATTTCTGTGAAGTTTTTGAGATTTGATTTTGCCATGTCAGAAAACATTTCAGCCACTTTATCAAGAGTTTCTATTTGCTGTATTAAAGTTAGGCTTATGTCTTTCAGTTTTTCACCAAATTTGTCATCATTTTCCCCATATGATTTTTCTAAATACTGAATGTTTAGTTTCATGGGAGTTAGAGGATTTTTAATCTCATGGGCTATTTGACGTGCAACTTCACGCCATGCAATTTCCCTTTCAGAGCGCTTTAATATATCAGCACTGGCTTCCAGTTTATCAACCATTCTATTATACTCACTAATCAATTGGCCAATTTCATCTTCGCTGTTCCATTCAATTTTCGCATTTTTCATATCAATACGAATGTTTGCAATGTTGCGCTGAAGTTCAGTCAGAGGTTTCGTGAGCAGTCGGGAGTAAAATATTGCAATTATTGTCCCTATTATGCCCAAAATAACGAACAAATTAATAAAGGTAAACAGTAATAAACGAAATGATCTTCTTTGTTCTTTCTGCCGGGCAAAATAAGGCAGATTAATTATTCCGGCCGGTTCACCAGAAGTTAGCATTAAAGGTATATAAGTAGAAAAGTACTCCAACTCACCTATTCTTTCAGTACAATTATAATACAATAAATTGTCTACGAATATTTCTTCAAAGGCTCTTGGGTTAATCATTTCAGACAAAAAACCCTCTTCGAATATTTGTGGTCTTGAGGAAGCAATTATTTTGCCTTTGGTATCATAAATATTTATGTCGGAAAAGAAGACTAATGAGAACTTCTGAAGCAGTTTTTCCAATTGTTCATTATCCACATCTTCCAGTGAGTTATGGTCGCTTAATTTATGTTGTAATTCGATTAAAACAGAATGGGCTTTTTCGTTAAGTTCATTTTCCAGAGTCAGTGTGCTGTTTTTCTCAGCATAGTACATGATAATAATTGCCGTTGTGAATAGTATGGAACTCAATGCTATCATAAAAAATAATTGAAGTCTGGCCCTGAAATTTAATCTGAATAATAATCTGAATTTGCTACCATATAGCAAAAACACCAAAAGCATTATAAAAAGGCTAAACAGTAAAAACAGTATTGAAAAAGATATCATCTGTGAAGACAATCTTTCAACGGGTCTGCTAACAATTAATATATCACCATTAGTTGTTTTCGTTTTATAATGGTAGAAGCCATTTAAGGTAAAAAACAGGCTATCGGGATACGAATCGAATATATTGGCTGTGGTGTGATATTCAAATTCTCCAAATTTACTAATCAATATGTTACTATTGTACTTAGCAAAAGAATAGCCCGACAGATCATGTGTATTATCCTTTCGATCAACTAATAATTCGGCATAACCCAGGCCGCTAGGTATATAAAATGAATAAAACTCAATGTAAATAGTCAGCTCCTTTGAAAAACCGTATTCACCCAGATAATATATATTATCTGGCTCATTACTAATTAAATATAAATTATTATTATATCTCTTTAATGAGTTTGATTTCATTTCTGCAAAAAAATCATTGCAGTTTACAATTAAGCCCTCGCTCTCAAGGTTCAATCTGTCCCCCTCAGAACATGTTGTTATTTGAAAATCAAAATCTTGATTTATTTTACTTAAATATTGCTCTATTAAATAGGCAATAATTAGTTCCGGCTCCACACTTTCCAACGAATCAAAATTAGAATATAGTCTGGTATCATTTTGTAGTTTTGACTGAAATTCTTGCCAAAATTCTTCTATTTCTATATTCCCTGACTGACTTAAAAATGCAGAAACATTAGTTTGTTGTATGTTTTTATTGCTGTCTTCTGCATAGTTTATAATACCTGAGTAAATTATTGAAATGAGAACTATAAATATCAAGTGATGTAATATTAAAAACTGATCCTTTTTACCAATAAAATGTTCAATTGCTATGATAATTAATGAAAGTAGAATGCTTATACTAAGCAATATTATATTACTAATTAATACACCAAAAGAAATACTCAAAACCAAGGTTATAATCAGGCTGTTTACATTTATTTTATTACTGCTTATTATAAAACCAAGTATACGCAGAAACAAATAAAGAGTTAATCCTAACACTATTAGAATTAAAACGAAAACAAACCCACTAAAATCCATTAGGAAAAAGAAAGATTCGGCTATTCCATAATTATTTATTATCGTAGAACTAAACGCTAAAATAAAGTAGGGAATAAGCACTGCCAAGATCATATAAACAAGTTGGGGGATTCTTAGCAGGGCACTATTTACAACTTTCTCTTTTGAAATGCAGGCTCTATAAAAATAAATTATAAACACTAAAAAAACCAAACTAATTATCCATAAATCACCCAATACCATGGATACTGGTGAATCTAAAATATTCATTTGAAAAATTCCGGAGGGAATAAATAACTTACTTAATTCAAAATACCAATCAAATACTAATATCACCAATAATAAGACAAAAGAAATCAGCAATAAGGCAATTCTCTTAACACTGTCATAATATAAATACTTTATAAATTCAAATAGTAGAACTGCGAACAATAAATAAGCAAAAGTCAGTGATATGAACAGATATAAAGATCCAATATCCGATTGTACATCAGTATTAATCTCAAGATAATAACTATTTGAACTCCCAAAATCAATATCGTAGGTTTTATCATTTTTATATTCAATTATATTAATCCCTTCAAAGGAGGAAAAGTCACTATTAATTGTACGTTGTACATGTAAATTCTTGACGCTATAGTCAGTAATAATCGGTTTGAGTAGGAATACGTTAAAAGAATCAATTTCTCTATAACAGCCTAAATACCAATTGTTTGAGCCTCTAACTAGAAACGATTTATGGATTTTTGGCAAACTTGAACAATATACATCGGAAGTATTCCAGTAAAACAAACCATTGCCACTAAATACAAAAGAATAATAATTATTATTCTCATCAATGTGTTCCAATAAAGGCCAATAATCATCAGGGTCAGAACTCAATACTTCTTCATACTTATCCAATTCAATCTGAATTAGTAAAGATTCAGCGTGAAGATTAGAATTGAACTCATTAAGAATGTGCTGTGGATTATTTTCATCAACACTACCAATTACAAATACAAGTAGAGATGCAAATACAATTGTAAATACAGATAATAATACGATGAGTCTTTTATATGATTTACCCATTCATCAATGTTTTAAACCTTCTTCATTACAAATATCATGCTGGAATAATTTGATGATTTATTTGCATACATATTAGAAATGATACCATCAAATATTCCCCTTAGAAAGGACAATTTACTTTTCTTTGCCTTATGACTTAACCAACTAACATATAAAGAATCGAATTTCATAGGTAATTTGTCAATAATATTAAACTTATACCTTTTAGCCAGCAACTCAAATGTTGAACTTGAGAAATGATATAAATGTCTTGGAACATCAAGTCCTGACCAATACTTTCCAAATTTTATTGAATCAGGCGAATCTATCATAGGTAAGGCAACTACTAAAATTCCATCTTTCTTTAAAATTCGATGAAGGGTTTCCATTCTCTCATCCAGATCGTAAACATGTTCTAAAACATGCCACATTGTTACTACATTCTGGGAGTTGTTCTCAACTAAATCCAATTCCTTTTCATCTACAACAGATAACTGATAATTATTAACTGCAAATTCTCGCGCTTCCTGATTTGGCTCGATACCTATTGTCTTCCAACCTTTGTTTTTAAAATAATTTAAGAACTCTCCAGTCCCGCTGCCAATATCAAGTATTTTTCCTGAATGCATATACCGAGAAATAATACCATACTTATTTTTTAGGTTAATTTCTCGAACAATTTTATAAATATATTTTATTATTCCACGCTTATTAGAATCATGGGATAAGTATTCTTCAGTTTCATAATATTTCCCAAGGTTTTCTTTTAAAGGTAGCGGGTTAGTAAAAACAAATCCACAGGCATTACATTTTTCCAAAGAAAAAGATTCATTCGTAAAAAAATAATCCTTTGTTTCTACAAATAATGAGAAATCTTTCTTTAGACAAACAGCGCACTTCAATATTTTTTTCATACTAAAAAGGTTCCACGTGAAACACTTGTAATTATCGTCCCAAAAAAATTGCTAAAACATTAATATCAGATGGAGAGACGCCACTTATGCGAGAAGCCTGTCCGAGAGTCCGTGGTTTTATTTTACCAAGTTTTTGTCGTGCCTCTGTAGATAAACTTTGTAGTTTATCATAGTTAAAATCACTCTTCAAAACTAAATTTTCCAACTGCTTTAATTTATTTGCAAATTCTTTTTCTTTTAAAATATAACTTTCATACTTAATGAATATTTCAACAGACTCTAAAATACTATTACTGATATTGTTTATTTCTATAAACGATTTAAATGATTTTACCTCAGAACCTATATCAGTTATAGATATTTGAGGTCGAAGTAAAACATTAGTAAGTTTAATTTTTTGCTTTAAAGGAGTGCTCTTTTTTTCTATCAACTTACTATTAATCTCCTTTGGATCTACGCTCTCTTTTTTAAGAAATGAAATTGTTTTTTTTATGCTTTCTTCCTTGTTCATCAATTTTTTAAGCCTTTTATCACTAGCCAAACCAATATCATTTGATTTTCGTGTTAATCGAATATCGGCATTATCTTGTCTTAACAATATTCTATGCTCAGCCCTTGATGTAAACATTCTATAAGGCTCATCAACACCTTTTGTAATTAAGTCATCAATTAAAACTCCAATATATGATTCAGAACGGCTAAGTATGAACTCCTTTTGCTCATAATTTTTTAAGTGGGCATTAATCCCTGCCATTAAACCTTGAGCAGCAGCTTCCTCATAACCTGTAGTACCATTAATTTGGCCGGCGAAATACAAGTTCTCAACTCTCTTCGTTTCTAATGTATATTTCAACTGAGTAGGAGGGAAGTAATCGTATTCAATGGCATAACCAGGCCTAAATATTTTTGCATTTTTAAAACCTGGGATCCGTTGCAGAGCTTTCAACTGAATATGATCTGGTAGGGAGGATGAAAAACCATTTATATAATATTCCACAGTATCCCAACCCTCTGGCTCTACAAAAAGCTGATGTCTGCTTTTGTCAGAAAATCGTTCTATCTTGTCTTCTATTGAGGGGCAATATCTTGGCCCCACACCATCAATCCGACCATTGAACATAGGTGAATCTTTAAATCCGAGTTTCAATATGTCATGTACAATAGGGGATGTGTAAGTAATCCAGCAACTTCTTTGGTTTTTTAATTTTGGCTTTTCAAGAAAAGAAAAATTACCAGGGTTTTCATCTCCTTTCTGTTCTTCCATTTCATGAAAATCAATTGTTCTTCCATCAACTCTGACAGGTGTCCCCGTTTTCATCCTTCCAGTATCAAATCCAATTCCTACTAATTGCTCAGTTATTCCAAAGGAGGCATTTTCACCAATTCTCCCTCCACCAAAACTTTTAGTTCCAATATGAATAAGGCCGTTTAAGAAAGTGCCATTTGTCAAAATAACAGAGTTCGCCATAATCTTTTGTCCCATAGCCGTATTAACACCAACAACTCTATTGCCATCTAACTCAAGGCTAACAACCATGTCCTGCCAAAAATCCAAATTTACTGTGTTCTCAAGCATTCTTCTCCACTCAGCAGAAAAAAGCATCCTGTCACTTTGAGCTCTTGGACTCCACATCGCAGGTCCTTTAGATTTATTCAACATTCTAAATTGAATCATTGTTCTATCCGATATCAAACCGGAATAACCACCAAGCGCATCAATCTCTCGAACAATCTGCCCTTTTGCTATACCACCCATAGCAGGATTACATGACATTTGAGCAATCCCATTCATATTCATGGTAATTAGTAATACCTTACTTCCCAAATTTGCAGCCGCAGCTGCCGCCTCAGAACCTGAATGTCCAGCACCCACCACAATTACATCATACTTAGCAAACATATCCATTTTGTTTCACGTGAAACATTATATATTTATTATCAACTCTAAATAATAGTTTTCCTTCTCCCTCATCAAGGAAACTTGTTTTTGTGTTTTATCTTTATATCCAATCAAGTGTAAAACACCATGTACAATAACACGGAATAATTCCTGCCTAAATTCCAATTCAAGATTTTCGGCGTTTTCATTTACTCTCTCCACACTTATAAAAATATCTCCACTAATGATATGTTGATCATTAGTCATAGGAAATGTAATTATATCAGTTAGATTATCATGCTGAAGAAAATCAACATTAATCTTATGCAAATAGTCATCAGAACAAAACTGATAGTTAATATCCCCTTCGAGTTTTCCTTCACCCACTATCACTTTATTAATCCATGCCCTAATATCACCATGTTTTATTTCACCGGGAACAGCGATATCAATTTCATTAAAATTAATCATGATTCGCGGATAACACCTATACCCTTTCTAAAATATAACTTTAGACTTTCAGCCCTAGATTCGTATATTGATCTGTGAAGAGCACTAATATTAAAATCTAGTATAATACTATCATCAAAAACTTGAAAATCATCACTTAATGTTTTTATCAAATTATATCGTATAATATTATTGCTTAGGATTATATCCGTTTGTTGTCGTTTAATATCATCCTCTAGGAATACTGCAGTTATATTTAAGGTAGAAAAATCAGTTTCGTAATACAATTTGATTTTATGTCCTTCTACATTTTCTGCAAAAATCTCATTCAATTCAGTTAGGCACATCAAAATATTACCATAATATGTATCATTAATCAATAGATTTTCGCATATTTTCTCAGCAAATTCCTCAATAATCCTTACCGTCTTATTATTTCCTGGAGTAATAACGATTGAATTATCTTTCATATTTAATATTATTTAAATTTTTTATTATACACTCTATACTAATTGTCACCCTCAGAAGCCTCTATTTCATACAAATATTTCTTCAATATTTTTTTGTAGGGAGCACTAAGTTTTATTGGTTTAGTATTAATCAAATTATTCCGATCATCAACGGTTATATCATTATACTTAATTTCAATATTATGGTTTCCTCTTTTCCGATTTTTTCCTTCTACAGCCTCTCGCCTTTCTTCTTTTTCTCGTTCCAGTAAAGCTCTCTCAGCCTTTAAAAGCCTGGTTTCTATCTCTCTCTGTCGTTCTAAAGTTTCCGAAGTAATTCTTTTATTAACAATGTCATTTTCCTGTTTTTCCATCTGATCAATAATTTTTTGAAGCGCATTACCATTTCCCCCCTCAGCTTTTAGTTGATCCATTAAATCTTGCATCTGTTTCCGCAACTCACTTTGCTGAGCAGCCATTCTTGCAAGTTCACGACTAGACCCAGAAGACCCTTCTCCTGGTTTTTCACCTTTTCCCTTCTTCTTACCTGCTTTCTTAAGGCCCTTACCCAAACCCTGCTGCATTTTCATCACTTGTTTCATGCCCGATCCTGAACTGTTACCGGGTTGTTTACATTCTCCCTCTCCAGATTTACTTCCTGGCATATTCATGCTCTGTTTCATTCTATTTAGAGATTCATCTAGCATTAAGGCTAAATTATTTGCTGATGTCATACCATATTGAAGATTACTACTGGTTTTCGCAATTTGTCTTTCCTGAATACTCTGGAGAGAACGAGTGAAATACATTTCAACTTTATCTGATTCCCTAACTAAAAATTGTTGTAGCATTATTTGACGTTTACTTATAGCCAATAATGAATCATGTAATATAGAATAATCATCCTTGAGATTTTTTAAATTCTTGGTGTTTTCCTTAAACCTGGGGTCATTATTAGAAGTGACTGATATTTCATGCATTAAACTCTCTAAATTGAAACTAATATCCAACAAATTGTCAAGTAGCTTTGCAATTTGTTCAGCATCCTCTCCCATCCTCGACTGCATGGCTGTCTGCATCATCATATCAAGTTTATCTGCCATTTCTTTCATTTTCTTAGCGGCATCACTTTGGCTTTCACTTGCCTTTTTCCTTTTTCCTTTCTCAAGGTTCTCAGATGCTTCGTTCATTTCCTTCTCTATTTGCTCCTGACCCTCAGTGTCCATATCCAAGTCCATAGGTTTTTCCAACTTCTTATTTAAACTATCAATCTCGCTTAACTTCTCTTCTATTTCTTTAAATTCTTTATTTAATTCTTCTTGTTTGGGTCTAGATTCTTTAACTTTAGTATCCTTATTCTTTACTTCCTTGGATAATTCTTCTTGCTTTTCAGCCAACTTCTCTAAATCATTTGAAGTTTTATCCATTTTTTGTTCAATTTCCAACTGCTTTAAAAACTCAAGTTGTTGCTCCAGTGTTTCCTTAAATTCCTCCTGATTTTTCTGTAAATCATCAAGTAATTTATCGAGTTGATCCTTACTCAATTCCTCAACACTCTTAGCCATTTCTTCCAGTTTTTCTAGTAATTCATTTTGATTTAGTTTTTCAATCTGTTTGGTTAACTCTTCTAGTTTTTCACGTATGCTCTCATTTGGATTGTCTTGTAAAAACTCTTTCAATTCTTCACGCTTTGAGTTTAACTCATGCATTTCCATTAAACTCTCTCTTAACTCTTTTTCTTTTTTTAATAAACTTTCAATTTTCTTCTTATCGCTCCATTCCAAATCCTTTTTCTCAAATAAATCCTTTTTAATATCCTCCAACTCTTTACTAAGTTCTTCCAAGTCTTTAATGGATTTTTCATATTTGGATTTCATCAGATCACTCGTGCTGTCTGATTTATGAATTATCTCCTCTTCCCCAGGAACCTCAAAAACTAAAACACTTGTTTTAGCTCTTTTATAACCATTTACCCCATCATTATCCCAAACTTCATAGTAAAAGTCAAGATTATCACCCGGCAATAGTTCAATGTCTGTTGTTTTAAATGAATGATTAAAATTTTGCTTTTCAATTCTCTTATCAATGTTTATTTCCAATTGAGACCAATCAGCAATATCATTTTTCCTATAATAGAATTTTAGTGAACTAAAACCATAATCATCTGCTATGGTTCCACTTACTATCATATATCCCAATAAGTATTCTTGCTGTAAGTCATTAATAACAATGGCAGGTATTTCATCTCTAATTACATTTGCATAATAAGCAAGAGTATCCGAATAAAGATGGTGCTCACTTTCCGAAAAAATGGAATATTGAAAATCTTCTTTGGCAATTTTATTATATAAAAACAAATTTGTTGCTGTCGTTTCTGACCTAATCTTTTTCGCCTCCTTACCATCAAGAAAAATCAGCTTAGTTGAGTTATTAGCATAAAATCGCCATAAAAGTTTTGTTCCTTCCGGAATAACGATATCACCGGTACTCTCAACTATTTCATCCTTTTTGTTTATATAAGATGGGAAATCCAGTTCAATGGAAAAACTAGAAATTGAAGGTTTTGGAAGTACTTTCAGGTGATACTGAATGGTACTAACTTCGTCTGTGGCAATTTTAAAATAAATGTCATCTTTTAACTTAGTAAAAGTATGTTCCAATAAACCACCTTTTTTATCCAACAACCTAAAGTCGTATTTACCATCATTTAAATAACTTGCCTCGGGAAACTCTTCTCCAACAACTTCCACAACAACTGTGAAATCCTCTCCTTGTACTCCTATCAGCGAATCGTTGGTAATACTAAAATAATACGGCTTGGGCATTTCATAGGCAATTTGATAGTTTACAATTCTAATGGCAGGCTCTGTTACAAAAGACGGACTTATTATAAGGGTGATTAACAAAAAGGCAAGGGGACCCACAAGCCACTTTAAGTATTTATAATTGCTTTTGTAACTAATGGCACGACGAAAAGGAATAGGTTGTAATTCGTTAGTCTTTTGCTCTATCCCGGCTAACAACAATCCAATATGCTCACTTTTTGTTTCATTTATGGCTGTTTGTAACTGTAGAGTATTTAACAATTTATCAGCAATTTCAGGAAAATGATCACCAATTATGGACGCAGCCTTTTCATGACTTATAATTCGCCCCATCATTAGCAGATGCAACAAAGGAATTATTACCTGAGAACCTAAAATAATACTCATTACCAAAAGGAACAAATAGAAAATGGTTGTCCTAACATTTATATTACTCCATGTATAATATTCAAAAATATTAAACACGATGAACAAAACAAGTAGTATTAGGAGACTTAAAATAAGCCCACGAAAAAGTTTATTCAGATAGTATTTCCTTTTAAACCTAACTAACTTTGCTAACAATATGTCAAAATCCTTATTCACAGGCAACTTTCAATCATTTATTAATGTCTTTCAACAGCAGATAT
>Ga0164315_10002076_pt1 | contig 15278 bp, 18 predicted proteins | sample GuaBasSedimGuay6_FD_113737 | JGI IMG/M metagenome (GOLD analysis project Ga0164315, IMG submission 113737) | Subseafloor sediment microbial communities from Guaymas Basin, Gulf of California, Mexico - Guay6, Core 4569-2, 0-3 cm | ecosystem: Environmental > Aquatic > Marine > Hydrothermal vents... | reverse complement strand
TTCAATACCGGTACCAGTGTCTCCATATAAAAGATCTGTTCCCTTTCATTGATTCGTTCCAGGATTGTTGTTTCACTGACATATTTGTACCACTGTTGATAATCGGAAATGTTATCAATTACCGCTACCATACCTGATAATGTTGACTCAACAACCATCTGAACCTTGAATTCCTTAATATCAGAGTCATGTGAATCACGTGTATAAACTATGATTCCATCTTTATCAGCAACCTTGTTCCAGTTGCCAGCAAAAAAAGAGTATTTGCTAACAGAAGGGTTACACCGACGAACATAATGATTCGTAACACGACAGATGCTCCCTTGTTCACAAAAATTCAACTTATTCAGTGAATATCATTTGATAGTTCTGAATGGCAAACTATTACTCAGGTGTCAAACAAACGATTGATTAAAATACTGTTTTATGAATATTTTTGTCAATATGTGATTGGTTCTGCAATAAGGCTGCCAGTTAAATATAATACTTGTGAGCTTTTTATTCCCAAGCGAATGTCGGGATCATTCCTCGGCTTTCGCCTCCAGTACGACCCTTGGCCTGAATGAGCGCCGGGAAAGCAAGGTGAATACCCCGCGGCTTGCCGCGGAACGGATATAGCTGGTTCGCGGAGTGAACTTGCGAGCAGAGCCGCGTGAGCGGCTCCGGGTCCAGGAATTGCCCTGGGGGTATCAGATCTTTCATTCCGATGTGGCGTCCGGGGGTATTTTTTTTAACTCATTATAGTCAATGAGATCTTTGGGCCTGCCGGCTTCCAGCTTGGCTGATAAAAGGTCTTCATAAGAAACCATTTTTACACTTACTTCTTTTATCTTCACAATTTTCGCTCTGGAAATGATTTGGTCTGTTGAGTGTGAACTCATTGATGTCAGCAGATCGATCTGGTTTGGCTGGGCTCCCAGGGTGACAGCCGCACCGGCATTCAGAAAAGCTTCATCTGATATACCCGAATCTCCAAAACCAAAATCTCTCAGGGCCTGCATGATTTTTCCGGCATTCTCACTGCCTGGTGAAACCAGCAAATCAAAATCCATTGTGGCCCTGATGAATCCATAATGGGCAACGGCAAATCCTCCGCAGACGGCATATTCAACTTGATATTTTTCAAAAAGAGACAGGAGCTCCTTCATATCATCGGAGAAGAGCATCAGTTCAGATCCCGGTAGGAAACTGTCCGTTCCAGAGGGGCATATTGATAGAGTTTATCCCGTATTTCTATCAGTGCATCAATTCTGTCTTGCGGTGTCATTCGTTTCATATCGTCCCGTCTGAAATCTTCATGTTTTTCGACAGTGGTAACTCTGACGCGTTTTTCCATGAGGTTTACTTTAACACCTCTACTCCCCGGGACCCAGCATACGTTTAAGAAGGGGATCTTTCTTCCGCCATTTCGGATTCACCTTCACCCGGAGATCCAGGCGGATTTTCCAGTTGAAGATTTTTTTCATTTCCCTGAGGGCACCGATGCGGATGGCTTTAATCTTGGCACCTTTATGCCCTACCAGGATTCCCACCTGAGAATTGCGCTCCACCACCAGGAAGGCCCTAACCCAGAGCTTACGGCGTTTCTGCCGGGGCGGTTCATCCGCGGCGGTATTTTCTAAAAATCCGGTGGGGGCGCCGGCGGGGAGAGTGGCTGAATCAGCGGTGGATTGTTCCTCTTCATCCTCGAATTCCATATCGGCAATCTCAACGTAAAGGGCGTGAGGCACCTCCTGTTCACTTCTGCTGATAGCCTGCTCCCGGATGATTTCCGAGATGCGGAACTCGGGATTCTGATCGGTATAGAAATCAGTGGGGTAGTGAAGTTCTCCTTCAGGGCACTCATCCATTACTGCCAGTATCAGTTTTTCCAGATTGGTTCCCTGAACGGCGGAAATATTGAGTAGGGCTTTCGGGGCAAGATTCACCTGAACCAACCCTCTGATTTCTGTAATCAGGGGTGTTTCCAGATCGGTTTTATTAACAACGGCAATAACAGGTTTTCCGGATTTTTTGAGAAGATCCATTACGGCTTTTTCTTCCCTGCCGGGTGACCGTGAGGCGTCGATAACGTAGAGAACCACATCCGCATCCTCAAGGGATCGGTGAACGACATCTTTGAGATAGAGGTTCAGCTTTTTATCGGATTCGTGGTATCCCGGGGTATCGAGGAATATTATCTGACCGGCCTCACGGTTGATGATACCCCGGATGGCATTCCGGGTTGTTTGGGGGACTGCTGAGGTTATAGCTACTTTTTCACCGCAAAGGGCGTTAAGCAGGGTTGATTTTCCCGCTGATGGGCGGCCGATTATGGCCGTAAATCCGCATTTCATATTAATCTCTCTCCAATATATGCTTGTCTCGCTGATCCGGGCTTACTATATTACTTAAATTGACCCGGGGTTAGTGCAGTCTCGCTTATCATTTTAGCGGCTTTGCGATATTCTTTAAATGCGGACTTACCGCGAGAGGAACTTGAGTGATTTATCTGAAAGACGAAGAAAAAGAGGGTAAAGGGGAAAAGGAAGGATTAGACGGTCTTCAGGCCAAACTTCTGAAAACCCGGACCATATTACTTTCCGGCGGAATTGATAAGGAAATGGCTGAGAAGCTGATAAAGCAGATGCTTCTCCTGGAAGCTGACGGGGACGATCCCATTAAAGTTTTCATTGACTCCCCCGGCGGGGATGCCGATGCCGGATATGCTATTTTTGATATGCTCCGATTTGTGAAACCTGAAGTTATCACCGTTGGAATGGGAACTGTAGCCAGTGCCGGAGCTCTTGTTCACCTGGCAGCTACGAAGGAAAACCGGCTCAGCCTGCCCAACGCCCATTTCCTTATTCATCAGCCCCTTTCGGGTATCCGGGGTGTGGCCACTGAAATTGAAATTCACGCCAAAGAGCTGGAAAAACTCCGGGCTAAAATCAACAAACTGATTGCCGATGAAACCGGACAGGATGTTAAAAAGGTATCCGAGGATACCGATCGGGATTACTGGCTGAATGCCGAAGAAGCCCTGGACTACGGGCTGATTTCCCGGATTATCACCAACCGGAGTGAGCTGGGCTAATCCCCTTCGGGTCTGCTCTCCATTCCATTTACACTGTCTTCCATTCTGATAGTCCTGCGTTCAAGCTCTTCCCAGCTTTTATTCAGGTTTTTCAGATGGGTGGAAGCTGTGGCCAGGGGTTTAACCAGGGCTGAGAAATCCCTTCTCAGCCGGCCCACCCTGCGGCGTAATTCCTGTCCCTCAGCGGGAAGGGCAAGGCCTTTGAGTCCGTAGGATACCGTCTGCAGATAGGCGAACAGGCTCATCGGCCCGACGGGAAGGACATGACGGTTCAGGCATTCTTTCATCACAGTTCCATCATCATCCCTGAGCAGCCTGTAATGCATGTTCTCTGCCGGTATGTACATCAGGGCGAAGGACAGGGTTCCGTCATCGGGCCTGATGTACTTAGATGAAATCGCTTCGGCATGGGAGATAATGGTACGTTTCACCTCTCCGCTCATTCCCTGCTTCTCATCCTTCAGCCAGTTTTCCAGACGTTCCAGGGGGAACTTCGAGTCAACAGGAACCAGCCGGGAACCCATGCGTATCACCGCATCCACCCTGGTACCATCGGGGAACGGGTACTGGGCTGTCCATGAACCTTCGGGGAGCCATGCCCGGAGCAGTTCCTCAAGTAACGACTCTCCGAATCCTCCACGAACTCTGGGTATGCGGAAGGCATTGTCCAGACCTTCAACCCGTTCACCGATACGGTCCAGGGAATCCAGTTGCCGGGATATTCTGTGCAGAAGCTCTGAATGAATATCTGCTTCGCCACCGAAATGCTTCAGAGCATAACGGGATCTGATAAGAGCGATACCAAGAATGACTGCAATTATTCCGGCTGCTATTCCGGGAATCCAGGGGTTTTCGATAAGAATCATGAATCTGATATTAACATGGACTCTCAACCGTAAAAATGGCTATCATGCATTTCTAAATGCAGTATCCAGATTACAACGCTTACCGGCGCAGGATTATCGATGATGCAACCCTGCCGGATGGATTCCAGGTGGCCACTGTACCGCTGGAGTTTATCCCCCGGGAAATACCTGAAGCCGGAAAACAGTCCATGAACCTCGCACTGATCAGACTCAGTGAACCTGCAAGTTCCTTTGCCGGTGTTTTTACCCGGAATGCTTTCCCCGGCTGGCCGGTTATCCTGGGCAGAAAACTGCTGGAGGCACCCGGGATTCAGGGTGTTCTTGTGAATAACAAGGTGGCCAATGTGGGAGCGGAGGGCGGATTGGCAGCTTCAGAACTTCTCTCTGAACTGACATCGGAGCTCTTAGGGGATTCAGCCCCTTATATTCCTTCTTCAACCGGTGTAATCGGCTGGTCTTTACCCCTTGAGGCTATTGAGTCGGCTTTACCCGGTTTGAAGGGGAGCCTGCAGTCCGATTCTCTGCTTCCCTTTGCCGAGGCTATTATGACGACGGATGCCTGGCCTAAACTACGTTCGGGGATATGCGGTAAAGGCCGGATTACCGCCACGGCCAAAGGGGCGGGAATGGTGGAACCTGATATGGCCACCATGCTGGCTTTTTTTCTGACGGATGTTGATGTCCCCCGTGGTGCTGCCAGAGCCATACTGCCGGGAGTGGTGGATGAGAGTTTTAACCGAATCAGTATCGACGGGGAAACCAGTACCAGTGATACGGTGCTGTTACTGTCATCCGGACGGAAACCCTATCCCGGGGATGAGGTTTTCCGTCTTTCACTGATGGAAACATCTGCAGCTCTTTCGGAGGATGTGGTTCGTAACGGTGAGGGAACCGCCCATGTGTTCCGGGTAACAGTTTCCGGGGTGAAGGACAAACAAACAGCGGTAACTCTGGCCCGTTCCATTGTTAACGCCCCGTTAACCAAAACAGCGGTTAGAGGGAACGATCCCAATGTCGGCCGGATACTTCAGGCTTTCGGCTCGGCCTGCGGTAGAGCCGGAGTGGCCATTCACAGAGACCGGCTTACCCTGGATATCGGTGGTCGGCGGGTTTATTCCAAAGGGACGTTTCATCTGAACAGTCAGGAAGAGGCAGCGCTCAGTGCGTATTTCAGGAAAAAGGAGCTTCCTCTCCCATCGAAAAAATGGCCTATGCATGAAGAGCGGGTGGATATTGAACTGCATCTTGGTTCCGGTAATGCTTCGGCATCTGTTACCGGATCCGATTTATCTGAAGAATATGTGAAAATCAACGCCGATTACCGGACATAGATTACGGGAATTGAAGGATAGTTAAGTGGAATCTGGAAATGAGAAAAATATCAAAGAGGCCGGGGAACTGATAAATAAAACCCGGCAGGAAATGGGTAAGCGCATTGTCGGTCAGTCCAGTCTGGTTGACGGTCTGCTGATGGGCATCATTGCCGGGGGGCATGTTCTTGTTGAAGGTGTGCCGGGTTTGGCGAAGACTCTGGCTGTAAAGGCTCTGGCGGATGTAACTTCGGCGATGTTCAAACGAATACAGTTTACCCCGGATCTTTTGCCTGCAGACCTTACCGGAACCATGATTTACCGTCAGCAGACCGGGGAGTTTGTTCCCCGTAAAGGGCCTGTTTTTTCAAACATTATCCTGGCTGATGAAATCAACAGAGCTCCGGCCAAGGTTCAGTCGGCTCTGCTGGAAGCTATGGCTGAGGGGCAGGTAACCATTGGTGAGCAAACCTACTCACTGCCGGACCCTTTTTTCGTTATGGCAACTCAGAATCCCATTGAGCAGGAAGGCACTTACCGTCTGCCTGAAGCTCAGCTGGACCGCTTTCTTCTAAAAGCAAAGGTTGACTATCCCAGTCCGGCTGAAGAACTGGTGGTTCTTGAACGTATGGCGGACAATCCTGATATTCCTCTGATGCGGGTTCTGGACCGTGAACGGGTAAGACAGCTCAAAAACGCCACTGAAACAGTGAAAGCTGAAGAGGGTATCCGGCGCTACATCGTATCCCTTGTGGCTGCCAGCCGGGTAAAAGACCGGCGCAAACTCCCCTTTACAAGGTACATCGAGTACGGGGCCTCTCCCAGGGCCACTTTGGCTATTTACCGCTGTGCCAGGGTTCAGGCTCTTTTTGATGGTAGAAGCTTTGTTCTTCCCGAGGATGTAAAAGCGGTTGTTCCCATGGCACTGCGTCACAGACTGGTGCTTTCCTACGAGGCAGAGGCCGAACAGATGGACGCTGACGCTGTAATTTCAAGTCTGCTGGCAGCGGTTTCGGTACCGTAAAAAACATGCAGACCAAGGATGATTTACCTTCCAGGGTTCGGCGGCTTCATGTCCGTTCCCGGAAGCTGGTGGAAAGCCTGTTTGCAGGAAATTATCATTCTGTATTCAAAGGACCCGGACTGGAGTTTGATGAGGTTCGGGACTATGAATACGGGGATGATGTCCGGTTTATCGACTGGAATGTTTCCTCTCGTATGGCGGCCCCCTATTCGAAAACCTTCAAAGAAGAGCGGGAGCTTGTTCTCTTTGTCCTTGTGGACGTTTCCGAATCTCTCTTTATGGGCAGCAGCGGTGTTAATAAACGGGAAGTGGCGGGGAATCTCTTTGCCCTTCTTGCCCTGGCGGCAGTTGCCAATAACGACAAGGTGGGCTGTCTGCTTTTTTCTGACAGGGTAGAGCGTCTTATCGTTCCGATGACAGGAAGGCGGCATGTTCTGCGGCAGATAAGCGAGGTGCTGGGACATAACGCTTCCGGCAGCGGCTCGGATCTTTCGACGGCTTTGAAATCCGCATCCCAGAATCTGAAACGTAAAAGTATCGTTGTTCTTTTATCGGACTTCCGCTGTGATGGTTATCAGTCCGAGTTGAATCTGCTGGCCCGGAAGCATGATGTTATTGCCATTCGGTTAACCGATCCCATGGATAAGAAGTTCCCGGATACCGGTCTTGTGGAACTGGAAGACCCTGAAACCGGGGAGGGCTTTACCGCCTGGGGTAAATCGAAGGCATTGAAAAAGGAGTATGCAGAGTTCTGGGACGATCAAAGGCGCAGCTGGCTTGATATCTGTCGTTCGGCGGGTGTTGATATCTTGGAAGTGGGAACCGACGAGGAACCTGCAGACAGCCTTCTGGCTTTTTTTCGCCGGAGGCGTGGGGCGTGAAATCCTTTGTTTCTCTTGTCCTTATACTGTTGGTTAGTGGAGCTCTGAGCGCTCAGGCGGTACTCAACGATATCCGCTTTATCCCTCCGACTTTTTTTGTCGGAGATGCTGTGGAGCTGCGTATTACTTTCAGTCATGATGGACCGCTGGCTGTTGCACCCCCGGACTCCATCCCCGAATCAGATTGGGTTGATATAAAAGATGTTTTTCTGATTCAGGATGATAATACCGTTACAGTGGTTATCGCATTTACACCGTTTGCTCCGGGAACCCGAACTCTGCCTCCGATGAAGCTGGGGGCGTTACAGTTGAAGGACATCAAGGTGCCTACTCATTCCATTATTGAGAACAGTCACGAAGGTGTGCGTTCTCTCCGGGGACAGCTTCTGATGCCGGGTACAAGATTGGCGGTTGCTCTGATACTCTCACTGGCAGCTATGGCACCGTTTCTCGGTTACGGACTGTTCCGCTTTTCCTGGAAATGGGTGAAAAAATCACGGCAGCTTTACCGGGTGGGCCGCCCGGTGCGGCGTCTGCGCAGGGTGATAAAGAAGTTGAAAGCAGGGATAGGTTCGATGCAGGCTCCCCTCTGGTACTATGAGCTCACAGAAGCACTCAGGGCTTATCTGAGTGACAGGTCGCATCATGACTGCCGCAGTGCTACAACTGCGGAAATTGCCCTGATGTCTGAGTTTCTCGTAGATGATACCCCGCAAAAAGATTTACTGGAGGTACTTAAAGAGGGTGATATGGTGAAATTTGCCGGTCGTTTCGCTGACGATCGAAGTCTGAACAAAACCCTGGAAATGGTAACTTCCGCTGTGGGGAAATGGGAGAAGGCAGATGCTCAGCTTCAATGAACCCGGCTGGTTTACTTTTTTTCTCTTATTTCCTCTGTTCCTGTGGTTTCGTTTCCTGTGGAGGAAACGAGGGGGACGTATTGTTTTTCCCTATAGAATCTGGGGTGGGGACGGGTTTCGTCCACCGGGAACCTGGGTGCGGTTTGTCGTTGTTTTCACTCATGTGCTGTTCTGGTTCGGCTCAGCCGTTCTTATTGTTGCTTTGGCTGGTCCGGAAATAACTGAACGGGATGAGGTTTTTCTCTCCCGGGGTATCGATATCATGATTGTTCTGGATCAATCTCCCAGTATGGGTGCCAGGGATTTTCCTCCGGTAAACAGATTTGATACAGCCAGGGATATGATTCGCCGTTTTATTGCCGGACGAACCGGAGATTCCATCGGGCTTGTTACCTTCGGCAGTGATGCGGTGCTCCGCAGCCCTCCTACAGCCGACTATTCCTGGCTTTCCCAAAGGCTGGATGAACTGGTGCTGAGGGAATTGGGGGATGATACGGCTATCGGGATGGGCCTGGCTGTGGCTGTTCTGCATCTGGCCGATTCCAATGCTCAGGATAAAATTATTCTTCTTCTGACAGACGGGGATGATAATGCCGGGGAGATACGCCCGGAGATGGCGGCAAAATTGGCAAAAGACCAGGGAATTAAAATTTATTCCATCGGAATCGGCAGTGAAGGGGAAGTCCCCATCGAATTAACAAACCCGGATACCGGAGCCATAACCCGGGGAACCATTGTAACCCATTTCGATGAGACACAGCTTAGACTGCTATCCGTTGCCACCGGGGGAGGATATTGGCGGGCCAACAGCCCCGGGGCTCTTGAGACAGTTTTTCAGGCGGTTGATGCCCTGGAATCCGTTGAGCGAAGGGTTACCGTCAGGGTAACAAGCCGTCCGCTTCATCGTCCTCTGATTATTTTCGGGGCGCTCCTTGTGGCTTCCGGGTATCTGATTCGTAAGCTGCTTCTGGGAGAGTCACCATGAACTGGGCCTATCCCATTACGTTCTGGGGTTTCCTTCTGGTTCCCCTGCTGATTACCGCCGGAATGCTCTCGGGCCGGCGGTCCAGGCGCTTCCTGAAAGTTATGGGGAAAAACAGTATTGAATGGCAGGTGAGGACTTTTCTGAGAGATTTATCCCTGATAGTTTTTTTTATTCTGGCAGTTCTGGCTGCTTCAGAGCCCAGAGGCGGGCGGGAACCGGTATCCGGAGAACGTTCCGGTCTTGATGTTGCCGTTGCTTTTGATGTGTCCCGTAGTATGCTGGCGGAAGATCTGATTCCCAGCAGGCTGGATAGGTCGGTAACGGCGCTTCGGCAGATGACACGTACCCTGGGTGATGCCCGGTTCTCGTTAATTCCTTTCAAGGGAGATGCGGTTCTGGTGGTTCCCATGACCGAAGATCGGGTGATTCTGGATTTGTGGATAGACAGATTAGGCCCCGGTTTGTCCACCGTTACCGGGACGGATGTTGAGGCTGCTCTTGGCAGAGCGAAAGACTCATTTCCCGGGGATGACGGACGTAACAAGGTAATCGTTCTTATCACCGATGGGGAAGCTCTCAAAGGGCATGTGGAGCGGGTTTCCCGGGAGCTTGCCGAAAAAGGAATTCCGATTTATGTTCTGGCTGCAGGTACCGAAGAGGGGAGCACCATACCTCTCTCGGATGGGTCTTATGTAAAAGATTCCGCCGGACGCCCTGTGGTAAGCCGAATGAACACCACATCTCTTAAACGTCTCTCTGAAAATACCGGCGGATCGTATCATGACCTCTCCCGTCCGGGAGCTGCGGCGGATTTGATTGCCAATATTGATGATAGCCGTGTTTTTTCGGAAAGCAGAGGAATACGGTTTATCGGTGTAAACCGGTTTCGGCTTTTTCTGTTTCCAGCTTTGATATTCCTTCTGTTCTTTCTTCTGGCAAGGATTATTCCATGGCGGCAGCGATGAGATTATTTTTACTAACTCTTGTGATTATTTCAGTGTCTCTTCTTGGATCCTGCAGGGATTCAGCCTCTTCGGCACAGGTGTTGGAAGGAAACATGTCCTTCGCCAGAGGTCAATACCAGAAATCAATTCTTAAATATCTGGAGGCCGATGGAACCGGGAATACCGGAAAGGATGTTGTTTCTTACAATCTGGCCAATGTCTATTACGCACTGGGTGAGGGCGAAGCCGCTTTGAGACTCTGGGCCATTGTGGAAGATTCAACGGATAATACCGACATTCTTTTTCGTGTCGCATTCAATCGGGGTGTGCTTTATTATCACTGGGGCCGTTACGATGAAGCTTACAGGGCCTTCAGAAGAGCTCTGACAATCTATCCCCGGGATATTGACTCAAAAATCAATCTTGAAGACTCTCTCTCGCGGATTCGATCTGAGATTCCCCGGGAGAATACTACTGGTGATACTGAGGAAAATGAAGGTGCCGAAGACAGCCGGCATCTTCTTGATTACATTAAACGAAAGGAGGCGGATACTTGGGTGACACAATCATCGGTAGACGGGGAATCAGTCGAAGACTGGTAGCCGGAATCCTTCTCCTTTCAGCTTTTTCGGCCCTTGGAGCGGAAAGCGCCACCCTGGATTTCGACCCGGACCGGGTTGTGACGGGAGAACGGTTCACGGTTCAAATTCGAACTTCCATCCCCTGGGGAGATGAGGTGGAAATAATCCGCCCGGAACTGAACGGTCCCATGGTTTGGTGGGCTTATCCCTATGCCAGGCCCTGGACCGTCCAGGCTGAAGACGGAAGTACTGTGAGAATGATTGAAGTTCTGGCGGCAATCAGGGTGGATAAAGCCGGATTTTTCAGTATTGAACCCTTCCGTATCCGTTCAGGCGGCAGGGAAGCGGTTACCGATCTGAAGGAGATAATTGGCCTGGAACCGGATGAAGCGGATTTCCCCTATCCCGTTACAGTAAACTGGCGGGATGTTCCCGAAACCTTCTGGCAGGGACAGGCCATTCCCATTGTTCTGGAAGGCCGGAATTTTGTATCCCTTACCCTGGCCGATTCAGTTGTATTGAATTCTGCTCCCCAGGGGCTGCTGGAAGATACCCATGGCTTCGGGGATATCCTTACCCGCCCTCATAAAAATGATATTCTCTACGATGTACCCATGGCATCCTGGATGTGGACAGTGGGGGACTCAGGAACATTCACATTTCCCGGTGCCCGGCTCTCGGTGGCGGGTTTGAATAGAAAAATTCCGGCTTTCCAGGTTGAAGCTCTGCCCCTTCCTGAAGAGGTTCTCTCCTCGGGAGCTGTTGGGCATTTCAGTCTCAGTACACAGTGGGATGATACTGATTACCGTGTTGGAGATATTGTGTCGGTACGCATTAAAGTAGAGGGCTCGGGAAATCTTAATGTGCTCAAACTGCCGGTACCGGAACTTTCAACGGCAAGCCTGGTGAGTCAGGGTTCCTCTTCCTCTTTTGTTCCCGGGGCTGACGGTTATCTGGGCTGGCGTATTGAACGCTATGATTTTCAGCTGGAGAGAAGCGGCAGTCTACAGCTCAACGTACCCGACTGGACGTGGCTGGAGCCTGAAAATGGCGGAAGAATTCGCAGACAGAGTACTGACGTGGGCTTTATACAGTCAGGAGAGGCCCCTGGTGATGATGGGAAGGGTGATGCGGGAATGCTCCTGGGCGGTGATCTTTTCCGCTATCGGCAGGCAGATTTTCACTGGAGGAATCAGTATTGGTTTCTTCTGGCCCTTCCGGGCTTTATAGCACTGTTAACCATCTTCATTATTCGTCGTCCCGGTGTACGGAGTATGGCCGTTCTTGCGGTGCTGCCCCTCTTTTTCTCTTCTTCCAACCTCGATGTACAGGATGCCCGACGGGCGGCCTCTGCCGCTGAAACTGCAACTGAGGGAGATTGGGATACCGCCGGGTCTGAGTATGAATTACTCTATGATAAGCTGGGAGAAGTCCCCGGCCTGCTGAACGATATGGCTGTTGTCCAGATGGAGGCGGGGAATCCGGACAAAGCGGTGTTCTACATCCGGAGGGCTCTGCATTTAAGGCCGGGATCCGGCAGACTGGCGGAAACTCTTGGGGCTCTGGAAGAACGATTCGGTTTAACAGACCAGATTGCGGTACCTTTGATGGTTCCCCCGGCATTGATTTTTGCCATCTGGCTCGTGTTCATCAACCTCTTTTTTCTTTCTCTTACCTGGCTGATGTTCCGGCGGAATGCTGTTGATTACATTGTATTTGTCTCTGCGATGCTTCTGTTTGCGACTTCCACAATTTTCATCACCTATGCCGATAGACTATGGAAACATCCAACGGCTGTGGTGAAAGTGGTTTCAGAACCTCTCCGAAAGATTCCCGGCCCTCTGGCAACAGACTGGATACAGCTGCCCGCCGGTTCTGCTGTCAGTGTTACCACAGTTGAAGGCAGTGATTATCTGGTGCGGACAGGGTACGGTTTGGAAGGATGGCTGCCCCGTTCCTCCCTTCTCTTTATCTCAGAGGGTAATCATGGGTTTTGATTCTATCCTGGAACAGTGGGAAAACAGGAAAGACGGGGCTGAACCGCCGGCTGGAGAAGCGGCTGAAAAATCGGCTGATTGGCTTGATGCCTACCTTCCGGATGCGGATGTTCTGGCTGCTAAAGATAAGGATGAGAAGTCCCCGGTAAGCGGCGGAACATCCATCTGGCTGAAAAGGGCTCCACAGGATGTTCTGGATTTACACGGTCTGACAGGACGGGAAGCTCGGGAAGCAATGACAGGGTTCATCCGCTCAATGCATCATCGGGGATTACGGAAAGGACTGGTTATTCACGGAAAGGGTTTACATTCGGCCGAAGGTTCGGTGCTCGCACCTCTGGTGCGTGAGTACCTTGAGATGTCGAGGGAAGTAGGGGAGTTCGGGCGGGCCGCCCGAAAGGACGGAGGCTCGGGAGCCTCCTGGTTTATTCTACGTCAGCGTTCCCGATAGATAATGCGGCCTCGGGTGAGGTCGTAAGGGGATAATGCGACACGGACTCTGTCGCCGGGGACGATACGGATGTAGTGCTTGCGCATTTTCCCCGAAAGATGAGCGAGTATGAGATGCCCCGCTTTTAATTCAACACGAAACATAGTGTTAGGCAGGGATTCTTTAACGATTCCTTCTACCTCAATGGCCTCTTCCTTCAAAAAGAGCCCTCCTTTTTTCCTCTTAATACCGTGCGTATATTATTTTAGGGCATAGGTGCCCGTCAAGACCGTTGCCTGTTCTTGACAAATCATTCACGATCGGTCAGATTAGCCCCGTTTTCACACGGAGTTTTTATGAACGATGAGTTCAAAGCCAAGATGAAGCAGAGATTATTCGACCTCAAGGCAGAAGTTCTAACCTCACTGATTGCAGAAAATAACGATTTCCGGGCTGCAGTAGAAGACAGCGGTGTAAATGACCTTGCCGATATGGCTTCAAACGACATTGATGCCATGACTCTCGAAGCTTTGGGAGCTAAAGACAAGCTTCGGCTGCAGCGGATTGAATCCGCACTTGCCCGTATTGAAAATGGAAAATTCGGTATCTGCGCAAGCTGCGGATCCAGAATACAGAAAGAGCGCCTGAATGCCATTCCCTATTCGGTGCTGTGCGTCAGTTGTCAATCCACTTCCGAACGCCATAGGGGCTACTGAGTACCGATTAATTAAACCAGACCGTATTTTCTTCCGATAATTGTACCGGAGGATATAAGGGAATGAGTTTCGGCAGTATTGCAGGAAATATCTCTTCTTTACAAGTTACACGCTACTCCCATACCGGACACCGCATGTTCGTCCCTGTTAAGCCTTCCCAGACGGTTTTTGCTCAGTACCGCAATATTTCCGGTGTTCCTGCATCCTCAGGGCAGAGTACGGTTTCTCTCACGCGGGTTCAACTGCTGAACAGCCTTATTAATAATCTTCAGAAAATAAAACACAATCCGGATTACAAAACGGAAAGTGCCAATACTTCACCGGAAAGAGCTGATGCGCTTATTAAACAGTACGCATCGGAACTGCATCAGGCGATGACATCCACACCGGCAGCATTCGGAACTTCTGTAGGGTCTTCAGGTTCTGGAATGGTTTTCAGTCTCAGCGCCTGACTATGATTATTGTTGCTTCGGCAATTTTCATCGCACTATTTTCCTATTTGATTATTCCGGGGCTCGGAGGACTTCAGGCCAGATCGCGTTGGCGCCGGTTCCGAAAAAGGGTGCGTGATTCGGCATTGTTTCCTGAAGTCGGTTTTGACAGTGGTGGATTTGATGCTCCTCTGGGGCCTCATCGTTTTAAAGGTAGAATTGAGGCTCTACAGGGAAGTGACTCTCTCTGGATAAAGGGGGATGGCGTTTCGATACAGGCCCTGATGTCGGATTCTGATATATATATTCTGCCCCCGGAATCAGCCAGCCCTCCGGATGCTCAGGCCCTGGAAGAGGAGCGTCTTCCCGAGGAAACTCCCGGAACTCTATCCTGGAAACAGATGACAACATTGCAGGAAGGGTATCGAGTTTATCTGATTGGTTTCCTGGAGCAACGGGACGGTGTGCTTCGGATGTTCGGAAGCCGGGATGTCCCCCTTTTATCCATCCTTCATGACAGTGAAGATGTTATCCCCAGGGCAGTGTGGTCCGGACGGCAGAAGAATGAATACTGGAACAGCCTTACCCCATGGGCGCTTCTTGCCGGATCTCTGGCCCTTTTTATTATGGCTTCAGCTGTATTCAGAACATATCAGGCGTCCTTATCGGCAAGGCTTCTCCTGCTGCTGGCTTTGTTTCCGGTAATTCCCTTTCTACCCCCGGGGGTGGCTTTCTTTTTTGTTTACCTGGCCAATTGGCGGCGTGCCCGTTTTCTCAGGGCTGAGAGGGACATATTGGGACTGACAGCTTTTCTTCGAGCCGGTGATGCAACTGAGGAAATGGCCGGATGGGGAGATGATTTACCCCGAAATACAATACCTCTGATTAAGTCCTGCCGCCGGCGGGCGCTGATTTCCGAATTGGTTGCAGCTCTGGCTTTTGTTCTCGGATTTATTCTGAACTCCGCTTTAACCCTCTATATTCTGTATCAGGTTACCTGACTTCCTCTTCCGGCGGAACTATACTGTAGAATGATGAGTAGATCAGTTGTGCCTGTATATTCTGCAATCTTCCTGGCTGTTGCTGCAGCTTTTATTTTCCCCCGGCATATCGGGGCTCAGGTAATCTTTGAATATCAACATACAAAAGGGGATCAGTGGCATATTACCAGTGTTGT
>Ga0164315_10002075_pt1 | contig 15280 bp, 10 predicted proteins | sample GuaBasSedimGuay6_FD_113737 | JGI IMG/M metagenome (GOLD analysis project Ga0164315, IMG submission 113737) | Subseafloor sediment microbial communities from Guaymas Basin, Gulf of California, Mexico - Guay6, Core 4569-2, 0-3 cm | ecosystem: Environmental > Aquatic > Marine > Hydrothermal vents... | reverse complement strand
TTTTGCAAATGTAAATAATATTTGAGGCCATGATATCTTAAATAATGGTTCAATATTTGTTTTAATTTAGCATTTCGAAAATACAGATATTATTAGAGTACACACCAAAAATAACAGAGTTAGCAAGGCTTTATTACAAGTTTTTGTTTTAGCATTTATAATTTTGATGATCCCCATATCCGGGTTCACTCAATTTTATAATGGTTCTAATATGACTTTTGGTAAAAACCGGGTTCAGTATCAGGAGTTTTTATGGACCTATTATAAGTTTGATGATTTCGACACTTACTTTTATCTTAATGGTAAAGAGCTTGCACAATATGCGGCACAATATGCCGAGCAACAAATCCCATTAATGGAAGATAAAATTGAAAGCGGACTTGATAAACGGCTTCAATTTATTATTTTCAATAAGCTTACCGACCTTAAACAAAGCAATATAGGACTTGTATCAGATCAGGATTATAATACCGGAGGTATAACCCATATTATTGGTTCAAAGGTAATGTTGTATTTTGATGGGAATCATATAAATTTCCAAAAACAAATTAATGCGGGTATTGCGGAAGTTCTTTTTAACCAGATGATGTTTGGTGGTAGCATGGGGAAACAAGTCAAAACTTCCACTTTCTTTTCACTACCAAACTGGTATAAAGTAGGTTTGATTTCTTATTTGAGTGAGGATTGGAATGTTGAATTTGACAATCGGGTTCGTGATGGTATACTATCAGGGCGCTACGAAAAAGTTAACAACCTTGACGGTAATGACGCTGTCTATGCTGGTCATTCTTTATGGAGATTTATTGCTTTACGATATGGTAAATCCGTGGTTAGCAACGTTATTCATATGACAAGTTCCAGTAACAGCATTGATAAAGGTTTTATGTATGTTATTGGATTACCATTCAAAACTTTAGTTAAAGAATGGCAAGATTATTATATGAAGGATTATGAACAATTTATTGCTAAAGAAAACCTTCCTGATAATATCCTCCCCATAAAGTATAAAGAACAAAAGGTTTTGGGGAAACCAACTTTGAGCCCTTATGGAAAATATTTGGCTTATACCTCCAACGAAATGGGGAAATTCAAGATATGGTTATATGATTTAGAAACTTCCAAAAAGCACAAAATTTTTAAGGAAGGGGTAATGATTGATACCAAAACAGATTATAGTTATCCTTTACTCGCCTGGCATCCAACAGGAAGACTTCTTGCAGTTATTATTGAAAAAAAAGGTCTTCCTCGGCTTTATTTATATGATATTGAAGAAAAAAAGTTCACTACCCAAACATTTTACCAGGTTCAGAAAATAACTGATTTCTCATATTCCAACGACGGGCGTTTTATGGTGATGTCAGCAATTCAAAACGGGCAGTCAGATATATTTGTATTTAATGTGGCAGCAAGTTCGTTTGATAAAATCACCAACGACCTTGCTTCAGATCTTAACCCCAGATTCATAAATAATTCCAGGCAGATAGTGTTTTCATCAAATAGAAAAAACGATACAATTGGTAAACAAAGAAATGAATTTGACAGTTTTTATTCTAAGTTCGACCTGTTTCTTTATGATTATAATTTCAGAGATCCGGTTTTAAAACGTATAACCCAAACTCCGGCAGCCAATGAATTTCATGCTGAGAGTTTTGGCTATAATCAACTCACCTATCTGAGTGATGAGAATGGAATAATAAATAATTATCTGGCAACCATCGATAGTACTGTGAAATCTGTTGACACAACTGTTCATTATAGGTATTTTGTGAATACTAAAGCCGTTACAAACTTCTCCAGAAATATCATTTATAAAAATACAGCACAAAATGTAGATAAAGATGCATTTCTTGTTTATCATGATAAACTTTGGAAGGTTTTTGTGAATTCAACTGCAACGTATCAACAGATGGAGGAGCCTAATCTAAAGATAACATCTTTTATGGCATCTGAGAAGAAAAAGTTTGCTGTTGTGGAGAAACCAAAAGAAAAACCAAAGCCTGATAAAATTGTTGAAGAAGAAATAAAGAAGACGGAGGTGCCAAAACCAAAAATAAAGAGGTTTTATATGGTTTATACTGACAAGGAAGGAAAGGAAGTATTGGGCCGTCCCTCAGGAAGAGGAAATTCAAATACAGGTGATGTTCAAAATAATGGTTCTGGTTTTATAACACTTGGCACAGGAAGTTCTGGAAAATTTACCGTACCAAAACGAAGAAATTATTATGTGTCATATTTCATCAGCAATCTGGTTTCTCAAATCGATTTTAATTATGTAAACTATAGTTATCAGCCATTCACAGGAGGTCGGTCGCCAATTTACCTTAATCCCGGATTTAATGTTTTTATGAAGGTAGGAATAAGTGACCTTATGGAAGATTACAGATTTACAGGTGGGGTACGTTTCAATTTCAGTTTTATCAATAATGAATATATTGCCAGTTATGCAAATTTGAAAAAACGACTCGACAAAGAGATTATTTTACACCGTAATACTCTTGAATCATTTAATGGATATTCACTGTTGAGGATACATACTCATGAGATGTTTTATATGACTAAATGGCCATTTAACGAAGCATTAAGTATTAGGGGTACTGCTCAATTCAGAAATGATATGTATGTTTATATGGCAACCGATCAGGTTAATCTGGAGATACCAAATACATATGCAAACTGGGGAGGATTAAAAGCCGAACTAATCTTTGACAACTCCAGATCTTTGGGAATGAATCTCCTTGTTGGAACAAGATATAAATTGTTTGCTGAATACAATCATATGTTTGCTGCCCTTCAGGATTATAAAATTGTAGAACTAGAACGAAAATATAATCTATTTGTAATTGGTGCCGACTTCAGGCATTATACCAGAATCCATCGTTCATTTATATGGGCCAATCGTTTTGCTGTAAGTACATCATTTGGTGCAAGCCCTTTAATATACTATATGGGTGGTGTAGATAACTGGCTTTTTCCAAAATTTGGCATTGATACTCCTATCGATTACAGTCAAAACTATGCATACCAAACCCTGGCTACTAATATGAGAGGATTTTATCAAAATGTAAGAAACGGAAATAGTTTTGCTGTAATTAACTCTGAACTGAGATTTCCGGTATTTCAATATTTTTCAAAAACTCCTTTAAGTTCAGCCTTTCTGAGGAATTTCCAACTAGTTGGATTTGGTGATATCGGCACAGCATGGACAGGATTAAATCCTTATAGCGAAGATAATGCGCTATTCACAAAATATATAACGAGTGGTCCGTTTAATATTTCAGTTATTAGACAAAAAGAGCCCATAGTTGGTGGATTTGGGCTAGGTGCACGCATCCATATGTTGGGTTATTTTGTTCGTGGAGATGTATCGTGGGGTGTTGAAGATTATAAAATTAATGAACCTGTTTATTATTTATCCCTTAGCCTCGATTTCTAAATATTATTTTATGATTAAAATCATTTAAGATGAGATCTCATGACAAATAGAATAATAAATGAATCATCTTATAAAAAACTCAAGGTTGACGGTGGTTTTAAGATTCGTGCTGTTATAAAAAATCAATACACATTTTTTGCATTCAAAACTGTGCCAAAAACCTTCAAAAAAATAAATTTATTTAATTCATAATCTAAGCCTCTAATTTTCCGTTAATTAAACTTTTTCACATACAATGTGTTAATAAGTTAAAAGAGGGGGCGAAGATTTCCGTTGTATATTGCCATCTGAAAAATTCGCAACACTTGTTTTTCTATATTACTGATTATTAGTGACATAGAGGTATAAACTAAAACCAATAAATTATTACTCCATGGAAGAAAATTTATTTTTCAGCCTTGAAAAGACGGGCACAACAAGCACAGAGAAGCAATTGGAAAATAAAAAAGAGGAGAAGACTTTTTATGATAAAGTATTGGAAGAAAGAAATAAATCAGAAATGATAACTGAAAACTTAGAAACGATAACCGTATCAGAAATTAAAACTACCAAAGATAAAAGCATAATTAAGAAAGAGAATTCAAATATTAATCAACCTACAAAAAAAGAACTTGAGCAATATACTCACGAAGAAGCAATAGCATCTTCAGTTGAATATTTTGGTGGTGATACATTAGCTGCAAATGTTTGGATTAATAAGTATGCCCTAAAAGATAGTCACGGTAACCTTTATGAGAAAAATCCTGATGAGATGCATCACCGAATTGCAAGTGAAATCTCTAGGATTGAAAATAGGTATCCTAACCCTATGAGCAATGATGAAATTTATTCTGTACTAAGAAATTTTAAATACATCATTCCCTCAGGAAGTCCAATGGCTGGTATAGGAAATGATTTTCAAGTTTCATCACTTTCAAATTGTTTTGTAATTGGTAATGATGGAGAATCTGATTCCTATGGCGGCATACTAAAAATTGATCAGGAGCAGGTTCAGTTAATGAAAAGAAGAGGTGGAGTTGGTCACGACCTCACCCATATCAGACCAGGAGGAAGTCCGGTTAAAAATACTGCTCTTAGTTCAACAGGAGTGGTCCCTTTTATGGAGCGCTATTCAAACTCAACAAGGGAAGTTGCACAAGACGGAAGACGAGGAGCACTTATGTTAAGTATTAGCATAAAACATCCTGACTCGGAAAGGTTTATTGATGCAAAAATGGAATCAGGTAAAGTTACAGGAGCTAATGTTTCTGTAAAACTTGATGATGAATTTATGAATGCTGTAAAAAGCGGATCAACATATACTCAGCAGTATCCTATTAATTCATCAAATCAACTTCTAAAAAAGAAATAAATGCACGTGATCTTTGGGGTAAAATAGTTCACAATGCATGGTCTTCTGCCGAGCCCGGAATTTTGTTTTGGGATACAATTATTCGCGAATCAATACCTGATAATTATGAAGATTATGGTTTTAAAACTGTTTCTACCAATCCCTGCGGTGAAATTCCATTATGTCCTTACGACAGTTGCCGTCTCCTTGCATTAAACCTATATAGTTACGTCGAAAAGCCATTTACAGAGGATTCATACTTTAATAGTGAATTATTTACTGAGCATGCTCGTATCGCCCATCGAATAATGGATGATATTGTTGATCTTGAGGTTGAAAAAGTTAATGGAATAATTGCTAAAATTGATTCTGATCCGGAATCAAAAGAAATTAAGGCTGTTGAAAAAACTTTATGGGAAAACATTCGTGAAAAATCACTTCAGGGAAGAAGAACCGGAATTGGTATTACTGCCGAAGGTGACATGCTTGCGGCTTTAGGACTGAAATACGGTTCTGATTCTGCCATTGAGTTCTCCACTGAAGTACATAAAATTCTTGCCATTGAAGTTTATAGAGGTTCTGTTGATTTGGCAGAAGAAAGAGGCGCCTTTCCTATTTTTGATGCTAAAAGAGAGGTTGACAACCCATTTATAAACAGGATTAAAGAAAATGCTCCACTTGTTTATGAAAAAATGGAAAAAGTTGGTCGAAGAAATATTTCAATGTTAACAATTGCTCCAACGGGAAGTGTTAGTATCTGTACCCAAACTTCTTCAGGTATCGAACCTGTTTTTATGGTTTCTTATAAACGTCGACGCAAGGTCAATCCTAACGATAAAAATGTAGTTGTTAGTTTTGTTGATGAAATTGGCGATTCCTGGGAAGAGTATAATGTCTTTCACCCAAAATTTGAAACATGGTTGGACATAAATGGATATGATGTTGCAGTTGTAAAAAGTTATAGCGATGAAGATTTAAATGAAATCATCATCAAATCACCTTATTATCAAGCCACTTCAAACGATATTAATTGGGTAAGTAAAGTAAAAATGCAGGGTGATATTCAAAAGTGGATCGACCACTCTATTAGTGTTACTGTAAATGTTCCAAACGATGCTGAAGAAGAATTGGTAAGTGATATTTACCTCAAAGCTTGGGAAAGTGGTTGTAAAGGAATGACCATTTATCGCGATGGGTCACGAACAGGAGTTTTAGTTAGTAATGAAAAGAAAAAGGAAGAAGTAAATGAGAACGAAATTATAGAAACAAAAGCGCCAAAACGCCCTCGTTTACTTGAAGCAGATGTCCTTCGCTTTCAGAATAATTATGAAAAATGGATTGCGGTTATTGGCAAAATAAATGGGAAACCTTACGAAGTTTTCACAGGGAAAGCTGAGGATTTCTTTTTGCCACCTTATGTGGAGAGCGGACTAGTTGAAAGGGTAAAACAAAAAGAACAACGCGCTCAATACGATTTTATCTATAAGGACAAGCAAGGGTATGAGATTAAAATGCCAGCTCTTTCGAGGATGTTCGACGATTCTTTCTGGAATTATGCAAAACTTATTTCAGGTGTACTTCGCCACGGAATGCCTTTGCAATATGTAATAGACCTAATAGGTAATCTCAATTTCCCTGAAGACAATATTAACACATGGAAAAATGGCGTTGTAAGAGCATTAAAGCGCTTTGTTCCTGATGGAACTGTTACCGATACTAGATGCCCTGATTGCGGCGAAGATACTCTGATTTACGAAGATGGTTGCCTGATTTGTAAATCATGTGGCCATTCAAAATGTGGTTAAATAAAGATTTATATTAGTAGATTAGTTAAAGCCTGACTTTGGAAACAAAGTCAGGCTTTTTTAGTCTCGTGCAAATTTTATCAGAGGTTTAATATCTCCATTGTCTGCTTCCCTAATAGCACTAATATATTTACTCCGAATTTTATCTGCCTTTACCATATTAGAATTATTCCATGTAAATTCTTCTTTATTAAAAATAGATTCAATAATAATGTCTGCCATTATTCGTGAGTGTCGTCCATTTCCATTAGGAAAACAATGAATATTAACTAACCTATGTTTAAACCTGATAGCAATTTCATCTGGAGAATGTGTCTTATTTTCAATCCAGTATTTTATATCGTCTAATAGATATTTTAGTTCAATACTAATTTTAATCCAATCAACGCCAATATTCTTTTCTGATTTTCTAAATTCTCCAGCCCATTTCCAAACATTGCTGAACATTTTCTTATGGACCAATTTTATAAAATTTACAGTTAATACTTGTTTTGGTTTAAATGTTGAATGAATAATCCATTCAACAGCTTTCTCAATGTTTAGTTGCTCAAGTTCATCTAATTCCTCTTGTGTGGTAAGAGATTTAATAAGAAGACTTTCTTTCTCATAATCATCAATAGGGGTTTGACCTTCCTTGTATTCAAATTCTAGTCCCATAATGATTTTCGCATTTCTCTTTGGATTTCACTTGTTAAATCATCAATTGCCTGAATTATTCTTTCCTGACTGTTTTCTTGACCTTCTAACTTCATATTATGACTAGTTCTAAAAACAATCTTCTTAGCCAATTCACGGGCTTTTGATTCAACAAGTTTTTCAAAGGAGTTTTTATACGGCACAAAGCCATATACAAATTGTAAATCTAATGCCTTTCCAACTTCTCTAAGTGATTTTAAAGATATTGATCCAGTAGCCTCTCTTTCTTCTATGTTTTTTACCCCTTGTGAAGTAATATTTAACCTATTCCCTAATTGTTGCAAGGTCATATTAAGTGTTTTTCGAATACTATGAATCCACCCCTTATCTGGAAGTTGAATATTACTAGTTTCCCTAAACGGTTTGAGTCTACGGTCTAGTTGTTCTATAAGTAATTTGTTTTGATTACGCATTGTATAATTTATAAAGTGCGACAAATATAAACATATAACTTTAAATATGCAAATGATAATAAACATATATCTTTAAATAAAGTAGATTAATTAAAGATATATGCTTAAATAAGAGTCTAATTTTGGCAATAAAAGTTTCTTACTACCGAGTAATAAAGTAAGAACAAATGATGTGATTGTGGTGGAAAATGAGCGAAGACGACTTGATTTATTAATCATCTACAACGAATTGCATTGGCAATGGATTTTGTTACAATAATATAACCACTATGCGGTATTTTGTGATAGAGATTTTGTATTCAGAACTTTGCCCGTAGGGCATTGATTATTGTAATAAGTAGAAATATTTTTACTTTCCCTGTAGGGGATTTATCTTTTAAATAACTTATTTCGCATACCAATTTAATCTGCTACAATCCCATCCCCTTACTCACCAACTCCGCAATATCGTAGTTTTTAATTTCCTCTTCCTTATTTGTATACTTAAGGCCATCGGTCATCATTACCATGCAGAAAGGACAGGCAGTTGCAATAATGTCACAGCCGGTTTTAAGTGCTTCTTCGGTACGTTCAATAAAGACCTCTTTATCACCTTTTTCCGCTTCCTTAAACATCTGTCCGCCACCGGCACCACAACAAAGAGCGAAACTTTTATTACGTTCCATTTCTACTTTTACTGATGGAATTGCGTCAAGTACAGTTCTTGGTGCATCATATTCACCATTGCCCCTACCCAGATAACAAGGATCATGGAAGGTAATTTTCTTGCCTGCAAACTCTTCGCCTTCAATTTTCAATTTACCTGACGAAATTTGCTCTTGTAGAAATTGAGAATGATGAACAACATTATAATTTCCGTCATAATCAGGATATTCGTTTTTCAGAGTATTGAAATCATGGGGGTCGCAGGTAATGATGTTTTTCACTTCATAAGCATTCATAACTTCAATGTTCATCATTGCCTGCATCTGATAAAGCATTTCGTTACCAGCACGACGAGCTACATCACCACTGTCGGTTTCTTCAGTTCCAAGTACTGCATAATTTATTTTAAGGTGGTTAAGGATTTTCACAAATTCACGAGTAACCTTTTTAAATCTATCATCAAAAGCGCCGGCTGAACTTATCCAAAACAAATAATCAACCTTTTCGCCTGCTGCCATTTTATCAGCCATAAGAGGTACTTCAAGACCTTCTGCCCAAAGCATTCTGTCCTCAGGAGAAAACTGCCATGGAGCACCATTATTTTCAATATTTGCAAATACAGTATTCAAGCCACTTGGCGCCTTGGATTCTTCCATTACTAAATATCGACGCATATCCAAAATCAAACTTGGCTGATTAATGTTCACCGGACATTCCTGTGCACATGCATTACACTGAGTACAAGCCCAGAGTTCTTCCTCAGTGATAAAGGTGTTTAATAATGAATTTCCATCATCAAAAGATTTACCTTCCTTAAGCATTACAGGTCCTTTTTCTTTCATTCTGGCCCGGGTATCCATCATTATTTTTCGTGGGGAAAGTAATTTACCTGTGATATTTGCAGGACAAACAGAAGTACACCTTCCACACTCAGTACAGGCAAGCGAATTCAAATAGTTCACCCAGTTAATATCCTCCACATCCTTTACACCAAAACGCTCAGGTTCACCTTCTTCTCCAGGCACATCCTCAAAGGCGGCATCAGGATCCATCATCATTTTTACTTCCTTGGTTATATTTGGCATATTTTCAACGTATCCCAGGGGCTCTGTTCGACTAACAAAAACACTAGGGACCGACATAAATACATGGAAGTGTTTGGAGTATGGAAGAATATTGGCAAAAATAAATATCAATAAAATATGTATCCACCAGTTTACCTGATAAAATACCCAGGCCGTTTCGGCTGGCATACCAATAAAGTATCCTGCCATCCACTGGCTTACCGGATAATATCCAATAATATGTTCGTTAACAGAATCTGCCCATAACAGATAACCCATATTCATTCCCAAAAGGGAAAGCATTAAAACCAGAATAATTGTAAGCGCAAGGTTCGCGTCCTGTTTGGATATAGATTTCATTTCCGGACCATAAAATCTGCCAATGTGCATGAAAAGCCTACGGAATAAAAAGGCAAGTATTGCTATTGCAATTAATAGTCCGAACACATCGCCTGAGGCCATGAGAATATCATAAAGCGGACCCATAAAACTCAATATTCTTTCGGTTCCAAACAGCCCGTCAATTATCATCTCAATACTTCCAAAAAGAATAAGTATAAAACCCCACCATACAAGAGCATGCATAAAACCAATAACTGGTCTTCTAAGTATCTTTTCCTGAAATATGGCGACTTTTAGTGTTATTAAAATGCGTTTCCAAAAATGACCTAAAGTTTTCTTTTTAGTGAATTTGAAATATTTAAAAACACGTTGCATTGTCCATGCAAAAACTCCAATTGTGATTAAAAGGGAAACCAAAAATAGTATCTGCTTTATCATGATGATGTGGTTTTTATTTTCTGCTTACAAGATTAAGAATATTTGTGTTTAGAATGAAACTATTTTACAATGTGCAATGGTTTATTTACTATTTTCAATGTGCTATTAAATGATTGTCAATTGTAGAACCAAGTCAGAAAAAAAGGAGTATCGTCATTGCGATCCGCCAGAGGCGGAGAAGCAATCTCAACTGTATCACGTGCTAGACATAAATGAGATTGCTTTCCTGAGAACTCGGGATACCTCCTCGTAAAGACAGGTTTTTTCTTTCTGAAGTGGGGCATTTCTATTCCGAAACTCCAACATGCCCTTCCTCGTCAGTATAACCATAAAGCCTGTCAAGTTTTATCTTATATTTTTCTTTAAGAACTTTACGCTTTACTTTTAATGTAGGAGAGAGTTCACCAGTTTCAGGGGTCCATTCCTGACAAGTAAGTTCAAACTTTTTAAGTTGGCGATAAGTCCCAAGATGCTGATTGATTTTATCAACTTCCTTTTGGAATCTTTCAATAACTTTTGGATGTTGAATAAGATCCTTATTGTCCTGGAATTTAACTCCATGCCTGGCACACCAGCCATGTACAAAGTGGAAAGCCGGACAGATAATGGCAGCGGCATATTTTTCATCAGCACCAACGACCATTATTTGTTCAATAAATGATGATTCTTTAAATATGTTTTCCACCACCTGAGGCGCAATATATTTTCCAGTTGACAATTTAAATATTTCTTTTTTCCTGTCGGTGATTTTTAAAATATTGTGTTCATGAATTTCACCAATGTCACCTGTATGGAACCAACCTTCTTCATCAATTACCTCTTTAGTCTTTTTTTCATCTTTATAATAACCCATCATCAGACTGGGCCCTTTCATAAGTATTTCACCATCTTCTGCAATCTTCACTTCAACATTATCCAAGACAGGACCAACAGTACCAAATTTTAAATGTGGATACTGAGGATGATTAACAGCAATAACTGGTGATGTTTCGGTGAGACCATAGCCTTCCAATACAGGGATATTGGCTGCATTAAAAATTCTTGCCAGTCTGGGCTGCAAAGCTGCCCCACCAGAAACTACCACCCTTACATTTCCACCAAGTGCTTCACGCCACTTACTAAAAATAATTTTATTGGCAATTTTTCTTTGAAACTCATAAAATGCACCATTTGCATCATTTAACTCAAACTTCAATCCAAGATTAACGGCCCAAAAGAAGAGAGCCCTTTTTATGCCTTTTAATTCTTTTCCTTTTAAAATAATCTTATCATATAACTTTTCGATCACCCTTGGAACTGCAGCAAAACCTTCAGGATTAATCTCGCGCATATTGTCACCAACAGTCTCAACACTCTCTGCATAATAAACTCCGCAGCCCCGATATTGTACAAGATAGTTTACCATTCTTTCAAAAACATGGCATAAAGGAAGAAAACTAAGGAATCTGTCTTCGGGATTCACTGGAAGTATTTCGATGGTAGCCAGAACATTTTGAATAAAATTTTTGTGGCTTAGCATTACACCTTTTGAGAGCCCTGTAGTTCCTGAAGTATAAATTATCGACATTAATTCGTCTTCAGTAATTCCGTCCTTTATTTCTATCAGTTTCTCTTTAAAGTTATTTGCTTCTTTTCTACCCAAATCAACAATCTCCATCCAACTCTTAACCCCTTTGATCTCATCAATGCAATAAATACTATCAATCTTAGAGATTTTTTTTACAGGTTCTTTTATTTTTTCATAAAACTCTCTAGATGATACTATTACCAGCCTTGCATCTGAATGATTAAGAATGTGCTCATACTCTGCCGGTCCCTGGTTTGCATAAATCGGAACATGAACAACCCCAACCTGTGTCATTCCATTATCTAAGAAATTCCACTCTGGACGGTTATTGGACACCGTGACAATTTTATCTCCTTTGTTAAATCCCAATGCAAGAAGTCCATAACTAAATGAGTCAACAAATTCTTTATATTCAATGGTACTGAATTTTTCCCATTTTCCATTTCGTTTTACAACAAGAGCATCATCCCTTTGGTGGTTTTCAATATTTAGGTCAACAATGTCGAATGTACGTTTTAGTTCCATGATTTTTTAATTTTTTACACCTGGGCTTAATCCCAATAATTATCGGTAACCAGGCAGTTTATCTTTTTGGTTTGCCATCAAAATTAAGGAGATAATCCCAATAATTAAATGCACTCCTTTAAACTCATGATTTACAAGATGTTTCATCTCATTAAACCATGCCCAGATGTTATTTTAGTTTAAATGTCCAGGTAAAAACAAATTCTGCAACAACATCACCATCTCTATCTGTTCCTGTTGATTTTACTTCAATTATTTGTCCTTCCCCGGTTTCAATACTTCTGTTGATTGCATTCCTTATTTTTTCTCCATCGTCACACTTAAAACTAATTTTTGATCTTGCCTTTTTCGAATATGATGCCGACATATTTATTACTAACATTGAAACCGGCTTTTCTGCCTCATAAACTTCTGCTAAAGCAAGAATCCCAGATGACAATTCAGCAGCCATTGCCTGCACTGCAAAGTACATCGACTTAAAAGGATTTTTGTTCAGAAACTTATTGGGTACAGTTACGCAAGCACCTTTACTATTTATCTCTGTAACTTTTAAACCAGCCAAAAAGCCCATTGGTAACTGTTGAAGCATGAAAAACTTCATCTTCAAGGGGCTATTGGCCATGGAGTGTATTTTATTGATTTTTTGCATATTAAAAAGCGGGTCGTCATTGCGAGGATGACGAAGGAGGACGCGGCAATCTCTCAAAAATCAGAATCCTCTTTGGGAGATTGCTTCGTCGTTCCTCCTCGCAATGACGTACCTTGTTTTAGTATTACAAATTGTATTTATTTGCTTCAATCATTCTATCGGCTATTTTACGACGTGCGGCAACAACATTTACCGGAGCAATTTTCGTAAATCGCTTCATTCCCATTGTCATTCCCATATGCTCATCGCCAGTAGCGAATGAATTTACAGCATCTAATCCAAACTTATGCATTCTTGGTGCAGTATCGTAGAAGAAAAGATCAAGCATATCTTTATAAATACCAATTTTGTCTTCATCGTACATACCGCTTAGTTTTTCAACCCTTAACAGCATCGATTCGGCAGCATAGGTGTAGTTAAGCATGTCGGCGAGGTTCATAATTATTTCCTGCTCATCAGCAAACTTTTCCATAAATTTCTGTAAAGCAGCTCCGGCAACCATCAAAATCGATTTTTTGAAGTTGATAATTACTTTTTTCTTTGCCTCAAAATATTCAGGACTAGCAGCCCCAAAATCAGGAATTGCCATTAGTTCTCCAGCCACTGCTTTTGCAGGAGTCATCAGGTCTATTTCTCCTTTCATTCCTCTTTTTAGAAGTTCGCCAACAGTAACCATGCGGTTAATTTCGTTGGTTCCCTCAAAAATACGGTTGATACGTGAATCGCGATAAGCCCTTTCAACAGGCGTTTCTGCTGAATAACCCATTCCTCCATAAATTTGCACGCCTTCGTCAACAACAAAGTCAAGAACTTCCGATCCAAAAACTTTTGCAATGGAAGCTTCGATCGCAAATTGACGCATACCTTCCAAATTTGCTTTTCCTTTGTCCATTCCCTCTGCAATATATCCTGCAATAGCGTCGTCAATATTCTGACTGGCACGATATGTTAAAGATTCGGAAGCAAAAGTGCGGATAGCCATTTCAGCAAGTTTGTGCTTAATGGCTCCAAAACTTGAAATTAATGTCCCAAACTGCTTCCGCTCATTGGCATAGTTAATAGTAACATCAATTGTAGCCTTGCTTGCCCCAACAGTGGCACCGGAAAGTTTTATCCTTCCAAGATTCAAAATATTAAGAGCTATTTTAAAGCCTGCATTTTGATCACCCAATAGGTTTTCAACAGGAACTTTTACATCGTCGAGATAAAGTTGGATGGTTGTTGAACCTTTGATTCCCATTTTCTCTTCATCGGGACCAATGCCAACACCTTTCCAGTCTTTTTCTACAATAAATGTACTTAGGTTTTTGTCGCCTTTAATTTTTGCAAATACAATGAAAATATCGGCTACACCACCATTTGTAATCCAGATCTTAACACCATTCAGATTATAGTGTTTTCCATCATCCGTAAGAACCGCTTCTGCTTTACCCGAATTTGGATCGGAACCGGCTTCTGCCTCTGTAAGGCAATAAGCCCCAATTAGTTCGCCACTGGCAAGTTTTGGAAGGTACTTTTGTTTTTGATCCTCGGTGCCATAATAAAGAATTGGTAATGTTCCTATTCCAACATGGGCTGAAAAGGCAACTGCAAAACTGTAGCCTTTTCCCATTTCCTCAGTGGTCAACATTGAGGTTACAAAATTTTGTCCAAAGCCATCGTATTCCTCAGGAATAGCAATACCAAGCAAACCAAGTTCACCTGCCTCTTTAAGTATTTTCTTAAGCAATTCGCGGTCGTGTTTTTCAAGTTGATCCATATTAGGGAGTACCTGTGTATCGGTAAACTCCTTGCATGTTTGCGCCATCATGCGCTGTTCTTCGTCAAATTCTTCGGGTATAAAGACATCCTGTGCTTCGGTTTCACGAATCAGAAACTCCCCTCCTTTTAATACTTTTTTATTCATGGTTTTATTTTTTTAATTATTTCATCCGCCTAAGGCGGACAACGACACAGCGTTTTTTGTTTAATTATTATGTCATATTTTAATTGTTCACAGAAAAACACAATAGCACACACTTCACTTTTTTTCTTTGTGCCTTCGCGTCTTTGCGTGAAACCCTATAGCATCTCGAAAATTCCGGCAGCCCCTTGTCCTGTTCCAATACACATTGTTACCATTCCGTATTTGTTTCCCCTGCGTTTCATTTCGTTTAAAAGTTGAACGGTAAGTTTTCCGCCTGTGGCTCCAAGTGGATGTCCAAGTGCAATTGCTCCCCCGTTTACATTTACAATTTCAGGATTTAACCCAAGTTCGTTCATTACAACTATCGATTGTGAAGCAAAAGCTTCGTTGAGTTCAATTAGTTCCATATCATTTAAACTCATTCCTGAATGTTTCAAAACTTTCGGAATTGCTGCCATTGGTCCCAC
>Ga0164315_10002074_pt1 | contig 15281 bp, 14 predicted proteins | sample GuaBasSedimGuay6_FD_113737 | JGI IMG/M metagenome (GOLD analysis project Ga0164315, IMG submission 113737) | Subseafloor sediment microbial communities from Guaymas Basin, Gulf of California, Mexico - Guay6, Core 4569-2, 0-3 cm | ecosystem: Environmental > Aquatic > Marine > Hydrothermal vents... | reverse complement strand
GTTTGGACTCCAATTCTAAATTCTCCGTAGCACCGGCCCCTGATTGCCGCCTTCAAGCTGGGCAGCTATCGCATTCAGTGCATTATCAAGGCCTTCTAGCACGGTAGGATGATAGAACGGTGTCATCATCACTTCTCGTACTGTCATCTCCTTTTCAATCGCCATTGCCAGAAAGTGACCAATATATTCACCATCCGGTATCATCATTTCTGAACCAAGCAGACGGCCTGATTGACGTTCTGCATAAACGCGCAGGTGTCCATGATTACGAGCCATCACCTTGGTGCGGCCTTGGACAACAAAACTGCGTTCTCCGATCACAATGTCTTGTCCTTCTAATTCCGCAAAAGAGGCCCCAACAACAACCGTTTGTGGATCGGTAAACGCAATGCGAAGTGGTACGCGACGTTTGAATGCTTCAGCGTTGTCTCTAACCGCATTGTAGCCCGCAATCATGCCTTCATCACTGACTTCGTGCAAGATCGGTTTGAAAGAGGAAACATCGCCGGCAACAAACACCGGCAAGTCAGCCAGTTGGGTGGTATTGGGATTAACCAAACCTTTGAATCCATTGGATAAATCTAATCCAAAGACTTCAAGGCCCATATCATCAAAATTAGGCTGACGGCCGAGGGCAGCCAAAACCCTATCAACGGTGGTTGAGTGTCCATCATCGGTTTCCACTTTGACACCGCCGCCGGGCTGTTCTGATAATTGTGCCGCTGTGCCTAACCAGACTTCAAAATCTTTGGCAAATTCGTCAATAGCCACTTTATTGACTTTGGGATCCGAAAGGCCACAGACAGTGGACTGCATTTCTACGCCAACCACTCGGATACCAAGATGTGCTAAAGCTTGCCCCAGTTCGCTACCGATGGCACCCAGTCCAATGATGGCGATAGAATCCGGTAAGTCTTCGAGTTCAAAAAAATCATCGGTCGTCATAACCTTATGACCTAAGTGACGCCACGCTGGGGGTACAATCGGCCGCGAGCCGGTAGCAATAATAATCTTGTTGGCATGAATCCGCTCGCCGTTGACTTCCAGAACTTGCGGTTCCACAAAGCGGGCACGTCCTTTGATATTTTTGTCTTCACTTTTATCAAAAGAATCCATGACACGGGCAACAAACCAATCACGCTGTTGACGCATGTATTTCATGACTTGTGCCCGGTTGATTGTCAGATTTTCGCTGCCGTTGATGCCGAAGTCTTCAAAATGCGTTTTTCTGGAAAATGTTTTAGCGATTTCAATGAATACCTTTGAGGGCATACAGCCGACTCTGGCACACGTCGTGCCATAATGACCGTCATTGATAAGTACGACGTTGGAAGTGACTTGTTTTACTCGACGGAATGCGTTGAGGCCGGCCGTGCCAGCACCGATAATCGCTACATCTACTTTTCTGGACATATTTAACTAACTCCTGTTTTTCTCGTTAGGATCAGCGAAAAACAATCCTTACACACCCCTAGCCTAGGGTGTGTACTTCTCATAAAATGTGATTAAACAGCCCAGAAGGGGTTGTTTTGGTTGGATTTTTTCTGTTCGTTTACCTTGGTGATTTAACAAACACCGGCCAAAAATAGCTCGAAGTACACACCCTACCCATAGCCCCTCTATCGATGTGAATAAATCCACGGTTAAGTCACATCGTTCGATGTGATGCAAGGGGTGTGTTATTTCGTCGCTGATCGTTAGAAACTCTTATCAACCTGTTTGCCTGATATATTAATATTAACGGCTGCCCAAAGTGCCTCAGTCACAAACACATTCAGACTTATGCCTGCATGGGCTGCGGCAAGCATCGCCTTGCGGTACAAGTCAGGGCCCATATTTATGTTGAACGAACCTTTCAATGGTTGTTCAGGCTTTATGCCCTTTTCTTTGCAAAGCGTGAGATAGTCCTCTACGGCTTGATGAAACGCGCTAACCAGTTCATTTGCATCGGTAGCTTCATAAGTCACCAGTGCTCGAATAAATTCAAGCTTGCCGTGAAAAATACAGTCTTCCTCATCAAAATCAATTGAGCCAACATAGCCCTTATATTTAATTAGTGTCATCGTTCACCTCAGAATAGAGCCCTTCTGTACTCAAAAAATCGTCCAAGTACTGCATTTGGTAACGCTTGAGTACATTGCTAGGATGCGGTTTATGCAAATCTATGGGGGGATAATCGTCATGTATAAAACGCACACGGGAACCACTGGTTTTGCCTTTAGTTTCTATATCATAATCAAAACCGCGTAGTAGTTGGGTTAATTCATCCCAGCTAAAATCAGTGGGCATCTGCACAAACCGTGCAATCAACTTTTCTCGTTTCGACATAAGTTCATTATTGCTTGGAATCAACTATAGACGCCACTCATAATAGTTGCGAGTAGAAGAGCAATGCGCTCAAATTTCTCCCAACCCTCTCTATTTAAAAGGGGCTGGGAGGGAGGCGGTGGGTGTTGGGGAAAAGCGAGGTAACTGGGAGATAACTAACGTAAATTCTTTTTATAAGAAGGAATGTCAGCGTTTTTGGCTTTGGAAAAATTGGCAAATTCCATCACCACGGCGGCGAGTTCAACCCCGGTAAAATCAGCTCCTGCCACATTAGCACGACGCAAGTGTGCCCCACCTAACATCGCATAAGACAAATCCGCATTTTGTAAATCGGCATGATAAAGATTAGCCTCTTTCAACACAACGTGTTCCAAACGGGCACCGATTAAAACGGCGCGTGTTAAATCAACGCCCGTCAATATAGCGGGTTTATGTTCCTCACCGCCACTTAAAATAGCCTCACAGAGATTGGCACCCCTCAAATTGGCACTGTTTAAATGGGCATTACATAAATTGGTATGCCTCAAATCGCAGGCACTCAGATCAGCGTCAATGAACATTGTCCCACATAAACGAGCCTCTTTAAGATTGGCTTGATGTAAATCAGCATTTTGGAGAGAAGCAGTTGACAGATCCGCATAAGACAGATCGGCTTGGTGCAAATCCGCATAACGCAAATCCGCACTCATCAGTTTAGCGCGGTACAATCCCGCTTCGGCTAAAATAGCACCATTGAAGGGGGTTCCATCACTTAATCGCGCTTCGCTCAAATCGGCATGATTCAGCTTAGCGTACGCAAGATGTGCCCCTATCAAGTTGGCGTGTTGCAATTGGGCATTTTCAAAGTTAGCGTAAGATAAATCGGCATAGGACAGATCAGCATGACGTAAATCGGCATTGCTCAAATCCGCCCCGGTTAAATCAACTTCACGCAAGTCGGCTCCTGAAAGTGTGTCAGCATCAATGCGAAATAAGACTTCTCCGGTTTTTTTGCTTTTTATTTCAACCATTTGGTATATTATCCTTATTTGGAAATTGGCGGAGTCCAAACATGATCCAAACTAAAAACGAGGCTAAAGTTTGGACTCCTATAAATAAGTTTGAACTCCTATTTAGAAGAACTACGGCGCAACCTGATTAATCGTAATTTCCACCTTCTCCTGTTTGCCCAGGATTACCGGACTCACTTCTCCATGTAAATCGCCAGATTGTAGTTTGGCATCTCCACTACGCGATATCCGTGCCACTACATTCACTTCTTGAAAATTAGACAGTTTTGAGCTAGGCGTCATAGCCGTACTATCATCAAGTGTCGTCAACAGAGGCAAATCACGAACGGATTTTCTAACGATAGCTAAAGGCATACGTGAGTTGCTAGGTGTGGCGTAAATAAATAAGGTATCGTCAGGTTTTACCTTATCTTGTAACGCAGCATCTAGGCTCACATGGATTTCAATTTTGCCAACCCCTGCTCCGGCGGCATCCGTTGGCGCAACTGCAGTGCCATGAGGGTTTTGTGTACTGGAAGCGACATTAACACGGTTCCCTTGGAGACGTTGTTTCGCAGCCGTAATCTGCTTTTGCAGCATTTGCTTAAATCTCACATCTCCAGCTGGCACTTGTACCAGTATGCGTTCTAAATAATTAATGGTGGTACGGTAGTCACCTTTTTGTGATGCCATTGATGCCGACAACCATAGTGCTTTTGTGTGGTTTGGATCGATGCGTAAGGCACTTTCTAATAAAATGCTGGGCAATCCGGCAAATTGGGCCTCTTTTGAACTCACCAAAAAGTCGGCAAAGTCAGAGAGGACTTGTGGATCATCCTCAAACTGTGCTAAAGGGGACATCAGGAACTTTGGTTCACCCAATTGCAAATAAATACTCATCGCTAACGCGGGAATCATAATTGCGACGAAGGCCCCCACCCAACAGTTAGGTACTCGATTGACAGAAGGGGTCGCCTGTCCCTCTAACTCTTGCGCGAGGTTTTTTTCCAACTCCTGTTTAGCCAGTGCTAATTGCTCAGGTGTCAGGTTTTCGTGTTCTAATTCTCGAACGCGTTCTTTGTAAATGGCAACATTCAGCATGTTGCGATCAACATCAGTGGTGGAGACATTTTTCCTCACCAACAGTGGGACGACAAAGGTAAGGGCGAGCAATGTGAGCCCAGTTGCAATTATCCAGAATGTAAGCATGGTATTTCCTTGTTATTTACCAAGCACTTGCTTGATTTTATCGCGTTCTTCTTCAGTGAGGGTGGGCGGTGTGGCCGTGGTTTTCGCGTGGCGGCGGATAAAGTATAGCAGCACAATAAAGCCCACCAGCACCAATACCAACGGCCCCAACCATAAAACATAAGTTTTCAGTTCAAAGGGGGGATTATACAGGACAACATCACCATAACGCGTTACCCAAAAGTCGGTGATTTGTTGATTGGTTTTACCTTCGATAATCATATTACCGGTTTTGTTACGCATGTCTTGCGCTAATCCTGAATTGGAGCCAGCCAATGATTGGCCTTGACACTGCATGCAACGCAATTCCTGCGTGAGTTCATGATAGCGTTTTTCCAGTTCAGGATCGGTAAATTCTATGGGGTTACTGTCTACCGCATAGAGCTGGATAGGCAAAATGAATAGTATTGAAATAAAAATTGTTTTCTTCATCTGTTTTGCTACTGTGTTACTAAAAAATGGGAATAAAGATAACTTCTATAGCAATATTCTTTAATAGCGAATAACCAATAACTGTTCAAACGGATACTATCCCTATGAAGGGATAGCATCCGTAAAATCACTACCATGTACAGGACTACCCCTATTTTTAACATAACTCATTGTTTTTAAATCACTAATTTATGAGCTATTCGCTATTCGCAGAATATATTCTCATTGATTTAGAAAAGGCTTTATTTTGAAGTTATTGATGAGCATTTAATAATAAGTGGTTACTTGTCAAATGGGAATTTGCCCTATAGATATTCATATAAGTCAAAGTTAACGGATACTATCCCATCGAGGTATAGCATCCGTTTCGTGGCATTATTTTTCTGAAAAACTATAGCTGTGTTTATCCTACTTAGCTTTTTAAAATGAGTATTTTAGCACTATTGCAAGTTTTTCACACTATTTCAACCGGTAAAATACCAAGGTTGCCTTTTTCGGTATACACAACCAATTATTCTTATAGACTATAGTATATATTATACGGAACGAACTTCAAAACCGTGAAAATGAATTTGAGGTTTTGGGAATTTGTGCCTGATAAACGAAACAACCACAAAGTTTAGCGTAACGGATAGCATCCCTCAAAGGGATGCTATCCGTTGTGGTTTATGAAAAACTATAGGGCTTGGTGGAAAAATAAAGTACCAGCGGAAAACCAAGTTTCGTGCAGAAACCATAGTAGTCGCGGCAAAAATTTTTGCGCGTAAAAAAATTTCCGCGACTGGTATTTTATTTAGCCGCCTCGCCCCTAATGGACGAAATAGCCAGGAAATATCTTTCCAGATTTTGAATAACGCACAGTATAATGCTTGTATTATACTATTTATATATCTTTTCATATAAATCTATTTTGGCGGTGTCCAAACGGTCCAAACTAAAGTTTGGACTCCATTGGATCGAGAAGAAACTTGGTTTCTGTTCGTAATTGTAATCGCAGTCAAACTTTTTGTGCACAAAAACTTCAAAAGTGACTAGTATTTAGCGGCCTCGCCCTTGGACTGGATGGAGCATTTATGTCAATAATAAAAGAATCTCACGATAACAGTTTATCAAAACAATACGCTGCCAATGAAGGCGTTGAAGTGCCGGACGCTTATTTAAAAAAGTGGCAAAAAACGGTGGATTTGATGGCCCACATTTTTGAGGTACCGGCGGGGCTTATCATGCGGGTGTTCCCGACAGAAATTGAAGTCTTTCTGTCAAGCCAAACCGAAGGGAACCCTTATGAAAAGTCTGAAAGGGCCGATTTAAATACGGGTTTATACTGTGAAACCGTGATGGCGCAACGAGATATGTTGCAGGTTCCAAACGCATTGGAGGATGTAGAATGGCAGGATAATCCTGATGTGAAATTAAACATGATTTCATACTTGGGAGTCCCCTTAGCATGGCCTAATGATGAGATATTTGGGACAATTTGTGTTTTGGATGGCAAAACCAGGCATTATTCTTCACTTTATCAAGCCTTGTTATGGCAGTTCAAAGAAATCGTTGATGGTGATCTCAGATTACTTGTCAGTGAACGTCAATTAGAGCAACATGCCCAAGAACTGGCACAAGCATTAGCTCATCTGAAAACGACACAACAAGAATTGGTTCAATCCGAAAAACTGGCAGCGTTGGGACATTTGGTGGCGGGTATTGCCCATGAAATCAATACGCCGCTTGGCGCGATCCGCTCATCGGTGGGCAATATTACAGATTTCCTGAATCAACACTTAAAACAGCTACCTGAATTTTTTCAATCACTGTCAAAAGCTCGCCAGCAGGATTTCTTGACTTTATTGGAAAAAATAATGGCTGATAAACCGGCTTTATCTAGCCGAGAGAAACGCCAATTGAAAAAAACGTTGGCTGGGCAACTGCAAGAACAGGCGATTGAAGATGCCAAACTCATTGTTGAACGATTAGTCAATATCGGCGTTTATGAAGATGTTGAGGCCTTGCTGCCCTTATTAAAAGCACCGGAAAGTGTAGCTATTTTAGACATAGCTAACCAACTGGCTATTGTACAAAAAAGCACACAGTCCATCACGATTGCGTCAGATCGTGCGGCTAAAACGGTGTTTGCTCTGAAAAATTTTGCCCGTTTTGATACCTCAGGTGAAAAAGCACAAGCCAATATCACGGAAGGCATTGAAACAGTGTTAACGCTGTATCAAAGCCAACTTAAACAGGGTGTTGAAGTCCTAAAAAACTATGTGGATATGTCCGCCATCTGGTGTTATCCTGATGAGCTCAATCAAGTGTGGACCAATTTGATTCACAATGCTTTACACGCCATGGCGTATAATGGCACTTTAACGATTGATGCCAAGTTGCAAGACAATCAAGCCGTCGTTAGCATTACTGACAGTGGCAAAGGCATCCCCGCCGAGATTAACCCCAAAATATTTGAGCCATTTTTTACCACGAAACCGGCTGGGGAAGGTAGCGGCTTGGGGTTGGATATTGTCAGAAAAATTATTGAGAAACACGCGGGGGTGATTGAGGTGGAAAGTCAGCCCGGTAAAACCACGTTTACTGTCTTCCTGCCTATCACGTAAGAAACTCAGAAGTTTCCATACCACAGAAAAACAGGGGCAACCATAAAGGATTGCCCCTACAAGAACAATCTATATTGTAGGAACAATCCCTTGTGGTTGCCCGTAAGAAGGGGTGGTCTGGGGATTGGAGCGATCGTGCACTAGCGGCTAATCGGCCCCTACGAAAAACGGTTTAACCGCACAGGTGAAAAACGCTTAAACGAGGAAAACACCATGCCTAAACGCGCCATTTTATGTGTTGATGATGAAACCTTAGTATTGGAAAATCTGGAAATAGAATTACAAAAAGCATTTGGTGATGCTTACGACTATGAATTTGCTGAAAGTGCTGAAGAAGCATTGGAAGTCATTGATGAACTCGGCGAGGATGATGTGGAGATTTTGATAATTGTCTCAGATTGGTTGATGCCGGGTATGAAAGGAGATGAATTTCTTATTCAAGTTCATCAAAAGCTGCCAACCATTATCAAAATCATGCTGACGGGACAGGCTGATGAAGAGGCGATTGAACGTGCCCAAGATCAAGCTAACCTGCATCGCTGCTTGTCTAAACCTTGGGATAGTAAAGAACTTATTGACACGATTCGAGCGAGTTTAGCAAGTTTATGAATCAAGTTGCGATTGTTTGTGTTGATGATGAACCTAGCATACTTGATAGTCTGGAGATCGAACTCGAAAAAGCGGTTGGGTATGACTATCTTATTGAAATTGCTGAGGATGGTGAGGAAGGTTTAGAAGTCTGTGAGGAATTGTTGGAAAATGGAGATGAAATCGCTTTAGTGATTGCCGACTGCATCATGCCCGGGATGAAAGGAGATGAGTTGTTAAAGCGTATCCACACACTTTCGCCAAAAACTCTCAAAATTCTGCTGACGGGACAAGCCGAGCTTGATGCCGTCAGTAATGCCATTAAGCACGCCAACTGGTATCGTTACATAGCCAAACCGTGGCAATCTGACGATTTCAGATTAACCGTTACTGAGGCATTGCACAGTTATTTTCAGGATAAAAAGTTGGCGGAATTTTATGCACACTTGGAGGAAAAAATTGTTCAGCGTACTCGTGAGTTACAACAGAAAAATGAAGCTTTAATCAAACTCAATGAGGAAAAGAATGAATTTTTAGGCATTGCACCCTTATCAGCCATTCAAGGTTTTGCTGAAATGATTATCTGTGATTATGATGAGATACCCAAAAGCGAGGTGATTGATCTGGGAAACATGATTTTAACCAGTGCTCGCCAAATGTTTGCGCTTGTTAAAAACCTGCTTGATGTTAATGCGATTGAATCGGGCGAAACCAATATTTCCTTGAGCAAAGCTGACATTTTGCCAACCATGCGTAAAGTTGTGAATTGTTATGTTCAACGGGCAAAGGCAAAGAATATCACTTTACAGTTTCAATATGAAGAAAAACCCTATTTTGCTTTTGTTGACAGTAACACCATTTGTGAAGTATTAGATAATCTGGTTTCTAACGTGGTTAAATATTCATCACACGGCCAAAATGTTTATATACGCATCACCGAATCTGAATGCACAGTGCGTTGTGAAATACCAGATGAAGGCCGGGGACTGAGTGAGGCTGATCAACAAAAGTTATTTAGTAAATTTACCCGCTTAACGCTGGGATGGCGGTCAAGAAAATTCAACCGGCTTAGGGTTATTTATTGTGGATGAATGGCAAAGTGCGGTGTGAAAGTAAATTAGGACAAGGTGCAACGTTTATTGTAGAATTTTCTCGCTTAGGTCAATCGTAATCGGATGTTTGGGTGTTCAGGTATTCATGCCCATCTTTGCGATACCACACTGCATTTGATACGAAAAATGATATTTAAGTCCCGCCTGAATTTCTGAATTTCTAAATCACTTAACTACCGGCTCACCATTCGCTTAATATACTGAAAGTACAAAGGATTTTTGGAATAAATGGATTTTTTAAAGAGGTTGATTTAGGGATTAAAAGTCAATAGAAAAACGAATTTGGTCAATTATAATATTTTTATCTCATTTTCACCTATCCGTTTCTAAATAAGTACAGCGAATTGGCGAAAAAAACGAATGGGGGATGATGGAATCTTCGAGATCAATTCGTTGGTAGTCCAGATTAGGCTAAAGTTTTTGGCCAAAAACTTTAGCCTAATCTACATGTAGTGATTTTACGGATGCTATTCCTTGCCGGGATAGTATCCGTTTGAACAGCATCACTACTTATACAGGACTATCAAAAAATGTTGAACAGAGAGCCTCTTGCAAAACCGCAGGTTGACACCTGGGGCTATTCAAATTCGGTTGCACCAGGTTTTCTTAAGTAAATAGCCCCAGGCGAAACTTGGGGAACTTTTAAAAATATCAACCCCAAACTTATGGTTCGGTGATTCTAAAACGGGTTTTTGGAATTCGGTTATCTGACTAAAACAAGCGTTGAGCAGCTTTTTATCGTTTATTGTCCACCCAAGGGGATGAAGATTTCCACTCAAAAAGAATATAAACATGACCCGGTTTGACCCGATTGTCATCTCTGGGCAAAAGAGCGTTTCTCAACGCCACCTAGATATGACGCGCTTTTTCACTCATTTTCTCCATTGTTTAATTCTAGTTTTTGAACCACCGAACCATAAGCCCAAAGGGGTTGAACGTGAATAGCCTTAAGGAAACCTGGGGAACGTTTAAGAGTTTTGATCGATGCTCCCGCACATTCTACTTACCACCGTCATAAATTGAACTTTTTTTATTTTTCAATTCTAAAATAACTCTTTGAATTTTCATGATAAATTAAATTTAACTCTGTGTAACTCTGTGCCCTCTGTGTGTATCCATAAATTCTAAATAAATCGTCATGGCAAGTCTTTTTGCCACCCCAAGCCCTGAAAATGTTGCGAGAATGTAGGATGGTTTGGGTGGGTTTATCCGTTTATACCCTGAAAGAAGCTGTACTATAGTATTCCAGATAAATATTTTGACAGGAGTCCAAACTTTAGTTTGGCAGAGCATTGATAAATCTTGGATTCCTTAAAAATCCAAGCATTTGAATCCAATTCCTTTTTCTGGAATACTATAGATATTATGGGTCTTTTCACAGTCAATCGTCGTGGCTAACCTACAAAGCCACCCCCGAACCCTGAAAATGTCTCGTAACGAGATAATCTGTTCAATTAATCCGTTTATACCCCAAATCCGTTGTACTAGATGTTGTGGCTCATCACAGTAAACGAATTGGTAGTCCTGTATAAGTAGTGATGGTGTTCAAACGGATACTATCCCGGCAAGGGATAGCATCCGTAAAATCACTACATGTAGATTAGGCTAAAGTTTTTGGCCAAAAACTTTAGCCTAATCTGGACTACCCATTTTTTTTTAGCAAAGGTATTATACTTCGTTCCTTTGAAAAGGGTGAAAATTGCATTTATATTGGCGTTGAGCCACATCCGCCTTAAAAAAACCAATCCGTTAAATCCGGAAAGAAGCTGTACTTTCAGTATAAAATCATCAAGTTATATTTTTTTCAAAGAGACGATACGCCGCTGTGGAATGTTGGTCTGAGAAAATGAGTTTTGTCAAATAACGCTATAAAAAATATGGTATGACAATTGCTTGAATAGAAAAGTCGTTTATTTCTCAACGTATTTCTCAACGAGATAAAAAATTTTTATGATTTTATTGAGCGAATGATAAGTGACTGGATGACTTAATTTCTAAATATTCCGGCTAACTGACGGAAAGCAATCACATCATAAGCCCGTCCGTCATAATGGGTAAATGATCATTTATTAATTTCCAAGTCGCTTTAAGAAGTTTTTGCACACAAAGACTTCTTAAAGTAAACCCAATTTTCACGGTGAGTAGTGATGGATGATCACCATGGTTGCGAGCCTTCGAGGTTTTTACCATGGCCATTACTATTCGTGCAGGACTTTTGATATACGGATCGCATAGAGTTTTGCGAAAATCAAACGTGGGAAAAACCAAGTTTTTCCAAACTTGGCTGCAATGGATTTGAATTTTTGTGCATAAAAATTTGAAGCCATTATTTTCCCGGTTCTCAAATATGCTCAATATTTTTTGGTAGGAATAAATTGTTATGAAAAAAATGACTGTTCAACTAGAGCTAATCGCTCAATTATTAAAAACATTGGCCCAACAAAAGTGGGGCCTATCAGTCAAGGATAATTTTATGAAAGAAATGACTATTCAATTGTCAGATATAACCGTTCGACAATTAGAAGCAGTGGCCCTAAAACTTGGCATTTCAGTAGAGGACTTATTACAAGTGAGTGTCACTGACAAATTGGCTACTTTAGATAAAGATTTTGAAGCAGTCGCAACGTATGTTATTGAAAAATATGCTAAATTATATAAACCGGTAAGATAAAGATTTTGAAACAGTCGCAATGTATATTATTGAAAAACATGCCAAATTATACAAACACTTCGTCTAATTCATCTAATGCGTTATCCATCTGTGGAAGAATGCTTCAAACTGCATCGGCTTTTGATTGAAAAATCCGGTGGTTGCGAAGGTATTTTGGATATAAACACGCTAAAGTCAGCGTTGGCACAACCCAAAATAAAAAACTTTGCTGGCAATGCACTTTACCCAACTTTAATCGAAAAAGCTGCTGCTATGGCTTACTCCTTTGTGCATAATCGCCCGTTTGTTGATGGCAACAAACGTTTTAGCCACGCCATTACGGAAGTTTTTTTGGTGTTGAATGATTATGAAATTGAGGCTGAACTCGAAGAACAAAGGGAGGTATTTTTGTCTTTAGCTAGTCATGAGATGCTATACGATGAATTTGTGGCATGGTTGAAAGAGCATGTTGTGACATTTTAGGGTCAATGGTTCATTCTGAATGGGAAAGGGACGAGCAAAGGATTAATTACGATTTTTTGGATAATAAATTGTAGGGGTCAAGATGATGTTGAAATGGTTCATTAATTATTAACCTAAAAAAATAAATCAGTTCAATCCGTCAATCCGTTGTACTTCCAGTATAACTGAAGGGTGCCAATTTTTGGTTTTCACTCATCAATTCTCAGTTCCAGATTCAAGAATAAGATATGATTTTTTGGAGGGAGGAAATAAATTGGAAGGTATAAATGGAGCCGGTAACAGGATTTGAACCCGTGACCCTAATTACAAATCAGGTGCTCTACCAACTGAGCTATACCGGCAAAGATAAGATAATGAATGATTTTTTGGAGGGAGGAAATAAATTGGAAGGTATAAATGGAGCCGGTAACAGGATTTGAACCCGTGACCCCCTAATTACAAATCAGGTGCTCTACCAACTGAGCTATACCGGCAAACAAAATGGGCGACTTTTCAGCCGCCCTAATGGGGTTGAGAAAATCAATGGGGAAAGGAGCGCGTATAATAATTCATCTTTTTAAAAAAAGCAAGTGCTGAGAACCAAAAAATTTGAATTTTTTTTCATCTGTGCGGTCAACCGTCAAAATGTCAGCTAGATTAGCCGCGAGGCGTAGGTTTTTAGGGATTGCATACGGCTGACTATCCTATCTGAAAGTACAACTGATTGACGGATTTGACGGATTGATTTTTTTAAGACGGATGTAGCTCAACATCAATAGAAAATAACATGCGAATTTTGTAAACCATAACGCAACTCCAAAAAATTAACATACCAGAAAAATTATAAATCACTTTTATCAACCCTGAAGGGGTTGAATGTGAATAGCCTTAAGGCAACCTCTCATCGTTATACATAAGTCAAAACGTAGGCCGGCAAGGTCGCTGGCCCCTTAAAATGGTGGGCAAAAAAACAGACTTTGCTGGCCCCCTACAAATATTATTTAAAATCAAATGCTTAAATACTTATGTATAACGATGAGGGCGCAACCTGGGGGAAAAATAGACCCCCCCTGTATATTATTATTTGACGCGATGCTCAACTTTAATTTATAACCCATTGATTTTTTGAGCCAGGTGGATATCGCAGCCTGTATCCACCAAAACTTTAATGTTGAAAATTCAATCACTTAAAAAAAATTAAGCATCGCGTGTTCTTAGCAACGGATTTAGGAAAAAACGCAAAAAACGTAAATTACGCAAGTGTTTAATCCTTTAGAGCGTGTTTAGTTTGATTTAAAATCAATGACTTACTAAATAATAACTGATTTTAAAAACAATGAGTTAAGGCAATTCCCAAACAAATAATAATATATCAGGGGCAACTTTAAGGGATTGCCTTTGGTATATTAATTTGGGAATTACCTTAGTGATACTATCGCAAAAAAAAGCGATAGCATCACGGCTTGAACACTTTTTTGCCCTGTACATAGAATGGCACCACAAGTTTAAAAATTGTTTTCGGGTCTCAAAGCAGGAAACTCATTTTTGGAAATTGGTATGGCGCAGGATAATCCACCCCACAATAATACAATCCCCCAGGAGGCGCAGTCACCCCACCCATCGTTCTATCTTGTGCCTCTAAAACAGTACGCGCCCATTGGGGGGGTTGCTCACCACGGCCGATAGTCATTAGTACCCCCGCAATATTGCGTACCATGTGATGCAAAAAAGCATTGGCCGAAATTTCTATAATGACTTGCTCATCAACACGAGAAACGGTCAGGCGCGACACCGTGCGTACCGGATTTTTGGCTTGACAGGCGACCGCGCGATAAGAAGAAAAATCATGCGTACCTATTAAATAATGACTGGCGACTTGCATTCGCTCAACTTCTAATGGCTTATATTCCCAAGTCACTCTTTTAGCTAATAACGCCGGGCGAGTTCTGCGGTTTAAAATCACATAGCGGTAGTGACGTGCGCGTGCTGAAAACCGGGCATGAAAATTTTCATCGACGGGCTGTGCCCACAACACGCTGACATCACTGGGTAAATTGGCATTAGTGCCCAATACCCAAGAACTTATGGAACGTTGCGCGGTGACATCGGCGTGTACAACTTGCCCTAACGCATGCACACCGGTATCAGTGCGTCCTGCACAAACCACTTTAACGGGATGATTGGCGACTTTGGATAATGCGGCTTCCACACAACCTTGAACATTACGAGCGTGAGGTTGGTATTGCCAACCAAAAAAGTCAGCACCTGCATATTCTATACCTAATGCGATTCTCATTTTTGGGAATTGGGAATTGGGAATTGAAAGTGAATTGATGATAAAATTTTTTTTGCTGTCTATAGGGTTTTTAGCCAAGCGATAAACGCCACCGTTCATAAGCGCAGATTAAGGGGTGGCATTTAATCTTTTATAAATCATAGCCTTATAAAGAGACGCGATTTAAGGCACCAAACAGGCGTTTTGAGCGCATTTGAGTCGCTGGGTAGTTTTTGCCCCTCATAACTTGAGATCGTGGATTCTGGAGAATCGCGGTTAACTCACTGATAAATAAGGATATATGTCACCAAAAGTGCCATAAGAAGTTTATAGTCCCCCCTCCCCCTAACACCCCAAAGCCTTCAATGTAAATTAGGGAAAGCTATATATCATCATAGTTTTCAAAACTAAGACTCCCTCCCTAACTTAGAGTGGTAGGCAATGAACTGACGAACAATGCCCGAAAAATTATAACCAATTGATTTTAAAGTCATTTAGTGATGCTATCGCTTTTTTTGGTGTGAGTCACACTTTTGCGATTCAACATTGCTTGAAGAAATATTGATGCAATAACCAGTGCTATTGTTTTAG
>Ga0164315_10002073_pt1 | contig 15283 bp, 16 predicted proteins | sample GuaBasSedimGuay6_FD_113737 | JGI IMG/M metagenome (GOLD analysis project Ga0164315, IMG submission 113737) | Subseafloor sediment microbial communities from Guaymas Basin, Gulf of California, Mexico - Guay6, Core 4569-2, 0-3 cm | ecosystem: Environmental > Aquatic > Marine > Hydrothermal vents... | reverse complement strand
GTTCGAACCCCCTAGGGGACGCCACTCATCAAGCCTCCGGTCCGCGGGAATAGCTCAGTTGGTAGAGCGCAACCTTGCCAAGGTTGAGGTCGCGAGTTCGAATCTCGTTTCCCGCTCCAATTTCTTATTGCCCTTCGTATAACTTGATCGACAGGCTGTTAATACAATAGCGCAAGCCGGTAGGCTGTGGTCCATCTTCAAATACATGCCCCAGGTGCGCTCCACACTTCTTACACATCACCTCTGTACGGGTCATGCCAGTGCTGTCATCGCGCGCTTCCAGAATGACCTCCGCTGCGGCGGGCTGGAAAAAACTGGGCCAACCGCAGCCAGCATCAAACTTGCTGTTCGAAAAAAATAGTGGCTCACCACAACAACGGCAGTTGTACACACCGTCTTTGGTGCAGTCCCAGTACTCGCCGGTAAAAGGCCGTTCGGTGCCCTTTTCACGGCATACATGAAACTCTTGCGGGGTTAGTTTGTCGCGCCAGCTTTCGTCGTTTTGCATTGTATCCCTCTCGTAAAGTCTTTTTCTGGCCCGGTTACATAGTGCTGACACGGTAGAGTATGTGGTCGTCGTAGCCGGTGATGACGGAGTGGTATCCGCTCAGTTCCAGATCCAGCTGCGGGTCGTTGGTATCCACTAACAGGGGGCGCCCCTCCAGGGTCGAAATTTTGGATTTCGCGGCGACGATGGTGATGTTGTCTAAACCAACTGCGCGGATAACGGCGGGAGAAAACTGCTGGTTGCCGCGGCCAAATACATGGCCCTGACCACCAATGACAGTGACCACAATGGCCGCGCCACCTTCCGCATCCGTCAACACCTGCAGCAGGGCGCTCTCGTCGGCATCACCGGCCAGCAGCACACCGTCGCGAATAGCGTCCACACCCAACAGGGTATTGGGTAAATCCAGCTCTTCCATGATCGCTGCAGTGGTTGAACCGGGCCCGATCAAATAGGTCCGCCCCTGTTCCATTTCCTCCACCAGCCAGGCGGCGATGTCGGCAGCCACCAGGTCGTGGCTCTCCCTGCCGCCGACTTTGGTGTGTTGCAGGTAGCGTCCCTCACCGGGCACGAGCATCTCGCCGTAAAAGCGGCTGCGTACCACATCATGCCGAAAGGCCTCCTCGTCTATATCGCGCACTTCCTGGGCCTTGAGTCCGACCAGACCACCTCTGGCCAGTTGCAGCAGCAACTCGCCGGCGGCTTCCGGGGAGACGGCAAATACCCCGGAGTGCATTTTCACCCCGGCGGGAATGCCCAACACCGGGCACTGCAGCCCGACCACGTCGTAAATGTCGCGTGCCGTACCATCCCCCCCACCAAAAACAATGATGTCCACAGCAGCTGCAATCAGGCTCTTTGCGGCGAGACGGGTGTCCTCGGCTGAAGTAAGCCCTGTGGCCTCGTTATCGAGGGCCTCAGGAGGCACCTCACAGGACAAGCCCAGGTTGTGCAGCATGTGCTCTCCCATATCGCCCGACCAGCAGGTGAAGCGCAGCGCAGCGTCTTCCTCTGTCAATACGCGCAGGGCGCGTTCCACCCTATCCATGGCGCGGGTGCGCTGTTCTGGTGAAAACGTCGCCGCTAATTCACGCAGTTCCTCGCCATCACTGCCTTTCAGTGCGAGGCTGCCACCCAGGCCCGCCAAAGGATTCACAATCAGGCCGATATGCAATATGGCACTCATGATCCGCTCCCAATCACCACTGGCACGCAGCCAAGCCCCCGCACCAGTTCAATATCCCGCGGGGACTGGAAGTTTCCGTACACCGTGCTGCCGAGTAACTCTCGCCGCTCTCGGTATTGCTTGCGCAATAAATCAAAGTTCACGCCGGCCTGAGCGATGTCCCGCCCCAGGATGGCGCTGCGCAACAGCACGTCATCGCGCCTTATGTCATAGCGCGCCTTGAGCAGGTACCGCACGAGGGCCGCTCCCGCCAGCGTATCCGGGACCGTCAGCGCTTCTGGCTCTCCTGCGGGGCTGCCCCGATATGGCAAGGCCAGACCCAGTTGTAATGCGGCGGCATCACACAGCATGCGTGTGGCCAGCAGCTTCCCATCCAGGCTATAACCGGCAATATGGGCGGAGCCCAGCGTCACCTGATCCAGCAGCGCATGGTATATCAGTGGCTCGCCCTCCCACACATCAAGCACAGTGACCGGCCCCCGCCCTGTCTCCAGCAAAGCCAGCGTGGCCAGGTTATCCACCACGGGTCCACGGCTGGCGTTAATCAACAGGCCATCGGGCCGCAGGCAGGCTAACTCGGCGTCCGCCAACAGATGGAAACTGGGCCAGGGTTGCTCACTGGTCAACTCGCAATGCAGGGTAACAACATCACAGGCAAGAACCCGGGCCAGGCACGCCGGGTTGCTGATTGCTGTTTCATCAAGCCAGGGATCGTAAACCCGATATTGGATACCCAGCGCCCGCAGCCGCGCGGCCATGGTACTGCCGATCACGCCGTAACCAACTATGCCAACAATGCCCTCTGCAAGCAGCTGCTCCAGCTTGTCTGTCACTTCAGCGATAGCAGCCAGCACATACTCCACCACCGAATTGGCATTGGAGCCCGGCGCATGAGCAAAGCCTATGCCCCGTTGACGCAGGTAGTCCTGATCTATGTGATCCACGCCACTGGTGGCAGTGCCTACAAACTTTACGGACGTATCGTGCAGCAGCGCCTCATTGACCTGTGTGACCGAGCGCACCAACAATACATCTACCCCTTCCAACTGTGATCGTTGCAGCCTACGACCGGCAACACGCCGCACGGTGGCGCCGGCACCGAAATAATGCGCTACGGCGGGAATATTCTCATCGGCCAGGATACAGATGCTCACCAGCGCACCAACCGTCGGCCCGGACTGGCCAGGTAACCCTCATCCTCATAGCGGCTGCCACCGCTACAGGGCACCTTGAATCGTAAAGAAAGCATCAATTAAGCTCTGCCAGATCGAAATGCAGCTCCCGGGGGCTGGCCGGAGTATCGAATTCACGACACAGGCTGTGAAAAAATTCTTCTGCCCGTCCCGGCAGGCCCTCTCGCTGCCAGCCCAGAGCCTGTTCGTATACCTCTCGGGGAAAATCTGACATAGCCAGCACTTCCCCCGACACACGTTCCATGTTGTCTACACTCACCCGAAAGCGATACCCACTGGCTTTAGCGAAATACCATTCCAGTGCCTGGGGCTTACTCTCGACAGCCTCAAAGGCCTGTTGCCTGGCGTCGTTGCGACCATCCGGTACATACCAGTAACCAAAATCCACCCGCTGACGGCGCGCGGCACCGGCAATACACCAGTGCGCGACCTCATGCAGGGCACTGGCAAAATAGTCCGCCCGGTAATACAGCACATGCCAGCCCCCCTCTTGCAGCGCTGGCTGATACAGGGGTTCATCTGCCCCACCCTGGAGCCGGGTGTGCAGTTTAGCGGCGAAACAATCGGCAAATACCCGCTCCAGGCGCTCGCTGCGAAAGCCATTGTTCAATGGCGCTGTCATATTGACCGGCGCGCCCATTACCCGTTCCCCTGCTTGCGTAGCAGGTAGCGGTAATTACCATCAAATTCGGCCTGCTCCAGCAGGTCGTGGCCGAGGAAGGTGCAGAATCTGGGAATATCACGTTCGGTAGATGGATCCGTGGCCAGGACTTGCAGGGTATCTCCCACAGCAATATCGCGAATCTTATTATGTAGCAGCATCACCGGCTCCGGGCAAAACAAGCCGGTAGCATCCAGGATATGGTCGGGTTTGATAGACATAAGGAGATAATATCAGTTGTTCAGCAGTGTCGCCGCCTGCTCCGCGGACACCAGGTCCCACTGTTCGCTGTCTGCGTCGTAGAGTATTTGCAACTCACCCTTTGCCAACTGCGCATGCAGAGCCGTCGTTTTTTGTACCAGGGTAACTTCGCACTCGCCATAATCAGTACCATCCCGGCTTGCGAACTCTTCCAGCAGGGCCTGTAAAATATCGCCCTGTAAGCGCCGCAGGGGCACCGCAACAAACTCGGCCATCGTCTGACACTGCTCCTTCTGAAATAGATGAATGCAGGGTAATATAAGGCCTGTGCCTGTGAATGTGGAGTCAAATTGGTGGAAACTTCCTACATCGTTACCTTCATCGGTGATGACCGCCCGGGACTGGTGGAACAGTTGTCCATCGTCATTGAAAGTAACCGTGGTAATTGGCTCGAAAGCCGCCTGTCACAGCTGGGTGGCAAGTTCACCGGGTTAATTCTGGTATCACTGCCAGGCGATAACGGCGCCACGCTGGAAGCGGACCTCAAAGCCTTATCATCCAGTGGCCTGAGCGTTCGCGTAACGCCGACCAGTAGTCCAGCGGCCGCCGTTGCCGGGCGCGACATCACCCTCACAGTGATCGGTCCCGACCGGCTGGGTATTGTGCGTGAAATTTCCCGCGCCCTGACAGAGCGACAGATCAATGTGGTGGAAATGGACAGTAGCGTGCACAGTGCGCCCATGAGCGCCGAAATGATATTCAGTGCCCGGATTGATGCCCAGATTCCACAGGACACAGATATAGACGACTTGTCCGACACACTGGACGAGATTGCCAATCATATGACGTTGGAGATCGACCTGGAGTAAGCAGGCTGTATGGTACGACCCTAATCATCGCCGTGCCGCAACAACTTGCGCAACCCAACCCAGAGCAGTGTTACCACTGCGGCGCAGATTATAACCAGCACTGCGATCAGCACCGTGCCCAGGAATAGTTCTGTCATTTCCTGTTGTGAAATGCCGAATTGATCAATGACCACCCAGATCAGGGAAGCCATGGCCAACACAGCCAATACGATAGTGCGGTAGAAGCGCCGACTCGCTCTGCTCACGGTTGCTGAGCTGCGTTTATGGCGATTCACTATCCGGTGCGGAGGCCGGCAGAACCGGGGTATCGCATTGCACGTCCATGTTCTGGGCGCGCTGGCGCAATACGTGATCCATCAGCACGATAGCCAGCATCGCCTCGGTGATGGGTGTGGCGCGAATGCCAACACAGGGGTCATGGCGACCGTGAGTGACGAGCTCCATCGCCTTGCCGGAGGTATCGATAGTAGCGCCAGGCAAGCGGATACTGGATGTCGGTTTGAGTGCAATACTCACCGTAATATCCTGCCCGCTGGAAATACCGCCCAGCACGCCACCCGCGTTATTGCCGACAAATCCCTCAGGCGTAAGCAGGTCCCGGTGCTCACTGCCGTGGTGCTCAACCGAGGCGAAGCCCGCCCCAATCTCCACACCCTTCACCGCGTTGATGCCCATCATGGCACTGGCGATGTCCGCATCGAGCCGATCGAATACCGGCTCACCCAGCCCCGGCATAACACCGCTGGCAACGACATTGATCCTCGCCCCGATAGAGTCACCGCGCTTGCTGAGGTCGCTCATAAACGCCTCCATCTCCGGCACCCGGGCCGCATCCGGACAGAAAAATGGATTGGTCTCTACCACACTCCAATCCACGGTTTGTGCCACTATCGGGCCCAACTGGGCGAGATATCCACGAATTTCGATACCGTAGCGTTTGGCCAGGTATTTCTTGGCAATAGCACCGGCGGCAACGCGCATCGCGGTCTCCCGGGCGGAAGAACGCCCACCACCGCGATAATCGCGAAAGCCGTATTTCTGATTGTAGCTATAGTCCGCGTGAGCCGGACGGAAGGTGTCCTTGATATTGGAATAGTCTTTGGAGCGCTGGTCTGTATTTTCGATCATCAAACCAATGGATGTGCCGGTAGTAACGCCCTCGAACACTCCGGACAGAATACGCACCTCGTCCGCCTCCCGGCGCTGGGTGGTAAAACGGGAGGTCCCCGGTTTGCGCCTGTCCAGATCGCCCTGCATGTCGGAGGCGTGCAATTCCAGGCCGGGGGGACAACCATCCACAATACAGCCCAGCGCGGGGCCGTGGCTCTCGCCAAAGCTGGTCACTGTAAATAACTTCCCGATTGTGTTGCCCGCCATGATGCTCTCTTACCCTGTGACTGTACGTTGTGAATAGACGCTGTACTTCAAACCCGCACATTATAGAGGGCCAGGCGATTCCAGTACAGCGCGGAACTAGACACTTCAGTACGTTTAACCTGCTGTTTTAACGGGATTTTCTTACGATCAGCACCAGCAGATCCGCTTGTCCTATCGGAAAGATACAGCTGGTTAGCCTGTCAACTCCCCGGCGCTGAGTGCGAATACACCATGCCCACCGCGCTCAAACTCCAGCCAGGTGAAGGGTAGCTTGGGATAGGCCTCCTCCAACGCCGCCCAGCTATTGCCCACCTCGACTACCAGCAGGCCCGTATCATTGAGGAAGTTTGCCGCTCCTGCCAGTATGGCGTGGGTCAGGTCAAGGCCATCGGGGCCTGAGCCCAGGGCCAGTTCGGGCTCGTGGAGAAACTCCGCGGGCATAGCGGCCAGGTCAGCCGCGTCGACATAGGGTGGGTTGCTGAGGATAATGTCATAGCTGACATCCTCCAGGGCCTCAAACAGGTTCGACTGCAGCACGCGAACGCGACTGCCCAGATCCAGCAGCGCGACATTTTCCCTGGCCAGGTCCAGTGCCGCTGGATCGATGTCCAGCAAGTCGACCTCCACCCCGGAAAAATAGTGGGCGGTGGCAAGACCAATACAACCTCCCCCGCAACACAAATCGAGTACGCGGCGAGGCTCGGGGCCGTTGTACCAGGGCTGGAAGTCGTGCAGGATCAATTCAGCAATAGGCGAGCGGGGAATAATAGCCCGCTGATCACAGCGGAACTCCAGCCCGGCGAACCAGGCCCGCCCCAGCAGATAGGGCAAGGGCAGGTGCTCTGTGATACGACGCTGTAGCAGTTCCTGCAGTCGAGCAAAGGCTTCATCATTCAGCGGATGTGGCAGTACCCCATTATCAGAATCCTGTGGCAAATCAGCTACCGACAAGACCAGTTGCACTGCTTCATCCCAGGGATTATCTGTGCCGTGACCGAAAAATACATCACTCTTTTCCAGCGTTTCACTACAGTACTGCAGGGCCTGCCCTACCGTCGCCGGATGTTGCGTGAAACTGCCTTTGTTATCCATAGCACAAGTGTACCTCATCATACGAGACCATCTATACGCCAGGACGTCTTGAAGCCAGACGATCGTGTCACCCCAGACCCAGAACCGTTTGCGGTGCTATCGGCGGATTGTTATTATCGCTACCCCGTGGGTCGCCGATGGCCCCCTGTGTTATTGCCAATACGGAGCGAGTCCTGTGGAAGAGAACTGGGCAAAAATCATTGAGTCAATAGGCGAAGATCTGGAACGGCCGGGTTTAGTCGATACACCCAGGCGCGCCGCTAAAGCCTTTGCGTTTCTTACAGGAGGCTACCAACAGTCCGTGGAAGATGTGGTGAACGATGCGCTGTTTCCTTCTGACTCCAGTGAAATGATTCTGGTGCAGGACGTGGAACTATACTCTCTGTGCGAACACCATATATTACCCTTTATTGGCAAGTGTCACGTAGCCTACATCCCCACAGGCAAGGTATTGGGCTTGTCCAAAGTCGCCCGAATCGTGGATTTATTTGCCCGCCGCCTGCAGATACAGGAGTCCCTGACATCGCAGATCGCGGAAACTATTATGGAAGTGACAGATGCTCAGGGTGTGGGCGTGATTATTGAAGCCCAGCACATGTGCATGATGATGCGCGGCGTGGAGAAGCAAAATTCATTAATGAAAACGTCAGCGATGTTGGGCACTTTTCGCAGCGAACAGAAAACTCGTGATGAGTTTCTCGCGCTATTACAGATGAAGCGTTAGTGTAGAGGACACTACACTAGTCCTCGTCAGCGATACGCAGCAAATCCACATGCAAATACTGCCGGTCGGCGGTACGGGCTGATGCATAGACAGCCATTCGATAGCCGGCATCATCGACTTGCAGTGCATAGACCCGGTAGCGCTGTAAGTCTTCCCTGCCATAGAGCACCCGCTGATGGAATACACGATTGGCCCACTGCACGCCCTGGCCACAGGCGCGGGCATCACAGGAAAATAGTAAACTTGTACCGGCCTGCTCTTCCAGTGTGGCGACCAACCTGCCCATAACCTCTATAGACGTAAAACCATCCACGATTTGCCAGGTACGGCGTGACAGCGCCCCACTCTGGCGTTCACTGTTTTTAAATTTCCAGGCACCGCTCACTTTTTGCATGGCGCCCAGGCCAATTTCGTGATCCCTGACCTCCTCTTCGGAATGAGCAACCTGCTGGGCATGGGGATAATCGTTCAGACGCTGCAGCAACTCCTCCGGAGTGGCCGCCACAACTGCGGTACAGGCCAACAGCAAGACCAGCGAAACAAACGCTGCCCTGCAGGAAACCCTATGGTCTATAAGCGTTGACTTCATGTCGCTTCGCGTCCTTCCCGTCCCTGTAAAAAATCTACTATGCGCTGTGCCACCATGGCAACGCAAGGCTCCATGTGAAAATGATGGCCACCGGCTACTTGTCCCACGGTGAGATTACCGTGTCTCCAGATGGTTACTATCATCTAGTCACACTCGCACATGTTGAGCAAGTCTTATAGTGGCGACAGCAGCGCGCGAGGCAGTATACGCTCATAAAAAAACGGGCCAGTAAGCCCGCTTTTCAATGGGATCCACCTCGCAAAATCAGCTCTTACTCATCTCCAGCAGCAGCTTGTTCAGGCGTGACACATAGCCAGCCGGATCGTCGAGTTGACCTCCCTCTGCCAGATTGGCCTGGTCGAAAACGATATTGGCCAGGTCGGCAAAGCGATCTTCATCCACTTCCTGGTCCAACATCTGTGCCAGGGGATGCCCTGGATTAACCTCCAGGGTCGGTTTGCTCTCTGGTACTTCCTGACCGGCAGCTTCCATAATGCGGCGCATCTGGGCGCCCATATCAAAATCACCTACTACCAGGCAGGCGGCGGAATCTGTAAGACGGTTAGTGGCGCGTACTTCGCTGACCTTGGCTTCGAGAACCTTGCCCATGCGCTCCACCAGCGCTTCAGATTCTTTAGCGATCTTCTCCTGCTCGACCTTGTCTTCCTCAGAATCACTGGCCAGATCAAGGGCTCCGCGAGCCACATCCTGGAACTGCTTGCCATCGAATTCCTGCAGGTGATTTATCAGCCAATCATCTACCCGATCCGACAGTAACAGGACTTCGATACCTTTTTTGCGGAACACTTCCAGGTGCGGACTGTTTTTCGCCGTATTAAAATTTTCCGCAACCACGTAGAAAATTTTGTCCTGCTTTTCATCCATGCGAGACACATAGACTTCCAGCGATTGGTCTTGCTCTTCCTTGTCTGTGTGGGTCGTGGCAAAGCGCAGCAACTTGGCGATCTTCTCCTTGTTCGCCGTGTCCTCAGCCGGGCCTTCTTTCATTACCTGACCGAACTCTTTCCAGAAAGCGGCATATTCATCGCCTTCAGCTTTGGCCATTTTTCCCAGCATATCCAGCACGCGCTTGGTCAGCGCACTGCGCATGGAATCAACAGCGGGATCCTGCTGCAGAATTTCACGGGAAACATTCAGGGACAGGTCATTGGAATCCACCACACCTTTTACAAAACGCAGGTACATGGGCAGGAACTGTTCCGCCTCGTCCATAATAAACGTACGCTGCACATACAACTTGAGCCCCCGGGACATCTCTCGGTTCCACATATCAAAGGGGGCTTTTTTCGGCAGGTATAACAGGCTGGTATATTCCAGCTTGCCCTCGACCTTATTGTGACTCCATGTCACAGGATCTTCAAAATCGTGCGAGACGTGCTTGTAGAACTCCTGGTACTCCTCGTCATTGACTTCGGTGCGACTGCGCGTCCACAAGGCTGTCGCCTCGTTAATTGCCTCGTACTCGACCTCGGGATTCTCCGGCGCTTCCTCGCCTTCCACCGGGGGCGCCGGTGGTTTGGCCATCATCACCGGCACGGAGATATGGTCGGAGTATTTTTTAATCACACTGCGCACGCGCCAGTCATCGGCGAACTCTTCACAGTCTTTCTTCAGGAACAGGGTGACATTGGTACCCCGGACATCCTTACTTTTGCCCTCGATAGAAAATTCAGCCTCACCGTGTGATTCCCACAAAACACCTTCATCGGCGGACTCGCCAGCCTTACGTGTGTGTACCTCGACCCGTTCGGCGACAATAAAAGACGAGTAGAAGCCCACACCAAACTGGCCGATCAACTGCGAATCTTTCTGCTCATCACCACTCAGTGTTTCCAGAAAAGCCGCGGTCCCTGATTTAGCAATCGTGCCGAGATGCTCGATCACCTCGCTGCGGTTCATACCAATACCGTTATCACTGATGGTGACGGTATTGGCCTCTTTGTCCACATCCACTTGAATCTGGTAATCACTCTGCCCTTCCAGCAGGCTGTCATCGGCCAGGGAAGCAAACCGCAACTTGTCGATCGCGTCACTGGCGTTGGAGATCAGCTCGCGCAGAAAAATTTCTCTGTTGCTGTACAGGGAATGAATCATCAGGTGCAGCAGTTGCTTGGCTTCGGTCTGGAAACCCATTGTCTCTTTGCTTACTTCAGCGGTCATAGTAGCCTCGGTTGTTAACATATTGATTTAAAAGAATTTAATTCTGAGGGTACATATGGGGTCACGGGGGGTGATTTTCAAGAGTCTGCGCGGGATATTAATTGAATCGCCTGTAACTATGCCCAGTACTAGCCTATGAAAATTCTTGCAGGCCCGCTCCAGCCCATTGAAATACGGCTTGAAAGGCGATCAGCGTGGGGAAAATGTTCATTTGTTTGAGTCGGTGCCATTCGAGTCGCCACGAGTACGGAGCCTGGCCTTCGGATCTCCTCTGACAGGGGGTTACTTCATGGTTGCAGATCGGCTATCAGGCCAGATCGTGGCTACAACTCAAACTCAAACTCGATATCAAATACCCTCTACCAGAAATAAAAAAAGGCCCATCAATCGATGAGCCTTTTCGAAGTACAGTCGGAAAAGATTACCAGCCAGTAATCTCCGCCAGCCCCGTCCCGATATCGGCAAGACTGCGAACCGTCTTCACACCGGCATCTTCCAGAGCCGCGAACTTCTCGTCAGCAGTACCCTTGCCGCCAGAGATGATCGCGCCCGCGTGACCCATGCGCTTGCCTTTCGGTGCGGTAACACCGGCAATATAGGATACAACAGGCTTGCTCACGTTGGCCTTGATATAAGCTGCCGCTTCTTCCTCAGCAGTGCCACCAATTTCACCGATCATCACAATTGCTTCAGTGGCGGGGTCTTTTTCAAACAACTCCAGGATATCGATAAAGTTGGAACCCGGAATCGGGTCACCGCCTATACCGACGCAGGTGGACTGACCATAACCCGCATCAGTAGTCTGCTTGACCGCTTCATAAGTCAGCGTACCAGAGCGCGATATGATGCCCACTTTGCCAGGCAGATGAATATGGCCAGGCATAATACCGATTTTGCACTCACCCGGAGTAATGACGCCCGGGCAGTTTGGCCCGACCAGACGCACACCCAGTTCGTCGCATTTCACCTTGGCTTCCAGCATATCCAGGGTGGGAATACCCTCAGTGATGCACACGATCAGTTTGATGCCGCCGTTGGCCGCTTCAAGAATCGAGTCCTTACAGAATGGAGCCGGAACATAGATAACCGATGCATCGGCACCAGTGGCTTCCACCGCTTCGGATACCGTGTTGAATACCGGCAACTCCAGATGTTCCTGGCCGCCTTTGCCCGGGGTGACGCCGCCGACCATTTGCGTGCCGTATTCAATGGCCTGCTCAGAGTGAAAAGTACCCTGGGAGCCGGTAAAGCCCTGGCAGATAACCCGGGTGTTTTTGTCGATTAAAATGCTCATTACGCTGCACCTCCCGCTGCTTTCACTGCCTGCTGGGCAGCGTCTGTAAGGCTGGTGGCAGCAATAATGTTCAACCCGCTGTCAGCCAATACTTTCCTGCCCAGTTCTGCGTTGTTGCCTTCCAGGCGCACAACCACCGGGACTTCCACACCAATTTCTTCCACTGCACCGATCACACCCTCGGCGATCAGGTCGCAGCGTACAATACCCCCGAAGATGTTGATTAACACGGCCTTCACCTTCTCGTCGGACAGGATAATCTTGAAGGCCTCGGAAACACGTTCCTTGGTCGCTCCACCCCCAACATCCAGGAAGTTCGCCGGGAAACCGCCGTGCAGCGCCACGATATCCATGGTGCCCATGGCCAGACCCGCGCCATTCACCATACAGCCTATGCTGCCGTCCAGGGCGACATAGTTCAGTTCCCACTGGGCCGCGTGAGCTTCACGTATGTCATCCTGGGAGGGGTCGTGCATGTCGCGCAATTCTCTCTGACGGTACAGGGCATTGCCATCCACGCCGATTTTAGCGTCCAGGCAGTGCAGGTTGCCTGCGTCGGTGATAACCAGTGGGTTGATTTCGATCAGCGCCAGATCCTTGTCAACGAACAGTTGGGCCAGACCCATAAAGATCTTTACGAACTGCTTGATCTGCTCGCCTTTCAGGCCGAGATTGAAAGCCAGTTCACGGCCCTGGTAGGGCTGGGCACCGACCAGTGGGTCGATAGTGGCGCGCAAAATTTTCTCCGGCGTCTCTTCCGCTACTTTTTCGATTTCCACACCGCCTTCAGTGGAAGCCATAAAAACGATGCGACGGGAGGAACGATCCACCACCGCGCCGAGATACAATTCCTCGGCGATATCGGTACAGGTTTCAACCAGGATCTTGGAGACCGGCTGACCGTTTTCGTCAGTCTGGTAAGTCACCATGTTCTCGCCCAACCACTGCTTCGCAAATGCAATGATTTCGTCTTTGCTCTTTACCAGCTTTACGCCGCCGGCCTTGCCACGCCCACCGGCGTGTACCTGGGCTTTTACCACCCACGTATCTCCACCGATTAAATCCGCCGCTTCTGCTGCCGCTTTGGGGGTGTCTACCGCGTAGCCTTTGGATACCGGCAGTCCGTATTCGGCAAACAGGTGTTTGCCCTGATACTCATGAAGGTTCATGCTCTATCCCGCTCTGTTGCTGCTTTCATTAATTAAGGCTACCCGGTACTTACAGCTGTACAGCTGTGTCGAATAACCGCTGTGAGCCCGTATGCGTCGGCGATTTTTTTGTTGTACGCACCCGGACAAATTCTATTTACGTTTCTTGCGATTGGCGATATGGATGGCGTGGCCATCCACCGCCAGCGCCGCTTCGTGTACTGCCTCCGACAATGTCGGATGAGCGAACACGGTCAACGCCAAATCTTCCGCACTGGAACCAAATTCCATGGCGATGACGACCTCCTGCACCAGATCAGCGGCCCCAGGGCCAACAATATGACAGCCCAGTATTCTGTCCGTCTCGGCGTGGGCTATCAACTTGACCATACCCTCTGCTTCACTGGATGCGAGAGCCCTGCCACTGGCGGCAAAAGGAAAAATTCCAACTTTGTAATCGATACCGTTTGCTTTCAATGCCTGTTCGGTTTGGCCCACCCCCGCGACTTCCGGATGGGTGTAAATAACCCCGGGGATATAATCATAATTCATTTGGGCCTGCTTGCCGGCGATTCGCTCAGCCACCATAACACCCTCTTCCGAACCCTTGTGTGCCAACATCGGGCCGCGCACTATATCACCGATGGCGTACACATGCGGCGCTTCGGTTTCACAGAAGTCATTGACATAAATATAACCGCGTTCATCCAGGGTCAGGCCGCTATCGGTTGTAAATAACTCTTCAGAGCGTGGCCTGCGTCCAACCGCTACAATTAGTTTATCGAAGGTTTCTACATGCTCACTACCAGCGCTACTATATGATACTTCCACGGCCCCGTCCTTGACTTCGGCGTTGGTGACACGTGCGCCCAGGCGAATATCCAACCCCTGTTTTTTGAGTATTTTGGCGGCTTCCTTTGCTATTTGCGCATCCACCAGGGGCAGGAATTCTTCCAGGGCCTCCAGCATAACCACGTCTGATCCCAGGCGCCCCCAGACACTGCCCAGTTCCAGACCGATTACCCCGGCGCCAATAATGCCCAGCCGCCCGGGTACTTCTGTCAAGTCCAGCGCGCCGGTAGAATCGATAATGTACTCGTTGTCCAGCGGTGCTGGTGGAATGTGCACAGGAACCGAGCCCGCGGCAACGATAATATTGGCCGCTTCAATGATCTGTACATTGCCATCCTTGTCGGTGACCTCCACCTTGGCGCCGGCAATCACCTTGCCTGTGCCCGAGATGGCGGTAACGCCATTGTGCTGGAACAGTCCGGCGATTCCGCCGGTTAACTGTTTAACGATGTTGTCTTTGCGGGCAATCATGGCGGGTACATTTATCGTTGCCGCCTCCACCGATATACCGTGAACACCCAGGTGATCTCGCGCCTCGGCAAACTTGTAACTGCTATCCAATAGCGCCTTTGAGGGGATGCAGCCAACATTAAGGCAGGTACCGCCAAGTAATATTTTGCCCTTGTCGTCCAGCCACTGCTCGACACAGGCGGTATTCAGGCCCAACTGGGCGGCTTTAATCGCTGCGACGTAACCGGCAGGCCCCGCGCCAATTATTACAACATCATATTTTTCAGACATGTTTTTTCCTAATTTAGTCATTTCACAGTGGCGTCAACCACTTGATGCTGAAGCCGCTTACAATGCTTTATAACCGTTTTAAAGCCAACTTATAACCAGTTTATAACCAACTTATAACTGCAGCAGGATACGCGCCGGGTCTTCGATCAGATCCTTGATAGCCACCAGGAACTGCACCGCGGTCTTACCATCGATAATGCGGTGGTCGTAGGACAGCGCCAGGTACATCATAGGCAGTATCACCAACTCGCCGTTCACCGCCATCGGCCGCTCCTGAATTTTGTGCATACCCAGGATGCCGGTCTGCGGCGGATTGAGTATGGGAGTGGACAACAGTGAGCCGAATACACCGCCATTAGTGACCGTAAAAGTGCCGCCGGTCATATCCTCGATGGTCAGTTTATTAGCCCGGGCACGCAGCCCGAGATCCTTGAGCGCCGCCTCGACATCCGCCAGGCTCATAAAATCCGCATCACGCATAACCGGCACGACCAGGCCACCCTCGGTGGATACGGCCACCCCGATATCCTGATAGCCGTGATAGACGATATCGCTACCGTCTATCGATGCGTTCACCGCGGGGAAACGCTTCAGGGCCTCACAGGCGGCCTTGACGAAAAAACCCATAAAACCCAAACGGGTGCCGTTGTGAACCTTCTCAAACTGC
>Ga0164315_10002072_pt1 | contig 15289 bp, 15 predicted proteins | sample GuaBasSedimGuay6_FD_113737 | JGI IMG/M metagenome (GOLD analysis project Ga0164315, IMG submission 113737) | Subseafloor sediment microbial communities from Guaymas Basin, Gulf of California, Mexico - Guay6, Core 4569-2, 0-3 cm | ecosystem: Environmental > Aquatic > Marine > Hydrothermal vents... | reverse complement strand
TATGTACTCATTAAGTGTTGGTAATAATCTAAGATATTGTTTTTAAAAAGGACATAGTAATAATTAAATGCCCGTAATTATTAGTGTTTAAGTTTCACCAACAGCTAATGCAGACATAGCCTTGATTTATATTAAAATTAATAACTTTGATGTAGGTCACAATAATAAACCCATTACTTCTATTTTTATTATTATTTCCTGTATCATTCTACGGATTGAAGAACTACTTTTGGAGAGATATATGGCGAGTGTGTTAGCGGTTGATGATTCAGCATCAATGAGACAAATGGTTGCTTTTACCTTAAAAGGTGCCGGCTACACGGTTGTTGAGGCTGTCGATGGCGTCGATGCGCTTAATAAAGCAAAGATGCAAAAATTTGATTGTGTAGTAACGGATGTGAATATGCCTAATATGGATGGAATCACATTAATTAAAGAATTAAGAGCCTTACCTAATTACAAGTTTATACCAATGCTAATGTTGACGACAGAGTCGGGTATGGATAAAAAACAACAAGGTAAAGCTGCAGGTGCAACAGGGTGGATTGTTAAACCTTTTAATCCTGAACAATTATTAAAAACTATAAAGAAAGTTTTAGGTTAGTCAAAAAGAAGATAAGTTTTGCTTTGAGCTCTCAAAGCTTAGTGGGTAAGTGTTGATTTTATAGTGGTATAAACAGCTAAGATCGGCTGAATTTTTTACTTAATTTAAAGTATACAGGTTATTCAATGTCAATTGATATGGCACAGTTTCACCAAGTTTTCTTCGAAGAAAGTTTTGAAGGCTTGGACATTATGGAGTCAGGGTTATTAAACCTGGATATGGGAGATGTTGATTCTGAGGCTATTAATACAATTTTTAGAGCAGCCCATTCAATAAAAGGCGGTAGCGGAACGTTTGGCTTTAGCGCCGTATCGGACTATACCCATGTAATGGAAACGCTCTTGGATGAGATGCGTGATGGGCGCAGACAAGTTACTCAGTCAGCGGTTGATGTTTTATTGGGCTCGGTTGATTGCTTGCGTGAAATGCTGTCAGCCATACAAGATGAAAATGAGATTGATGAAGTCAGTGTTGTAGAGCATAAGAAAGCTTTAGAGATTGAATTAAATGGCAAGCAAGCGAATTCACAAGTCGCCGATGTTGAAATTCCTGAACAAGCAGCCAATGAAATAACAGCAATTCCTAATGACTCTAGCGAGAGTGGTTGGAAAATTTCTTTTTGCCCTCATGCGGATTTACTGAAAACTGGTAATGATCCTGTGCGTATGTTTCGTGAATTATCGGAACTAGGTGATTTAGAAGTTATTGTTGATTTACAAGGTGTTCCGCCGCTCTTTGATTTAGATCCTGAAGAGTGTCATTTATCATGGACTTTAATCCTGAAAGGAAGTGTTCAAAGAGAAGAGATAGATGATATTTTTGATTGGGTTGAAGATGAATGTGATTTATCGATTCAATTATTAAATCCAGTTGAAGAGCCTATAAATATTGTATCAACTGAGTCGCCAAATATAGTTACACAAAGCAATCCAACTCCCCTCCCAACAACGGAAAATCAGGAAAGCATAACGCCTAAGAGTGGTTCCTCCATAATAGCTAAGCCCCTCAAGACCGAAGAGAAAAAAGCCAAATCTACCCCTGCTGCTTCAACTTCAATTCGAGTCGATACCGGAAAAATAGATACACTAATCAATATGGTTGGTGAGCTAGTTATTACTCAGTCTATGTTGAGTTTAGTTGGCGAAGATTTCACCTCAGATAAAATCGATCAATTAAAAAATGGCTTAGTGCAGTTAGAGCGGCACACCCGCGAATTGCAAGAAAGTGTCATGAATATCCGCATGTTGCCGATTAGTTTTGTATTCAGCCGTTTTCCTCGGCTAGTACATGATTTAAGCAGTAAATTGGATAAAAAAATTGAATTAAAGTTAGTCGGCGAGCATACAGAGGTCGATAAAACGGTTGTTGAACTCATTAGTGACCCTCTAGTTCATTTGGTGCGCAATAGCTTGGATCATGGTATAGAGATGCCGGCAGATCGAATTGCAGCAGGTAAGCCTGAAATGGGTACTATTACTTTAGAAGCCTATCATCGCGGCGGTAATATTGTTATTGAAGTCAAAGATGATGGTAAAGGGCTTAACAAAGATTTTTTACGGACTAAAGCAATAGAAAAAGGCCTTTTAGATCCGGATACCGTACTTACCGATAAGCAATGCTATGAACTGATTTTTATGGCTGGGTTTTCAACCGCAGAAAAAGTAACTGATGTATCTGGGCGTGGTGTAGGTATGGATGTTGTGCGTAGAAATATTCAGTCTTTAGGTGGCAATATTGAGATTACATCTGAATTAGGTTTCGGGTCTACAATATTGATTAACTTACCTCTCACTTTAGCGATACTAGATGGTCAGTCTATTGCCGTGGGGGATGAAACTTTTATTGTGCCACTTGGGTCTATTGTAGAGTCAATTAAAATTAGCGATAAAATGGTCAATCGTGTTGCAGGTAAAGGCGAAACATTTCGCTTACGGGATGAATATTTACCGATTGTGCGGATACATAATGTTTTTAACGTTGAATCAGCTAAAGCAACTAAGTTAACAGAAGGCTTATTAGTTGTTGTTGATGGGCAAGGTATGAGGTGTGGATTATTTGTCGATGATTTATTAGGGCAACAACAAGTTGTGATTAAATCCTTAGAGGCAAATTATCGGCGTGTGGAGGGAGTATCAAGTGCAACTATACTAGGTGATGGTTCTGTTGCGCTGATTTTGGATATTCCCGGTTTAGTACGTTTATCAAATCAGTAGTACGGAATAGTTATGGCTCAAGAAACTGATACACAAGAAGTAGAAGGAACTAAGCTTGAAAACTCTATGCAGTTTTTAAGTTTTACTTTGGGTGAAGAAGAATATGGCGTTGATATATTAAGTGTCCAAGAAATACGTAGTTGGGAACCTGTTTCCAGAATACCTAACGTACCAAGTTATGAAAAAGGAGTGGTGAATTTACGGGGCGCTATTGTTCCGATTATTGATTTACGAGAAAGATTTAACCTTCAACATTCTGAATATACTAACTTAACCGTTGTTGTGGTTTTACAGACAATTTTGAAAGGTAGAAGTCGTACTATGGGGCTCGTGGTTGATTCTGTTTCTGATGTCAATAATATAGATGCACAATTGATTCAAAGTGCTCCTGATTTTGGCACTAAAGTCAGTACCGAATTTATTAGTGGATTAGCGTTGGTTGATGAACGGATGCTGATACTACTTGATGTTAAAAAATTACTTAAATTAGATGGCGTGGATGGTGCTGAAGAGAATGATGATGAAAGTTGAACTGCTTAAATTAACAAAGTTGATTTGTGAGGAGAATGCATAATGAAAGTCAACATGCCTGTGACTGATAATGAAGTCATGATGAAAGAGGGGACTATTTTAGTCACGCGTACTAATTTAAAAGGAATTATTACTTACGCTAATGATGCGTTTGTCGAAATTAGTGGTTATTCTTACAGTGAATTAGTTGGTAAAAATCATAATATAGTGCGTCACCCTGATATGCCAGCCGTTGCTTTTCAGGATTTATGGGAGTCTATTAAAGCGCTAAGGCCTTGGACTCAATTGGTTAAAAATCGAACTAAAGCGGGTGATTATTATTGGGTAGAAGCCCATGTCACGCCTATTTATAAACAAGGTATCCCTGTTGAATACCTTTCGGTGCGTTATGCACCTAGTCGCGCACAGGTCAATGAAGCAGAAACTCTATACCGGGAATTAAATGCCAGTCGCGCGACGACGATTAGACCCGTTGGGTTAGCAAAAGTGATTCAGGCAACTAAAGAAATGTCGATCAATAAAAAAGCCGGACTTACCGCAGGAGCCTTTTTATTGCCTAATATTTTTTTAATGAAGCAGTTTTTTGATGCCCAACAAATATTGCCGCTTGCAATAGTTGCTTTGTTATCTATCTTAGCACTTGTCTTAGGGTATAGGTTAGTGCGTGATGTAATGGGCTCCTTAGTTAAAGCGACTAATCTCTGTTACCAAATGACGGATGATAATTTTAGAAATAAGATGGATATAGATCGAAATGATCAAATCGGAGATTTCTACCGTGCTCTGTATGGTATGCAGATTAAATTGAATGCAGACATGGCCTATGTAAAGCAAGTGGGTGGTGAGTCTTTGCGTATTAAACAAGCCTTAGATAATGTGAGTTCCTGTGTGATGGTGGCTAATACTAATCTGGAAATCATTTATATGAATGATACTGTGAAAAGTATGTTTAAAAAGGCTGAGAAAGATATACAGCAGCAATTACCCAATTTTGATGCAGATAAGCTTTTAGGGGCTAATATTGATCAGTTTCATAAGAATCCTGCGCATCAACGAGGCATAATTCCTAATTTACAAGGAACTTTGAAATCTGAATTAGTGATTGGTTCACGGTATATGAATTTTGTTGCTAATCCTGTCTTAGATGCAAGTGGTAGCCGAATCGGAACTGTGGTTGAATGGTTAGATAGAACACTTGAAGTTAAGATTGAAAAAGAAATTGAAAATTTAGTTGAAGGTGTTAAAGCTGGTAATTTATCTGGCCGAATTGAAATGGCGGATAAAGACGGCTTCTTTGAAAAGTTAAGTCAAGGAATTAATGACTTAACAGATGGAATTGAGGGCGTTTTCTCTGATATTAATAATTCAATGCACAGTATGGCAAGTGGTGATTTATCAAATAAAATCAATAATGACTATGACGGTGTTTATGGCGATTGTAAACATAGCATTAATACCACTATTGATAAGTTTGCTGATATTGTGGGGCAAATTAGAGAGTCTGCAGATTTTATTAATAACGCATCACAAGAGATTGCTAGTGGAAACAATAACCTATCTGAACGTGTAGAAACGCAAGCTTCTAGTTTACAAGAGACTGCGTCAAGCATGGAAGAGCTGACCAGTACCGTTAAAAATAATGCAGATAATGCACAGCAAGCTAATCAAGTAGCCGGTAGTGCAAGAAGCCTTGCAGAAAAAGGGGGGGAAGTTGTAACATCCGCTGTGAATGCCATGGCTGAAATTAATGAAAGTAGTAATAAAATTGCTGAAATCATTGGTGTTATTGATGAAATTGCTTTCCAGACCAATTTACTTGCGTTAAATGCTTCGGTAGAAGCGGCAAGAGCAGGGGAGCAAGGTCGTGGTTTTTCTGTCGTTGCAACTGAAGTACGTAATTTGGCACAACGCAGTGCAACAGCCGCGCGTGAGAGTAAAGAGCTTATTCAAACTAGCATACAAAGAGTTCGTGCAGGAACTGAGTTTGTTAATGAAACCGGAGCCTCACTAAGTGAAATTGTTGGTGGTGTGAAAAAAGTAGGAGATATTATTTCTGAGATTGCTGCTGCCAGTGTTGAGCAGTCTCAAGGAATTGAGCAAGTTAACCAAGCGGTTTCGCAAATGGATGAAATCACTCAGCAGAATGCAGCTTTAGCAGAAGAAGCGTCTGCGGCGAGTGTATCCATGAGTGATCAATCGACTAATATGATTAATTTATTGCAATTCTTTAGCTCAAATAGTTCGTCTGCCGATATTTATAATGCCGCGCCTAGTGTACGGGCTGCTCCTATTTCGCCACGACCAGTGCAGCACGCGCCTAGTAAACCACAAGGACAATCCACACCTAGTAAAGCATTCGTTGCAACTAGTTCGGATGATGAATGGGATGAGTTTTAAGCGGTGATTTACTAATATCTTTTATGTTTTTAATATAACTACAACTAAATAGGATGGACTTCAGAGTCTGTCCTATTTATTAACTGCAATTATTCTGTAATTGATTCTTGACTGTTGTAAAAGAGTAATTTTGTAAACCGTATATTTCACAAAGCGAAATATACAGCTAATGATTAGGAAGTAATATGGCTAACGACGCTATGGGTAATCAATCGAGTTTGAATGCACAGTATTTAACTTTTGATTTAGCAGGAGAAATGTATGGCGTCGAAATCTTGAAAGTACAAGAAATTCGAGGTTGGGAAAAGGTACGTAAAATCCCGAGTACGCCAGATTATGTTAAGGGGGCGTTAAATTTGCGTGGGGAAGTTGTTCCCATCGTTGATTTACGTGTGCGCTTTGCGATGGAAAGTAGTGAGTTTACTCCTGTTACAGTGGTGATTGTTTTGTGTGTTGAGTCAAAACAGGGCACTAATATTATCGGTATTGTGGCTGACTCTGTCTCTGATGTTTTAGATATTAAACTAGCAGATATAAAAGAAAAACCAAATCTAGGTAGTAAAATTGATACTCAATACATGCGTGGTATTTACGTTTATAAACAAAATATGATTATGCTTTTAGATGTCGATAAATTGCTTAATCCTGATGAGTTTGAAGGCATACCAGGCTTGTTATGAGCGTTAGGGTCGTTGCTATTATTAATCAAAAAGGAGGCGTTGGTAAAACAACAACTTCGACTAATTTAACGCATGCTTTGGCTAAAAAAGGCTATAAAGTAACGGTCATTGATTTAGATCCACAGGGGCATTTGGCTGTCTCCTTTGGAGTCACATCGATGCAAATTAGCGGCATTGATGCGGTAATGCTAGATGAAAAAAATATTGAGCAACAAGTCATTGCGGCGCGTGATAATTTACAACTCATTGTTGCTGGGCCGCGGTTACAAGAGATTGAACAGTTGACTGATGGTGGTGCAAAGCGTGGTGATTTGTTGCGTAAAGCCTTACATGAGAATTTACAAGATCAAGACTTTGTTTTTGTTGATTGCCCACCTTCTTCAGGCGTGTTAGTCGCTAATGCATTATTTGCTGCGGATGAGATTTTAATTCCGATGACGAGCGATTTTTTAGCATTACAAGGTTTGTCACATTTAGTCGGTACTTTAAAGCGCTTTGAAAGTGCTTTAAAGAAGAAATATAAAATTTCATTGGTTATGGCTAGATATGTAACGAGGAGACGCATATCTAAGGAAGTGTTAAATACTATGTTAAAACATTTCCCTAAACAAGTACTAGAAACAGTGATCAGAGAGTCCTCTGTATTAGCTGAGTGTCCTAGTTCTGGTAAAACAATTTTGGAGTATCGACCCAGAAGTCGTTCAGCACAAGATTTTCGTGACTTAGCTGACGCTTTTCTTGAAGATAAGGTAATGTAAATGACAACAAAAGATAGTGAAAGCTTAATTGGTTTTGATCCACTTGCTTGGATCCGTGATGATGATGAAACGCCTGCTCAAGAAGAATCTTCGGGGGAGCAGGTTGATGAAATTAGTAGTGAAGTAGTGGATGAGTCAGGCCCTACTGAGGAATTAAGCAGCCAGGAGTCATTAAGTGAACCGGAAATTACTGAGTTGATAGATAGTTCAAAAATTACTTTAGAGGATACGCTAAATATTAATACTGTTTTGGAACTGCACGGTAAATTAATGCAAGCCTTAAAGGATAATGATAGTTTAGAAATTGATGCAGCAAATGTTAATAATATTGATACTGCGAGTTTGCAATTGTTAGTTGTCTTAAAGCAGGAGGCCTTTAAGTTAGGCAAAGATATTGTTTTTGATTTTCCCTCGGATAGGCTTATAGAGGCGGCAGAATTGCTAGGTATCGATAATATGCTAGGTGTTGATCAGTCAGCAGCTGGTTTTTTCTAAACAGCTCACCATATAAAAAGGATAAATACCGATGGAAAAGCAGCGTGAGTTTGAATATACCAGAGCAGATTTTGAGGTACTGAGAACAATATCAAATAGTCATTCTGGTATTATTGTTACAGATGATAAGTTTGATATGTTTTATTCTCGCTTATCAAGGCGGGTAAGAATGCTAGGACTGAAGGATCTTCAGGAGTATTGTCAGTATTTGCAAAACAATGAAGAGACGGAATTTACAGAGTTTATTAATGCGATTACGACAAATTTAACCGCTTTCTTTCGTGAAAATCATCACTTCGAATATGTAAAAAATACTATTATCCCTGAATTACTAAAACGTAATCATGCTAGTCGAGAAATTAAAGTATGGTCTGCAGGCTGCTCTACAGGGGAAGAACCTTATTCTATAGCCATGACATTATTGGAAAATATTCCTACAGGGTGGAATATTAAGATTTTGGCTACAGATTTAGATACCAATGTTTTGAAAACAGCAGCAATAGGCGTTTATGGTGATGATCGCGTCAGCGGATTATCAACAGAGCGCTTAAAAAGATGGTTTAAAAAAGGCAGTGGCGGGAATGCAAATAAAGTCAAAGTGAAATCTGAACTGCAAGAAAGTATTCGTTTTAAACAACTTAATTTGATGAATGAATGGCCGATGAAAGGCCATTTCGACTTTATTTTTTGCCGTAATGTGATTATTTATTTTGACCGAGATACTAAAGAAAAGTTAGTTAATCGCTATAGCTCATTATTGGCCACAGGTTCGCATTTATTAATCGGTCATTCGGAGTCCCTACATCAAATAGAGACGGATTTTGATCTAATAGGTAATACTATTTACCGTAAAATGAGATAAAACCATATAATATGCATGGAAACATACTTTCCCCTTCAGTTGAAGGGTTTGAGACAATAAAGCGTTACTGGGATAAACAGAATAATATAGTTACGGTGAAATTGTTACCCGGTGAATATTATGTCACTAAAGAAAATGAACTTATTACTACTGTCCTAGGTTCTTGTATCTCTGCTTGTGTGCGTGACCCTATTTCTGGCATAGGAGGTATGAATCATTTCATGTTGCCTGAAACAACTAAGAACCGTTTGCGAGACGGTGTTGAGGCTGTCGTTGGTAACGCCACACGCTATGGAAATTACGCTATGGAGCATTTAATTAATACCATATTATCTAATGGTGGTAAGCGAAAAAATCTTGAAGTTAAGTTATTTGGTGGTGGCAAAATTATTCCAACAATGAGTGATGTGGGAGCAAGGAATATAGAGTTTGTACTAGACTATATAGATGCTGAAGCTTTACGTTTACTTGCGCAAGATTTAGGCGATATTTATCCGCGTAAGGTTAATTTTTATCCTATGACGGGTAAAGTGAAAATGAAAAAAATTCAAGATATACATAATGAAACGCTTGCGATTAGAGAAAAGCGATATGGAAATAGTATTAAAGATATGCCGGTTGAAAGTGAAATTGAGTTATTTTAAGGACCTCTTATAAATGGAAAAAATACGCTTATTAATTATTGATGATTCCGCCCTTATTCGCACTATGTTGACCAAAATGTTTGAGTCTTCTGATGCGATTGAGGTTGTTGGCACTGCTGCAGATCCTATTATCGCCAGAGATAAGATTAAGAAACTAAAGCCTGATGTTTTAACTTTAGATATTGAAATGCCGCGTATGGATGGGTTGACTTTTTTGCGTAATTTAATGCGCTTAAGGCCCATGCCGGTAATTATGATTTCTACTTTAACTGAAAAAGGTGCGGCGGTGACTTTAGACGCGCTCGCTATTGGTGCGGTGGATTTTGTTGCTAAGCCTAAAGTCGATGTAGCGAATACATTAAAGACCTATGCAGATGATTTAATAGAAAAGGTTAAAGCCGCTGCTAAAGCAAATTTTCGTTCGGAAGCGAGCGCCGTGAATAAACAAACTAGTCATATAGCGGCAGCAGAAATTACTGCAAAATTAAGCGCAGATGCTGTTATACAGTCTACTACACCGAAAAAACATTTTGCTAGGACGGATAAAATTATTGCTTTAGGTTCTTCAACAGGTGGAACAGAAGCAGTTAAGACTGTCGTAAGAGGACTGCCGAGAACGACCCCCGCTATTGTTATTTCTCAGCATTTACCGATTGCCTTTAGTGCATCTTTTGCCAAACATGTTGATAACGTAACAGAAATGAAGGCTTGTGTAGCTGAAGAGGGCCAAGTGATTAGGCCAGGGCATATCTATATTGCGCCAGGCGATAAGCATTTATTAATCGTCAGAAGTGGTACGCGTTATGTCTGTCAATTAAATGATGGGCCACTAGTCAACAGGCATAAGCCTTCTGTGGAAGTAATGTTTCGTTCTGTTGCGCAAAATGCCGGTAGTAATGCCATTGGTGTCATGCTAACGGGTATGGGGGCTGATGGCGCTGTGGCCATGAAAGAAATGCGTGATGCCGGATCAACAAATATCATTCAAGATGAAGCCAGTAGTGTTGTATGGGGTATGCCCGGCGAAGCTTATCGCCAAGGTGCAGCGCATTATGTGCAGCCTCTCGATCAAGTTGCTGCACAAATACTCGCGTTAGTTAAATAATCTGGAAATTAAAATGTCGCTTTTTTTGAAAAGAATAGTTTGGCCTTTTTTGTTTACAGTAGGTGCTTTGTTTTTACCGCTATTTTTTTCGATAGAAACTTTATATTGGATTGTTATTCCAAGTTTGTTTGGGCTTTGTAGTGTGGTTGTGTACCAAACTCAGCAAGCTAATTTTATAGAGGCTGAAGAGCTTGAGGGTGCAGGCTCTTCAATAGAGGCTCCTATTAATCAGTATTTACAAACGTTACATAGCTGTACTGAACAAGAAATTATTGATTTTTCTAGTGAACTAGAGCAAGTAAAGCAAGTTGTTTCTGATGCAGTTTTAACCATGTCTAATAGTTTTACTGAAATGCATAACCTCTCAGTTCAGCAAGCAAGTGCCATGCACTCATTAGTGAATAACCTAGATGGAACCTCTGCTGAAGGAGATGGTAAAAAGGCGATAAACTTCCAACAATTTGCAGAAGAAACTGATGGTGTTTTAGCGTATTTTATTGAACATATTTTGGAAGTTAGTAAGCAAAGCATGGAAATGGTTGCTGTGGTTAGTGATGTCGATGAGCATATGCAGAGGATCGGCATATTGCTAGCTGATGTACAAGGCATTGCTGACCAAACAAACTTATTGGCGCTAAATGCGGCTATTGAAGCAGCAAGAGCAGGTGAAGCAGGGCGTGGCTTTGCGGTGGTTGCTGATGAGGTGAGGAGTTTATCTAAACATTCGGATAAGTTTAGTGAAGAAATCAAAAAGGTAGTCGGTGAATCTCGAGCAAATATTAATAATGCGAAGCAAATGATTGAAAAGATGGCATCGAGAGATATGAATGTAGCCATTACTTCTAAATCGCATATTGATGAGATGATGAGTGATATAGGTACAATGAATGCAAATATCTCAGTGCAATTAACCCAAGTTTCTGGGCTTTCTGAGCAGATGGAAATGGCGGTAGGCGGTGCTATTCGTGCCTTGCAGTTTGAAGATATGACACGCCAGCAAATTGAATTTTTACAAAGCAATGCGCATCATTTTCAAGCTTTGAGTGATGAGGTTAAAATTGGCTTAGGAAGCTTTAAAATACCCGATATCGCTATGCAAAAAAATGAATTAGAAGCGGGTGTGCAGCGATTTAAAGATATGCAGACGCAATGGAAAATAAAAGAAAAGAAAGCTGTAGCACAGAATACTATGGAAGAAGGTGAGGTTGATCTATTTTAAGTTTTACATGTTTTTTTGGCATCCTTCATATTCTAGTTGACAATTATAATGACCAAATACACGGTCATTCCCGATAAAAGAACTCGGGAATGACGGGCGCATCATGCGCCTTCATAGTGTCAACTACTTTTAACTCTTATTGAAAGATGTCTTTTCTATTGCTAGAGCAATGTAATTGAGTAATTAATATTTCAGGAATATGACATGACAGTTGAAGTTTTTTTAAATACAAGTAGTAACGAATTACAAGTTAAGGTTGCAGGGCGTTTTGACTTTAGCGTGCATCAAGATTTTCGAAAACTATCAGAAGAAGCAGCAAAGGGGGTTAGCTCGATTAGTATCGACTTAGGAAGAACAGAGTATGTGGATAGTTCTGCTTTAGGCATGCTCTTAGTTTTGCGTGATAAAGTGGGAAACCAACAAAGTGCGATAAAAATTATCAATGCTCGACCTGATGTTAAAAAAATATTAACCATTGCAAACTTTGATAAATTATTTACGGTGATATAAGGCAAAGATAAAAAATCTGATGATAGTTAATCAAGAAGTACAGCTTAAACAATCAAAAATTTTAGTTGCAGATGATGATAGAGTACAGCGCTTAATGTTGACTCAAATTTGTGAGCAGGCAGGGCATGAAGTTTTTTTAGCTGAAAATGGTGAAGAGGCAGTTCATATTTTTAAAAATGAAGCGCCTGATTTAGTCATTTTAGATATTTTTATGCCCAAAATGGACGGTATTGATGCGGCAACTGAAATACAGAAAGTTTTAGGCAATAAGTATGTACCGGTTGTTTTTATTACCAGTTCTGATAACGATACTCAATTGCAACGCTGTATAGACGTGGGGGCTGATGATTTTGTTCATAAGCCTTTTAATACGTTAGTATTAAAAGCAAAAATAAATTCTTTGTTACGAGTTCAACAGCTTTATCAGCAGCAATACAGTCAAAAACAGCAGCTTTTAGAATATCAGCACCAAGCAGAGCAAGAGCAAGAAATTGCTGCGACATTGTATAAAAATATTGTGCATGCTGGGTTTTATGACACCCCAGAAGTGAAATATCGATTGTCACCTATGGCTTTGTTTAATGGCGATATATTTTTGGTAGCTAAAACGCCAGGTAATCAACTCTATGCTTTATTAGGGGATTTTACAGGGCATGGACTGGCTGCTTCTGTTGGTGCAGGGCCTGCGGCAGAGATTTTTCATGGTATGGCAGAAAAAGGTTTCGGTATTAGCGAAATTATTATTGAAATTAATCGTAAAATGCACAAGTTATTGCCGGTTAATATGTTTTTAGCGGCCACGATTGTAGCTTTTTTTCCTGATACGGGCTCAATAAGCCTTATAACTTGTGGTTTACCGGACCATTATTTATTTAACCGTACGAGCAAACAATTGCAGGTTATCGTTTCAAAGAATTTACCTTTAGGTATTATCGATAGCTTCGAGCCAGGCGTGCAAACCCTATCCATTAGCAAAGAAAATTTTTTATATTTATTCACTGACGGTGTTATTGAGGCAGAAAATACCTTAGGCGAGCAATTTGATGCACCGGGTGTTATTCATAGTATTAAAAATAATGCCCATGGCTATGAAGCAGTTTTAAGCGCATTAGATACACATACTAAAGACAGGGAGCAGCAAGATGATATTACTTTTGTTGAGTTAGACTGTAATATTTCAGATGCTCAGTGGATGCAAGCCACTGCTAAGAAAGTTCATAAAAAATTAGTGGCGCTTTCTTGGAAGAACTCTATGGAATTTCATAGCTCTACCTTGCGACATATTAACCCAGTTCCTATGGTCATTAATTCGATTATGGAAATTCAAGGCTTTATTGAACACCGTGAGGCCATTTTTCTAATTGTCACTGAATTATTTGCTAATGCTTTAGAGCACGGCTTATTAGGGATGGACTCCAAAATAAAACAAAGCTCTGAAGGCTTTATGCAATACTATAGCGTTCGTGAAGAGAGGCTGGCGCAATTAAGTGACGGTTACATAAAGATGAGTTTTAATCATCAGCCTACTGATGCTGGTGGAAAATTAATCATTAAAATGCAAGATTCCGGGCAAGGTTTTGATTTTTCAAATGTATCATCAGACTTAGAGCAGAATGAGCAAAGCTTTGGGCGAGGAATAAGTCTCTTACTTAACTTATGTAAGGAAATTGAATACAGTGGTAATGGTAATCGTGTGAAAGCAGTTTATGAGTGGACTGCGTAAAAGTAAAACGATGGTTTTCTATAGGTAAAAGTGCTGGATTAATTAATGAATAAACCGAATCATGCAAAATCTAAATTTGTAGCAGTTGCTTCAATTGCGGCTGAGTTAAGTGCCGTTATGGATGTGGCAAAAGAAATTTCATTAGCTGCCGCTAATGCTAAAGCCATTGCTTTTAGAGCGGGTGAAAAGGCAAAAGGTTTCCAGCCCATTACTGATTTTATTAATGAGCTCGCTAAAGAAACAATTGAACTAGTGAATGATATTAATGAACATGCTTTATTGCTCTATCAAATGACTGTTGATGAACATCGTATGACTGATGCGTGCCGTTCTTTTGAAAAAGTAGCTAAATTGGCTGAAGGCGCCCCTTACGAAAGGTCTTTAGATAAGTCAGTGGAGCTAGCTCAGCAGCGTATGCAGCTTTGTCGCGCTCAATTTAGAATTCACGTTAATCAGCTTTTAGATCAACTCGAAGGAGTAATGCACCCTGCTAGAGCTGCACGCGTTATTGCGGCTAATTCAAGGATTGAAGCTTCGCAAGCTGGAGAGTACCTACAAAGTTTACAAGCCGTGGCAGAAAGTGTCGATAATGCGGCACAAGTTATTCATGATAATGTGCAGCGTTGTCGCAGTGCATTATCAATTCTTAATATTGCAGAATAGTTGCTAAAAGAGGCATTATTTACCATGAAAATGACTAAAATTTACGATGGATCGTACCAATGGATTATGTATGGACGGGATGAGAATAAACGCAGTAATATCATTGATACCAATCAATATATTATTAGGACGGCAAATCGTTGCTTAATACTTGACCCAGGCGGTGTAGAGTTATTTGCACCGATGTTAGCTGCGGTACTTCACCATGCGCCAGTGGAAGAGATCACAGATTTATTTGCTTCGCATCAAGATCCAGATATTATTTCATCTTTAGGGCTTTGGGATCAGGCTTTGCCCCACGCTAAATTGCATGCACCGGCATTATGGGAAGGTTTTTTACGTCATTTTGGTTGTGAAACCATTGAATATGTTGGTATTCCTGATAATGGTGGCGTTATTCAGTTGGATGGTGCAGAGCTTAAAATAATTCCTGCTCATTATTTACATTCTTCGGCTAATTTTCATATCTATGACCCGAAAGCGAAAATATTGATGTCAGGTGATGTGGGGGCGGCATTAGAAGAAGATGGTGCGCCCATATTTGTTGATGATTTTAATGCTCATGTGGAAAAAATGCGCTTTTTCCATCAACGCTGGATGCCTTCTAATCAGGCGAAACGTGACTGGATTGACCGCGTACGTAAGCTTGATATTGATATTATGGCACCGCAACATGGACGAATTTTTAGAGGCGATGATGTGAAACGCTTTTTAGATTGGTTTGAGTCACTGCAAGTAGGTATTGCTGTTTAACTTTTTGTAGATACTCTCTTAAAGCACCAGCTTTATTTTAAATAAACCCTAAAAATACTTAGGAACAAGTTGCTTCAGAAGGGAACTTATAAAAATGCTCTCCCTCAAAGCTTTTATTGGCTTTTAGCATGC
>Ga0164315_10002071_pt1 | contig 15294 bp, 16 predicted proteins | sample GuaBasSedimGuay6_FD_113737 | JGI IMG/M metagenome (GOLD analysis project Ga0164315, IMG submission 113737) | Subseafloor sediment microbial communities from Guaymas Basin, Gulf of California, Mexico - Guay6, Core 4569-2, 0-3 cm | ecosystem: Environmental > Aquatic > Marine > Hydrothermal vents... | reverse complement strand
TATGGCCTGTAAAAATATTTATTTTTTTTATTCCATCCTCTAGGCTGGGTCTGTTCTTGCTGATGAGAAATTTGTTTATAAGACAACCTGTGCCTTTTAATTTTATATAAACCATATGGTTTAACTAAAATATCCGGAAACAGTTTTCGTTCAATGCCTGCCACTATCGAAGGTGTTAAAAACTGTTGGCTAAAAGTTTCATCATCTCTCACTGCAGTCCAGGGTTTAATAAATCCAAACGGACCACGATAATTTACAAAATACATAATAATATGAAATCCTTTCAAATTTTATTCGTAATGAGTTCTGTATATTTGAAAATGTGAATAATTTGAATCGTCTATTGATTGATTCGTTAATAAATCCTTTATCATGAAGGTATCGGGAGTATTCGCCTGAGGATTTTTCTATGAGATTATAGATGGCAGAATGAAGGGCATAATTATAATTAAATGGAACCTCAGCAGGCCGCTTGGTTATGGCTGTTATTTTGACTCTCAAAATATCTCCTTTTTCCCACTGTATCGATTTTGTGCTTTAAAAAATTCTATCAGCAATTCATTTTTGTAATATTTTGAACCTTTTTGCTAATTGTTTTATTTTGAGGGTTAGGCAACTTATTGTTGTCGTTCAGGTGGCATGACGATTTAAAATCATATGCTGCTTTGTTTGTCAACAACAATTAATTTTTATGGTTTGGCTGAAATGCGATATTCTGAATCAATATATTAATTTCAAGGCTATTGCGAAAAAACCATGCGCGGTTGAAAAAATAAAACAAGTCATTGACAAGGCACCGCTTTCTCGGTTAGTTAACACCATTTCAGGCAACCTTTTTTAACAGATGAAAAATGAAAAACCATAGGCTTTCCCAATATCTTTTAAAAGACTTGAACATAAAAGATAAATTACTTCATAACAGGCTCGTGCTTGCGCCCATGGCAGGGCTTGGTCATATCGCCTTAAGGCAGCTCATCTCTGAATTTGGCGGGTTTGGCCTTTTGTTTACAGGAATGTGCAGTGCAAAAGCCATTCCCCAGGAAAATCCCAATGTCTCCCTGGTATTTAATTGGCGGCCCGAAGAACTTAAATATCTTGTCTGCCAGATCTTTGGATCTGAACCGGAAAGCATGGCAAAGGCCGCTGTAAGAATAGAAAAAGAAGATTTTTTCGGAGTTGACCTTAATTTTGGCTGCTCCGTGGCTGCTATCTGCAAAAAAGGCTGCGGCGCGGCTCTATTAAAAGATCCTGAGCTTTCATCAAAAATCGTAAAATCAGTGAGAGAATCCGTTTCCATCCCTTTATTTGTCAAATTCAGGATGGGATGGGACAACAACCCTCAATCTGCCGTGGATATGGCCAGGCGCTTTGAAGATGCCGGGGCTGATGCTCTGACCTTTCACCCGAGAATCGCACCTGACAGAAGGAACCGGCCTCCGCTCCGGGATGTCATAACCCTTGTCAGGCAGGCCGTTGAAATCCCTGTTTTTGGTAATGGCAATCTTTTTCTGGCTGAAGATGGTGCTGAAATGATTGAACAGACTTCCTGCCAGGGGCTGTCGGTGGGCCGCATGGCTGTTGCCAGGCCCTGGCTGTTTGCCCAGTGGACTCAAGGCTTTGCCCCGGGAGAAGATATTTTTCATACCACGGCCGTGAGAATGACCCAGATCCTGTCGGATCATTATCCGGATCATTTCAGCATCAAGCTGTTTAAAAAATTTCTCCCCTATTTTTGTGCCAATTTTAAGTTCGGTCATGATATTTTAAAAAGGCTTAACCACGCACAAACCATGGATGAAATAAGAGACAAACTGGATTCAATATTTGAATCCAGTCCTGAAACCCTTTCCAGACCCAACCTGAATCTGTTCTCGTAGTGTTGAAGTTACAGCCCCAGTATTGCCAACCCCTCTTCAAGCTCAAAATAAGGTTTAAGGTCATATTTATATCCGGGTACACCAAAATAGATCGCCAGGCTTTCACCAATAACTTTTAAGCCTTCTGCTAGCCTGTCGTTATCCAGTTCATAAAAAGTGATGGAATGCATGCCGCCGGTTTTGCTGGCGCAGACATAGGGCCCTTTTTTATTTAAAAACTCAGGCAGGACAGGGGCCATAAGATACCTTTTTGCAATTTCTCTCGTGCTTTCAGGGGGATAAGTGACATCTGAAATAATAATCATTATGGTTCTCCTTTTTGTAACAATTATAGATATATTTCAATTCTAATGAAAATATGATCATATAAGGCTCTGACTGTCAAATCTTTTTAATTTTCACTTTAAATAATGGATAGCTTTTTTAAGATTCAGTATCTGTATTCCCAATGCTGATTACAATTTGTATCAGATATTGCTATTTGACTTAAGACTAAGGCCTTCTTAGAATTGAAACTTACTTGAGCACAAAAAAAGGAGCACCTATAATGATAAAAAAAATTGATGCCAGGAAACTTTCATGCCCGGCACCTGTTATTAAAACAAAAGAATTCCTTGAACGCGAAGATGCCGCTGAACTTGATGTCATTGTTGATAATGATGCTGCGGCAGAAAATGTGAGTCGATTCTTAACCTTCCAGGGATTTGAAGTATCTGTTGCCTCTGATGGTGACACAGACTTGATCGTGTCCGGCCGGAGAGATCCTGAAAAAACTAAAACCGGGAAAACTGTTTCTGAACCTGCTAAAACAAAAGATGACCCTGACCACCAGAAAATTCTGGTCATCATCTCTTCACAACAGATCGGCAAGGGAGATGATGAACTTGGCCGAAAACTCATGGTCAGTTTTGTTAAAACCTTGAAAGAAATGGGCCCTGAGCTATGGCGTCTGGTATTGTTAAACCATGGGGTAAAATTTTCCACCAAAGACTCTGAAATCCTTGAAGAGCTCAAGGAACTTAAAGCCATGGGAGTTGTAATCCTTGTTTGCGGGGCGTGCCTGACTCATTTGGGCTTAATGGACGATAAAGTTATCGGTGAAACGACCAATATGCTGGACACTGTTACATCTATGCAGCTTGCCGATAAAGTCATTAACCTTTAATTATAATTATTTTAGCCTTTTTGGGCTATTTTTAAGGACTCATTAAAGACAGTGTAAAAACGTTTATGATCCAGTAAAGTGCGTGATAAAAATGGCTCGATATGAGAAATATCACCCTGATTAAAAATCGCGTTTACACTGAAATTTAAAGATGCAAAATTATCATTGGTCTTGAATTTATTGCTGATCCAGACAAGGCAAATTCTACGTCTCAAAAACATATCCATGGTATTCATCCTATCTATAATACCAGCAATTCCTTTATTTTGATCAAACGCGTCATCAATGATCACCAGATTATAAAGATGGTATTCAAATCTTTTCAGTGCCTCTTTGGTATTGGCTACAACCTCAGCATTCAGCCCCACCTGTTTAACCGCTGAAATCATTTTTTTTTCTAAATCATTGCTACCGATGCAAATCAGAGCTTTCATGGTTTACCTTCCTTTATATCCATGATCAATTTCCAATGAATCAATATTTGTTGTGGTCTCGCCTCTGGCGCTTTTTATCGAATCAAGGCCTCGACCCACAATATCCTTCCTTGATGCATAGGATGATGCCGTATCCTCACTGATATTTCCCTTTTCATAAAGAGAAAGGATATATTTATCAAAAGTGACCATCCCCTGGGCATTGCCTGCGTCAATGATCTCATTAAATGTCTTGCCCTCAGATTCTCCATTAAGAATGGTATCTCTCACCCTCAAATTTGAACCCATAATTTCAAAGGCGGCAACCCTGCCGCCACCAATCTTCGGCAATAACCTCTGGGCGACAATCCATCTTATGGTATCTGCCAGACGAATTCTAATCTGTTTTTCTTCTTCCGTGGAAAACATCCCCAGAATACGGTTAATGGTTTGACCGGCATCCACGGTATGCAATGTTGACACAACAAGATGCCCTGTTTCAGCTGCCGAAAGACCTATCTCAACTGTCTCCCTGTCACGCATTTCACCCACCAGGATCACTTTTGGCGCCTGACGCAGAGCAGCTCTCAGACCACTTGCAAAGGTGTCAAAATCAGATCCAAGCTCCCGCTGGTTAAAGGTGGATCTTTTCTGGGGATGCTGATATTCAATCGGATCTTCAAGGGTTATCACATGAACAGATTTTTTTTCATTGATTTTATCCAATAACGCAGCAAGGGACGTTGATTTTCCAGAACCAGTTGCTCCGGTAACAAAAACAATACCGTTTTTCTCTTCCGCCATGGTATGAAATACCCTGGGCAGATTCAGTTCTTCAATAGTGGGAATTTTTGTCTCAAGCTTTCTTAGAATAATGGAATACTTGCCTGATCTTGAAAAAATATTCACCCTGAAACGGGCCTTACCCCCAAGTTGGTAGGAAAGATCACAAGACCCTTCCCTGATAAGTGTTTCTGTTAATTTCCGATTATTATTGATCAAATTTAATGCAAATATTTCCGTTTGAAAGGGGGTCAGCAGTTTAAAATACGGTTCTATATTCACTGCAACCAGTTCACCGGAACTTTCAACCTGCAGAGGCTTACCCGGTGTAATATTCAAATCTGAAACATTGCCATGGGAGTCCAGCATCCTGGTAAGGATATGGTCAATCTGCTGTTTTTTCATGCCGTCTTCCTCTAAATTTATAAATTAAAGACTGGTTTAAGCTTCTGTAAAATCAGCCGGCGGGGTCTTTAGGAATGGCCTGAATAAGGATTTATTATTTGCTTTGCTATATGCCTCATCAGGGCTGATCCATCCTTTTTTGTACAATTGCATGATGGCATCATCCAGCAATTGCATCCCAAATTGTTTTCCCGTCTGAATCATGGATGGGATCTGGTGTGTTTTGGCTTCCCGGATAAGATTTCGCACAGCAGGCGTTGCCACAAGAATTTCCATGGCTGCACACCTGCCTTTTTTGTCTATCCGTTTAAACAATGTCTGGGCCACAACAGCTCTCAGTCCATCGGACAATGTAGAACGTATCTGGGCCTGCTCAGTGGAGGGGAACACTTCAATAACCCTGTCAACGGTTTTAGCAGCACTGGAGGTATGCAGAGTGCCAAATACCAGATGACCTGTTGACGCTGCCTCAATGGCAAGAGAAATGGTTTCAAGGTCCCTTAACTCACCCACCAGAATAATGTCAGGATCTTCACGCAGGGCTCCTCTTAACGCCGATGAAAACGTCTGTGTATGCAATCCCACCTCCCTGTGGCTCACAATACATTTCTGACTTTTGTGCACAAACTCAACCGGATCTTCAACGGTAATAATATGATCTTTTCTGACTCGATTTGCCTGATCTATAATAGCGGCCAAAGTCGTTGATTTCCCGGAACCCGTCGCCCCTGTTACCAGAACCAGTCCCCTTGGAAGATCGGCCAGCTTTGAAATGACAGGCGGAAGCCCTAATTGTTCTGTAGTCAGTATCTCGTCCGGGATCTCACGAAAAACGGCTGAAACACCGTTTTTCTGCATAAAATAATTTGCCCGGTATCTGGCCATGCCTGGAATTTCATAACCAAAATCCACATCCCCGGTCTCTTCAAAAACCTTGATCTTCTCCTGTGAAGTTATTTCATATAAAAGTTTTCGCAGTTTATCACTGGTCAAGGTTTCGTATTTTATTCGTTCAATATCGCCATGAAGCCTTAATGCAGGCTGCTGGCCCGATGAAAGGTGGAGGTCGGAAGCACCCTGTTCATGCATCAGTTTAAAAAAAGCATCAATATCAGCCATTTTCCATACCCTTTTTACTTAATAATTCTCTTGTTGACATGCGCAAGCATGGCAACAAAGTATTTAAAAATTATGCCTGTTTGATAAACCTTAAGGTAGAATCAGTTTCATCGGCAGACTTATTTTCTTCCTTTGTCATCTCAAGCATTTTTGAATGGGATTCAAGTACGGTGCTGATTTGCATTTCAAGCTGAATCCGTTGACGTTTCAACTCAATTATATCACTATGAAGTTGCGAAAGGCGCTTATGGGCTCTATTTAACATTTTTTCCGCTTCAACTTCAGCATTGGCAATAATCAGCTGTGAAGATTTCTTAGCATTTGCTTTCATTTGATCCAGAACTTTCTGGGACTGAATCATGACATTTTTCATAGTATTTTCTCTTTTTCTATGGCCATGATTCTCCAGGGTTATCCTGTGATTTTCTTCTTTAAGATGTTGAATGGAATGATTCAGATTCTCAAATTCTTTTCCCACCTCTTCAAGAAACGAATCCACTTCCTGAACATCAAATCCCCTGAATCTTGTCGTGAACTCTTTTTGTTTAACGACCTGTGGTGTTATGCCCATAAGAATACCTCTCTTTTCATTGTGCTATTGTGCGAGCCAGTCCGTGCAAACTGTTCACAGCAAAGGTCTGAAGAAAAATAATAGCTAAAATCACTACTATAGGAGATATGTCAAGCCCCCCGAAATTCACAGGAAGCTTTTTTCTAATCTGGTAAAAAACAGGTTCGGTTGCCATATTGATAAATCTGACAATGGGATTGTAAGGATCAGGGCTCACCCAGGACAGGACCGCCCCTGCAATAACAATCCACATATAAAACGTCAGCGCATAATTCAGGATGACGGCTATGGCTTCAAAAAAATTTGCTAATATGAACATTTATACACCTTTTTTCAATAATTTCGACTCGTTCACTGACTTGATTAACTATGTATAGTATGAAATGTCAAGTTTTTTTGCATAATTTGTGGTTTAAATATTTGCTTGCCTTTATTGACATCTCAAGGCGGCTATACTAATAACTGTTTAACCATTATAAACTCAACTTTCGGGGTTGGCAGATTTGAGTTATAAAATTTAATCAATCACATGTAAATTTATTCTATTATATATCTAAATGATAAAGTATGATATACATTAACGTCTAAAAAAATCATCATAAGTTAAGATAATTTAGCTGAAGGAGTAAAAATATGAATCAAATAAATCTAAAAGAAATCAAGTCCATATCCTATGAGCGAGCAAAAATAAAAAATGGATATACAGACAAATCTCTCCGGGTTAACCTTGATGCAAATGATATCATCATTAACCCCATTGAAGAAAACATAAAAAACAAGTTCATTGGTGGGAAAGGGTATGATCTATGGTTGATGTGGAATGCTGTTAAAGGTAGTACCAGGTGGAATGATCCTGAAAACGCCATCTGCATTTCTTCAGGTCCCCTTGGGGGAACTCCGGGATACCCTGGTGGCGGGAAGAGTATTGTGACCTCCATTTCACCTTTAACCGGCGCCCCCATTGATTCAAATGTGGGTGGTTATTTTGGACCCTATAAAAAATTTTCCGGGTTTGATGTGATCCAGGTTGACGGAAAAGCAAAAAAAGATACCATTATTTTTATTGACGGAATTGAAAATAAAATCAAAATATTTGAAGCAACAGACCTTCCAATAGACGCCTATGAGCTTTCAGATGTTTTAACCAGGCATTTTGACGAGAATAAACCCGTCAACGTTTCTGTTGTAACGACAGGCCCTGGAGCAGCAAACACATTTTTTGGCTGCCTGAATTTTTCCTGGTGGGATGCCGGGCGTAAGAGGGTCAGGTACAAACAGGCCGGGCGAGGGGGTATTGGAACCGTTTTTGCCGATAAAAAAATTAAGGCCATTGTGGCAAGATGCGGTACTATTTCAATGAAATCCAACAACCCTGCAGATTTTGAAGGCCTCAAACTGGTCACCAAGTCTCACTCAAAAGAAATAAAAGAACTGGATCCCAAACAAAACAGGATGTCCCTGGTGGGAACAACCCATTTAGTTCCCATCATGAACGATCATGACTGCCTGCCCGTACACAATTTCAAATTTGGGTCACACCCCCAAAGCCGGGTCATCGGAGAAGAAGTTTATGAACATATTTTTGACAAAGGCTATGACGGGTGCTGGAAAGGCTGTACAGTTGCATGTTCCCACGGGGTAAAAGACTTTTCTCCCTTTACAGGGCCCTATAGAGGTCAAAAAGTATTTGTGGACGGGCCTGAATATGAAACCATCGCCTGTTGCGGCTCCAGTCTGGGAATCTTTGATGCCCATACCATTCTTGAAATTAATTTTTATTGTGATGCCTATGGCCTGGACACTATTTCCGTTGGGACATCCATTGCGTTTGTCATGGAATGCTTTGAGAACAATCAAATTACCATGGATCATACGGGGGGCATGGATTTAAGCTTTGGCAACCGGTTTAATGCCCTTGAAATCATTCACCAGATGGCCAGGGGAGAAGGTTTTGGCGCTATCGTCGGCAAGGGTATCAGACAAATGAAACAAATCTTTGCAAAGGATTTTGGTGCTGATGCGGCCTTTATGCAGGACATTGGCATGGAATCCAAGGGCCTGGAATTTTCCGAATACATGACCAAAGAATCCCTGGCCCAGCAGGGAGGGTACGGGCTTGCCCTGAAAGGTCCACAGCATGATGAAGCCTGGCTGATCTTTCTGGATATGGTTCACAATTTTATGCCAACCTTTGAAGACAAGGCAGAAGCCCTTCACTGGTTTCCCATGTTCAGAACCTGGTTCGGTCTTTGCGGTCTTTGCAAACTGCCCTGGAACGATATTGTACCAGAAGACAATAAAGACACCCTTGAACCTGCCAAGGTCACTAAACACCTGGGCTGGTATGCTGATTTCTTTTCAGCTGTTACCGGCAGAAAATCAGGGCCTGATGATCTTCTTGCCATGAGTGAGGGTGTTTATAATTTTCAGAGAATTTTTAATCTGAAAATGGGCTATGGTACAAGAAAGCATGATACCTTGCCATACCGGGCTGTGGGACCTGTTACAGTGGAAGAATATGAATCACGACAGGAACGGTATGATGAACAGCTCAAGGAAAAATACAGTCTGGATATCAGCAACATGAATTCCAGGGACAAAGTCGCTGAATTAAGACAAAAAAGACTGGAACAGTATGAACTTCTCAAAGATGCAGTTTATGAGCGCCGCGGCTGGAACAATAATGGTATCCCCACTCTTGCGACAGTCAAACGCCTGGGCATTGATTTTCCAGAAGTCCTGGAAGTTCTGAAAAAAAATGGCGTGGCATAATTGATGATAGAAGTGGATGAAAAACAGATGCCCTGGTTCCCCGATATGACCATGGCATCTGTTTTTGAAACCCTTGATAATGTTGAATTCTGTTCCGTTGTCCGCTTAAATGGCAAGCTTGTCTCAAGCCCTAAATTTGCTGAAACAATCATTCCTGACAACTCAAAAATTCAATTGCTGCCCCTTGTTAGCGGAGGATAAAACCAAATTTTCGTAATTTTAACTTCACAAAAAATCATCTGTCTGTTAAAAACCATTGATGTCAGACAGGATAATTAACATTTAACCCATTAAAGAAAGTAACGATTGAAACATTTTTTTTTATTTTTAAAAGCGCTTTTTAGTAAAAAGAGCCATACAGATTCACCTATCGTCCTATCACCGCCTGTATCTGAAACCAAAACACAAAAAAAACCTTTGCCAAAACCCAGAAAAAAACAATGGTCTGTCCATGATTTTTCTGTGGAACAAAAAGAAGGGGAAACAAGATTTCATGATCTTGATCTGCCGGTAGATATTATGCATGCCATTGCAGATTTAAAATTCAACTATTGCACCCCTATACAGGCAAAGCTTTTGCCCCACACATTGAACGGCAAGGATGCCACTGCCAAGGCCCAGACAGGGACAGGCAAAAGTGCCAGCTTCATTATCACTATTTTAGCCGCATTCATAAACAAAGCGTTTAAAAACAGGAACGGATGCCCAAGAGCATTAATCCTTGCCCCCACAAGAGAATTGGTTAACCAGATTGAAAAAGATTTTAAGGATCTTGCCAGATATACCAATTTAAGAATCATCGCCATCTTTGGGGGAACAGGATATATCCTGCAACAAAAGATGCTTAAGCAAAAACCCGTTGATGTAATTGTTGCAACTCCCGGACGTCTCATTGATTTTATGGGCAAAGGCTTGATCAACCCTTCCAAGGTTGAAATTGTTGTCCTTGATGAAGCAGATCGAATGCTTGACATGGGGTTTATCCCGGATGTCCGCAGAATCATTTTAAAAACACCCCACAAAAACAAACGGCAAACCCTTTTCTTTTCCGCCACGTTAACACCGGAAGTTTTGAGGCTGGCACAAAGCTGGTCAACAAAGGATGCCGTTCAAATAGAAATTGATCATGAACAGGCTGCCGCGGACAGTGTCCGGCAAATTATCTATATCTCAACTGAAAAAGACAAATTTAAACATGTATATAACCTGATCCATAATGAACAGTTAACAAGGGTACTCTTGTTTGTAAACCGGAAAGATACGGCTCGAACCCTGTCGGAAAAATTTAAAAGATATGGCCGGAAATGCAGTGTGCTTTCAGGAGATATTGCCCAGGACAAACGGTTTAAAGTTTTAGAAGATTTTAAAAATGGCAGAATCAATCTTTTAATTGCAACGGATGTGGCTGCCCGGGGACTACATGTTGAAGACATAAGTCATGTTATTAACTATGATCTGCCCTATGAACCCGAACACTATATCCACAGAATTGGCAGAACGGGCAGAGCCGGAGCAAAAGGGATATCCATCAGTTTTGCCGATGAAACCAGTTCTTTTTTTATCCCAAAGATAGAAGCCGTACTGGGAAACAAAATCGAATGTGAGTATCCATCCGAAGCACTGGACAAACTCCTTCCGGCACCTAAGAAAAAATATTATTCAAAACCAAGGGCTAAAAAAAGAAACCCGTTTAAAAGCAAGAAAAAACCATACAAAAACACAGAAAAATAATTTGTTTTCCATGGGAATCTATCTTTCTTGACACTCGGCAGATATTCAGTGTAAAATTATAAGCCTGTTAATCAGCAATTTTTATCAAAGGAGTTTAAATAAAAAATGTTTGGTCTTGGAATGCCGGAAATTTTATTGATCCTGGCAATAGCACTAATTGTAATAGGGCCCAAAAAACTGCCTGACCTTGCCAAAACATTGGGCCGGGCCATGGGGGAATTCAAGCGCTCGGCCCAGGATTTTAAACGCAGCATTGATGTGGAAACCACGGTTAAGGATTTTAAAAAAGACATTGATATTCCTAAAGTAGATCTTAATGAAATTCTAACTGACCCTCCTTCAGATGAGGCTGCCGTCACGGATCAAGACGAGACAATAGTTGCAGACAAAGAAGATAGTGGAGGGTTACAGAATCATGATAAAAAAAATATTGATGAGAATGAAGACGATGATTCTTCAGAAGACAAAGATCTGAACAAGGCCGATAACACATCCGAACACGATAAGACCGATAAGATATGAGCAAACAAGATAAAAGCCCTTTTACAGAGCATTTAGGTGAGCTCAGAGACAGACTGGTCCGTTCCTTTATCGCTGTTGCCGTAGGTTTTGTAGCCGCTTATTCTTTTAAAGAAAAATTGTTTGAAATTTTGAACGCTCCCCTGATCACTGCCATGGGAGAAAATGGAAATGCCAAGATGATTTTCACAGGTCTTCCTGAAGCATTTTTTACCTATCTGAAAGTATCCCTGCTTGCGGGAATTATTCTATCAACCCCTGTCCTTTTTTATGAATTCTGGATGTTTGTATCTCCAGGACTTTACAGAACTGAGAAAAAATATATTTTACCCATTGTGATTCTCTCGGTTTTCTTCTTTCTTATCGGCGCTTCTTTTGGATATTTTGTTGTTTTCCCCTATGGATTTAAATTCTTTTTAGGGTTTGCCACGGAAACCATCTATGCCATGCCATCCATGAAGGAATATCTTTCATTTTCCTCAAAAATGCTTCTGGCATTCGGCTTTGTTTTTGAACTGCCTTTGGTTTTAACGTTTATGGCAAGGATGGGACTGGTTACTGTTCCCTTTTTAACAAAAAATAGAAAATATGCTCTATTGATTTTCTTTATTGGTGCAGCTATTATCACACCCCCGGATGTTGTCACCCAGATTATGATGGCTTTGCCCCTGATGGTTCTTTATGAAATCAGCATTATCGGTGCAAGAATATTCGGGAAAAAAAAGGCCGAAGATATTGACGATGAAGACAAAGAAAAAAAAGAAGATATTGAATCACGGCCAGACAAATAAATAAATGGAAAACAGACTTAATCCTGACTCGTTTTTAATGTTGACTTTTCAACACACTTGGGTATAAATTTAGATAAAATTGTTTAGGAAATAATCGGTGGTATGGAAATATCACCGGTATAAAGACAAAATAAGTTGTTACTCATTAATTAAAGGAGAGAAACCAATGATGAATAAAAAATTACTAACTCTAATCCTTGCTGCCGGTATTGCTGTGATTTTTGTTACAACTAGTCTCTATGCCGGGACAGATTTTTCTGACACAATTACCATGGACCAGAACAAATACAAAAAACGAAAAAAACAACCCCCTAAATACAAATTTATTGAATTCGCCCACAAGAAACACCATGAAGAATATAAAATTTCCTGTGGTGAGTGCCATCATGACAAGGACAATAAGCCTTTAGACCTTAAAGCAGGTGACAATGTTCAGAATTGCGTGGAATGCCATACAAAACTTAAAAAAGGTAAAAAGAAAAAAGGTAAAAAGAAAGACATTCTGGTACTTGAAAACGCCATGCACGGGAATTGCATTGATTGTCACAAACAGGTCAATATAAAGGCTGGAGACCCAAAAGGAAAGAAAGGCCCTGCGCCCACCAGCTGCACCAAATGCCACTTAAAAAATAAATAATCGAAATAATCGTTTTATAAAAATATTTTTTTCTTTAAAAGAGGTTTCCCAGAATATGGAAAACCTCTTTTTTTATGGAATCACTATTGATTTGATTATTTATTTGGATAAAGATGCTTTAAACTCTCTTGCCTTTTTGACCAGTGCAGGTGCCCAGGAAGGGCTGCCCAGCGCGTGAACATGGGTGTAGGTACCAAAGGTATTCTGTTTAAAAAAACCGTCCTTTTTATCAAGGATACCTTTGCCCCGTTCCATTTTAAAGGCCATTTCATGATCTTGATAATCAATCTTAAGGATACTGGAATATCTGAATTCATGGCCTTTTAAGGTTTCACCCAGTTTAAAAAATGGATTCTCATGAACAACTGCAACCCTGGTGTAGCCATGTCCTTGTGGCTGTTTGGAAAGCCCGAATTTGATGGGGAGAATCTCTGACATGGGATACTCTTTATCATTCAAACGAATGCTTTTACCCAGAAATATCAAGCCCCCGCATTCCGCATAAATGGGAAGTCCTTTTTGAGATAGCTTTCTCAGATTTTCTCTAAAAGCAATATTTTGCGCAAGCTGTGCCGCATGGGTTTCAGGAAAACCGCCTCCCATGTATATGGCATGAACTTCGGGTATGCTTTCTTCAATCAAAGGACTTATAAAAACAATTTCAGCACCCAGTTGTTTTAAAGCATCAATATTATCCGGATAATAAAATTGAAATGCAGAATCCCTTATAATACCAATTGTAACTTTTTCTATTCCAATTAATTTCACTTCTGAAGAATTGATTTGTGGTATTATTTCAGAATCTATGCTGTGACATTCAAAGTTTACAGCCTGATAGAGTGCATCCAGATCTATATTGTCTCTGGCAACTTTGGTGACAGCGTCAATCGCCTGATCAGAAAAGGAGTGTTCCTCTAAAGTAACAAGCCCCATGTGTCTTTCAGGAAAATCCTGGGCGTTTAACTTTGGAACAGCACCAAATACAGGAATATTACAAAAATTTTCAATATTTACCCTGACTTTTCCTTCATGCCTTTTCCCAGCCACCTGGTTAAGAATAACCCCGCAGATATTGACATCAGGATCAAACTTCATACAGCCCATCAGCAATGCTGCCATTGTTCTGGTACTTTTAGTGCAGTCCAGAACCAGCAGAACCGGTAATTTTAAGAGTTTTGCAAGCTCAGCCGTGGAAGTGGAGCCATCTGTATCAATACCATCATAAAGACCCCGGTTGCCTTCAACAACAGCGATATCACAATGTCGTGAGTTTTCCTGATAGGATTGTCGAACAATTGGAGGGATACAAAGAAAGGTGTCCAGATTATAACAGGGACGTCCGGCTGCCTTTGAAAGCCAGCCGGCGTCGATATAGTCAGGTCCCTTTTTAAATGGTGAGACCTTAAGTCCTTTTTCTTTCCAGGCGGCAGTGATCCCTAATGAGACAATTGTTTTACCTGATCCGCCCCGAAGGCCTGCAACAATAATCCCCGGAACTTTTTTACCGCCTTTTTGCATGGACAAATCTGACTTGTCTTTATCTTATTATTCTTCGCCTTCAGACGAATGCTGGATACCACTGCCTTTGAGCCCATACATGGTTGTACTTCCCGAGGACCAGTATTCAAGCACTTCCTCTTCAACCATTTTATTAATCACTTTTTTAATCATCCTTGGTTTATCATCGGGAAAAACTTTAGAAAAATCTTTAAAATAAAATTTGGTTTTGGTTTTGGACTTTTTGGTCATCCAATCCACCACAGCTTTGATTGCATCATCCTTATTAGCAAGAAGATCACTCATAGTCATACTCCTTTGAAATGAAAAGGTTCAGCCGGAGTGAAAACCACTCCGGCTTGAACAACTTTATAAGCAGGTTATGTAAAAAACCTGTTTTTTAAAACTTGAACTGACTTGTCTGACGCCAACTCATATATGCCTGCTGACGGAAATCATCAATAAGGTGATGGGTGAACTCAATTTCACAAGCTTCAAAGAATTTTTCCCATCCAATTCTATCTGCCCAGTCGCCCAGACGTTCATATTTGTTCGCCCCTTTTGAATAAGCGTCAACCATTCTCTTAATCGTAGCTGTCATGGTAGGCCATCTTGGCATTTCATTGGGAATGAATCCCACAACAACTTTAGAAAATTTAGGAACAGAAATTCTGTTGGAAACCTTACCACCGGCCATGAGAACAATACCATCACCTTCTGTATCAGCCAGAGGCATGGACGGGCACATGGTGTAGCAGTTACCGCAGTACATGCACCTTTCGTTTTTAACTTCTACGGATTTAACTTCCGTACCATTGGCAAGTTTAACCTTGGACGGTTTGATAGCGGCTGTAGGACAGGCTGCAACCGCCAGTGGAATTTCACAGAATTTATCAAGATATTCATGATCCAGCATAGGCGGTTTTCTATGATATCCGAGGATTGCGATATCAGAACAATGAACAGCACCGCACATGTTCAAGCAGCATGCCATGGAAACCCTGAGCTGGGCCG
>Ga0164315_10002069_pt1 | contig 15305 bp, 15 predicted proteins | sample GuaBasSedimGuay6_FD_113737 | JGI IMG/M metagenome (GOLD analysis project Ga0164315, IMG submission 113737) | Subseafloor sediment microbial communities from Guaymas Basin, Gulf of California, Mexico - Guay6, Core 4569-2, 0-3 cm | ecosystem: Environmental > Aquatic > Marine > Hydrothermal vents... | reverse complement strand
ATGATATTCTTATTGCAGTTGATGTAAATTCCCAAATCCCATACCAAAAACCGGTTGTTTGGAATCAGGATTTGAGGTATTTCGAAAAACATACCGACGGCAAACTAAGTGAATTTCAAAAAAAATTAACTGCTCTTTTTCCTGCTAAAGTGCATAAAAATGGGAATACCGGAATAGGATATTTTCATGTTATTACTGAAACGTCAAGTCTTATGCTATCTCAAATTGCAAAGCTAACCCTTGCAATGAACCCACCTGATATACTCATTGAAATTTCAAGAGAATTGTGTGGCACATTTGATTTTTATAAAGCTGACGAACTTATTCAAGCAGGTATAATTGCTACAAAAGAAGCTGTTAAGAAGTTAAATAAACAAGAACCAGTATCATGAAAACAATATCAGCAATAATTTGTGTTTATAACGAAGAAAAAACCATTAAAGATGTAGTAATAAAAGTTGCTGATTACTTTTTCGATGAAGTAATTGTTGTAAACGACGGCTCAGCAGACGAAACCGATGATGTATTGAATGAACTCAGTAAGTTTTATGATTTCAAATACATTAAATTGGAGGAAAACAAAGGCAAAGGTTTTGCAATGGCAACTGGTATTGAAAACGCAACCGGTGAAATCATTGTGTTTGTCGATGCCGACTTATCTGACTTGAAAGAGGACCATCTGTTTGAATTGGCTATGCCCTTAGTACATAAAAAGGCTGATATGATACTTGGTCAGGCAACCGAAACATTAATTGATTACAGCGTAAATCCTTTTAAATCGTTTACGGGTGAAAGGTCAGTATTTAAGAAAGATATACTGCCCATTGTCGATAAAATGAAAAATTCAAGATTTGGTGTTGAAACACTTATAAACCTCTATTATCAATCGGAAGGAAAAACAGTGAAGTATGTGATGTTGAGTGGCTTAAAACATCCTACAAAGTTTGATAAAGTTTCAAAAAAACAAGCTCTTAAAGAATTGGTGAAAGAAGGGCACCAAATTGCTTTAACAGCATTTAAAAATTTTGATTTAATAACAAGTTCAATAAAAAATAAATTAAAAATATGAAACGGATTAATTTAATGGCCATAGGAGCAATTGCACTTATATTTAGTGTAAATATTGCAAAAGCACAAGGTGATGCCAATAAATTGAAATTTTCGGGCAGTTTACTAGCAGATGAAAGATTTTTGCTTCAATCACCGAATGATTGGGCATGGAATGAAAACCGCCTAACCCTTGAGCTTGAGAAAAAGTTTAACAATGATAAGGGCAAGTTTTATTCCGAAGTTTGGTTAAGAAATATTGGATTACCGCATATAAATTCAAATGCTGACCTTTATAATAAAAATATTGTTGACCCATATAATCTGGAAATTCGTGAAGCCTATGTTCAGTTATTTGGTTTTTTAACAAAAAATCTTGATTTAAAAGTAGGTAAGCAAAGAATTACCTGGGGAACAGCTGATAAATTAAACCCAACCGATAACCTAAACCCTTATGATTTGGAAGATGTACTTGATTTTGGGCGGCACAGAGGTTCGTGGGCAATTAATATGGAATATTATTTCGGAAGGGATTTTTCTATACAGGGGGTTTACATACCTATCTTTCAACCTGCTAACTTGCCAATAGGGATTTTCGCAGATGCCCTGACCCCCTCCATTGAAATGCCTCCGCCATTTGTATTAAAGGATTTTACCGATGAGGCTATTATGCCGGCTTTCAACCTGGGAGAAAGTGCAACAGCGGGTGCTAAATTCAAAGGATTTGCAGGGGGAGTGGATTTCTCCTTAAGCTATGTTTGGGGAAGGGATGGTTTTCCTATAGGTAAATACAATACAATAACCCCTGTAGATACTTTAGGAGGCGTAAATGTAAATGTGCAAACTTCTTTTTTTCGTCAACATATTTTCGGAGCCGACCTGGCAACAAGTATCGGAGGTGTTGGTATTTGGGCAGAAGCTGCAGCTTTCCTGCCGGAAAACGAAGTTGTTATGACCACAGACCTGTCTCCGCTGTTCCCAAGCTCACCGGTCCCGGTAACAATGGATTCAGTTGTTTTAAAAAAAGAGGTGTTTCTGAAATATGTTGTTGGAGCCGATTACAATTTTGCTAACGGCATGTATCTGAATTTACAATATATGCATGGTTTTATTAACGAGAGAGGAAGAGACGCATTAAACGATTATTTCTTCCTTCAATATCAAATGAAGTTTTTTGAGGATAAGCTTAAATTTACACCTGTAGCAGGAGGATTTATTGTTTCAGATTGGAGCGATATAAAAAACAATTATGCCATTATTTATGCTCCGGAACTTTCCTACATGGCAACCGACAATCTGGAACTAAATTTATCGGTTGCTCTTTTTGATGGAAAAGGGAATAATCTATTTGCAAATTTCGTAGATTATAATATGCTTATGTTTAAGGTTAAATATAGTTTTTAAGTTTTCACTATTTACAAACCTTTTGGTAACCGCACGAACCTATACTTATTCAAAAGTTTACCAAGACGTTTTCAAAATCGTCTAAAGCAAGGACAAAAACACAATTTAATCGACACATATCCAGTAAAACTATCATGGTTACATAACATTATCTATAGTATTGAAATTGTGGCATTTCGAAACATTATAAAATTGCCGGATAATTTTCTAATTCATTGCCATTTTCAAGCTTGTTATACTTCAAAAATTTCTTAAATCAAAATTGTATTTATCCGGACGACAATAAAAACATTTTATTTGTTGATTATGTCACTTATATTGATTTTTTTTGTCGAAAATTAATATTAATATTATGGAACCAAATAATATGCCATTAGGAATGGTCGTTGGACAAATGATGCATGAGATGGCAAAAATACTGAAAAAGCGAGACCTTGAAAAAGCTGAAATTCCGCTTACCATCGAACAACATGCTGTTATACACATTCTTAAAACAACGGAATCAGATGTAATTCTGAAAGAAATGGCAGGTGTAATGGGTAAAGATAAATCCGCCATACTGCGTATTATTGATGTTCTTGAAGAAAAAGGATTGGTTAGAAGAGCTGTTGATCAATACGATCGCAGAAAAAAATATCTAATGGTCACCAAAAAAGGCAACCATGTAATTGAAAAATTTCTGAAAATTGAGGCAGAATTACAGGAAGAACTCAAAGAAGGCCTTACAAAAGACGAAATGAGAATATTTTATAAAGTTGTCAATCATTTAAAACTCAAAGCTAAAAAAATATAATTTTAAAAATAAGGTTGATATAGGCAATAATTGATATAATCAACAATAAATCATATTACATACATTTAAACAAAAAATAAAATTGAGAATAGTTATTTTTAGTGTGTTTTTATTTGGCGTTTTATCGCTACAGGCACAAGAACCAATTGAGCTTTCTTTGGACAGTGCTCTAAAATATGCAATTGCACATAATAAGACATTGGTGAATTCAAAATATGCTATTGAAAAGTCAAGTCAAAAGATAAAGGAAGCCATATCACAAGGTTTACCTCAGGTTAATGCATCACTAGGTTACTCTAATTTTTTGGGAGCGAAAGCTGAGCTGGGAATAGGCCCCCCCGGGTCAGCTCCTGCAATAATTGAATTCAATCCTACGAGTAGTTTTAGGGCTAATGCTAGTCAATTAATTTTTAATGGGAAGTATATTATTGGCATACCCATGGCAAAGCTTGCAAAAAGAATGACAGAAAAAAGCTATCAGAAAGATGCGCTTAACGTGAAAGAACAAACCTATCAGGCATATTACATGATCCTGGCAGCCCAGAGCATTTTAGAAAAATTACGAGCGAATTATAAAAATGCGCAGGAAATTTATGAGAAGACAAACAATCTTGCCAAGGCAGGTATGATAGAAAAAACTGAAGCCGATAGACTTTCTGTTATGGTAACTTCTGTCAACAATGCTGTAAAATCCACAGAAAGACAAGTGGAGTTAGGATATAATTTGTTGCGGTTCCATTTGGGTTTAGAGTCGGATCAAATAATCCATTTAACTACCACCCTGAAGGATATCGCGGGAAAATACAACATCTTAATCCCTGCATTAGATTTATTTAATATAAAAAATAATATAGATTATCAACTTATCTCAATGCAGGGTGAAATGGCGAAAAAATCTATTAAATTGGCAAGAGCCAGCTATTTGCCTTCTTTGGTTGCGATTTATTCATACACCAAACAAATTAAAGTACCTAAATTTAATATTACACCGATGCATGTTTTAGGATTGCAATTGGATATTCCAATATTAGCCGGGGGATTAAGAAAAGCTCAATTAAGTAAGTCAATAATTGATTTTGATGTGAATGAAAACACAAAAGAGTTATTGACAGATCAGTTAAATCTGCAAGAAAAACAATTGAGATACAATTATAATAATCTTTTAGAGCAGTATTTTTCACAAAAAGAAAATGTTAAAGTAGCTGAGGAAGTACTTTATCAGATGACTTTAAAATTAAATCAGGGTTTGGTTTCGAGTCTTGACCTTACAAGTGCAAATAATGATTACCTATCTGCCGAAACAGAACTGACAGGTATAATACTTAAGTTATTAAATGCAGAGTTGGCATTAAGAAAATTAAACAACGAATTATAAAAAATCAGAATAAAATGAGCACAATAAAATTGAGCAATTTATTAGTTGTAACAGGTATGATAATTTTGGCAACATCCTGCCATTTGGAAAAAGATACTAAGGCACAAACAAAAATACTTGAAATAAAGCAGGCAATACCGGTCAAAACCATGGTTGCAAATAAAGAAGTTGTTAAAAGAAGCATTAGCTATACAGCTTCATTAATTCCATTCCTAGAGATTTATTTAGCTCCGGCAACACCAGGTAAAATTGAAACAATTTATGTTAAAGTAGGTGACCGTGTTTCTAAGGGGCAGGTGGTTGCAGACATGGATCGCACCAATTTGGAGGCGGCACATATCAATCTTTTAAATCTGGAAACTAATTTTAGACGACTGGAAACACTAAAAAAGACAAATACTATTGCCCAGCAACAATACGATGAAGTAAAAACCGCCTATGAGGCCGCTAAAGTTAGTTATAATTTCCTTTTAGAAAACACCGAATTAAGAGCACCCTTTAGTGGTGTTATTTCAGGTAAATATTATGAAAACGGCGAAAACTTTTCTGGGGCGCCTAATACACGTGCCGGCAAATCTGCTATTGTTACCATTGTGCAAATCAACAAATTAAAAGCTTTGTTCGGAATATCAGCATCTTATTTTCCTCAAATTAAAAGAGGAATGAAAGCAAGTATTACCAGTGATATATATTCTGATATGACTTTTAAAGGTAAAATTTATAATATATATCCGACTATTGATGAAGCAACTAAAACTTTTACAGTAGAGGTAAAAGTCAATAATAAAGATTTAAAATTACGCCCAGGAATGTTCGCAAAAATAAAATTAGAACTTAGACAAGGAAATGCTATTATGGCACCAATCATAGCCTTGATTAAGCAAACAGGAACCAATGATATGTATTTGTTTTTAAACAAAAATAATATCGCTGTCAAACAACCGGTTACGACAGGTCGTCTGTTTGATGACAAAACTGAAATAATTGAAGGTGTAAACGAAGGTGACGAAATTATTATTGTAGGACAAAATAAGCTTGAGGACCAGGTTAACATTACGGTAGAAAAATAAGATTATTAGGAATTAAGTTTAAAAAAATATAACGATGAGTATATATAGCACTGCCGTAAAGAAACCCGTAAGTACCATAATGATTTTTATCGGGGTAATAATTTTCGGACTTTATTCCTATCTTCAATTACCAGTTGATTTCTTTCCGAAAATGGATCCTCCAATGATTTCAATTTTCACATTTTATCCGGGGGCAAATGCTGAAGATGTGGAACAGAATATTACCAGGAAACTTGAAGACGGACTTGGAGCTATCAGTAACTTGAAAGAAATTACTTCATCATCAAAAGATAATACATCAGTAATCACATTAGAATTTGAGTGGGGTGCTAATTTAGATGAAGCTACCAATGAAATTCGTGATGCTATTGGTTTAGCAGAAAGAAATTTGCCCGAAGATGTCGTAAGCCCTACTATTTTCAGGTTAAGCACCAGTATGATTCCTGTAATTATGTTTTCGGTAACATCAGACGAAAGTTATAAGGGTATTAAGGACATCATAGAGGATCGAATTATTCAACCACTTAACCGCATTGAAGGTGTGGGAAATATTATTCAAATAGGAGCGCCGGTAAGAGCTATTATGGTTGATGTTGATCCTCGAAAATTAGAAGCCTACCATTTATCCGTTGAGCAAATCGGAGGGGTATTAGCTGCCAATAATTTAAACCTGCCTTCAGGTAGCCTTGAAATGGGTAAATCTGACTTGAAACTCCGATTGCAAGGCGCATTTGAAAACAGCGATATTATTAAAAATATAATTGTTACAAATGTTAACAACAAACCTGTTTATTTAAAAGATATATCAAACATTAATGATGGATTAAAGGATATTAAATCATTTGAACGGGCTAACGGAGGAAAAAATGTTCGATTGATGATACAAAAACAATCAGATGCCAATACTGTAACCGTTGCAGAAAAAATTAAGGAAAAACTTGTAAAAATAGAATCCACACTTCCTCCAGATGTAAAAGTTGGTATTTTAATGGATTCGTCAGTAAATACGGTTTCTGCCGTAAATAATTTATCTGAAACCATAATGTTTGCTTTGTTGTTTGTGATTATTGTGGTTATGTTCTTTATGGGTCGTTGGCGAGCAACTTTAATTGTTTCAATTTCTATCCCTATTTCATTAATTGTTGGATTTGTCTATATGTATCTATCAGGAGGTACGATTAATGTTATTACACTTTCATCACTTTCTATTGCTATTGGTATGGTCGTAGATGATTCCATAGTAGTTCTTGAAAATATTACCAAAAAACTGGAAAGAGGAGGATTCGCTCGTGAATCAGCCATTTATGGAACAAATGAAGTAAGTTTGGCTGTTGTCGCATCAACGCTTACAATTGTGGCTGTTTTTCTTCCTTTAACCATGCTTGGTGGCATGACCGGTATTCTTTTTAAACCTCTTGGTTGGGTTGTAACCATTTCTATTGTTACTTCTGTTATTGTTTCGTTAACCCTTGTTCCTATGCTATCTTCTAAAATTTTAAGTATAAAGGAACCAAACAAGAAGAGCATTGGCGGTAAACTCTACTATTTCTCACAAAATTTGCTCGACAAACTGGATAATGTATATGAAAAAACATTATCGTGGGCTGTGGGACATCGTTGGCTTGTGGTTAGTGCTTCTATACTCGTATTTATTTTATCACTTTCCTTAACTAAACTTATTGGTTCTGAATTTATGCCCGCAATGGATAACGACCAAATAGGAGCACAGGTAAAATTAGCTCAAGGAGTAAAACTTGATGAAACAATAAAAACAGCACACTATTTAGATTCAGTTTTTATGAATAAATATTCTGAAGTTGAAGTAGTATCAACCAGTGCGGGTGTGGGCGATGAAAACAGTTTAGCATCCATTTTTACAGAAACCGGAAACTATATTATTAACTATACTTTTAAAATGAAACCTCATCAGGATAGAGAAAGGGATATTTTTGAAATAGCAGATGAAATGCGTAAGGATATTGTAGTATTACCGGAAGTGGAAAAGTTTTATGTTGATCCCGGTGCCAATAGAATGGCAACCGCCATGGGTATGGGTGGCGGAAGTAAGATGGAAATAAAAGTTTTCGGAAACAGTTTTGACCATACCAATGTAGTTGTTGAAAAAATTGTTGCCGCATTCCATAGAACAAAAGGAGTAAGAGATGTTCTTGTAAGCCGCGATAATGAAAAAGCTGAATTACAACTAGTTTTAGATCAGGAAAAAATGACTTCGTTTGGTTTAAATACAGCCATTGTTGCTGGAGCCATTCGTAACCGCATTACAGGACTTACGGCTACAAATTATAAAGAAGAAGGCAATGAATATGATGTAATTGTTCGTTACGATGATAAATTTCGACGTTCTACACAGGACATTGAAAACATTAGCATCATGACTCCTTCGGGCGTACCTGTTAATGTAGGAGAAATAGCAAGCTTAAAAAGATTTTATTCTCCTCCTAATATCGACAGGGAAAATAAGGAACGGGTGGTAACAATCTCTTCGGCACTTTCCGGTTCTGATTTAGGAACAGTAAAAGCAGCGCTTGAAAAGGAAATTGCTAAAATGGATATCCCCAGTGATGTTTCCGTTGAATTTGGCGGAAGTGTTGAAGATATGCAAGATACTTTTAAAGATTTAATGATGCTTGGCGCATTAATTATCCTCCTTGTATATATTGTAATGGCCTCTCAGTTCGAATCGTTAACAGAACCGTTTATCATTATGTTTTCTATCCCCTTTGCATTTTCCGGAGTTTTTGTTGCTCTTTATCTGTTTCATACCACCATTAACATTATTTCAATGATTGGAGCAATTATGTTGATAGGTATTGTGGTTAAAAACGGTATCGTATTGGTGGATTATACCAATTTATTGGTTGCCAAAGGTTATTCTCTTAAAAAGGCGGTTGTTGCTGGCGGTCGTTCAAGGTTAAGACCGGTACTTATGACATCAATAACCACTATTTTAGCAATGTTACCTATGATTGTGTTAAAAGGCAGTGGTTCGGAAATGTGGCGTCCTATGGGAGTCGCTGTTTTCGGCGGTTTAACATTTTCTACTGTTGTAACTTTAATATTAATACCAACCATCTATACTATGTTTGGAGTAGGACAAATAAAACGAAAACAGAAAGCAGTGGAAAGAACAGAAAAGAATCTATCAGGTGTTGTTAACGGATCAACTTGCTAAGTTTTATTGTATAACATTTAAAAAATTAAATATGAAAGCAGTATTTATATCATATAATCAGTCGATTACTTTTGAAGTTCAGCAAATATTTAACGATTTATCCATTAAAGGTTATACCCAATGGATAGATGTTAAAGGTAAAGGTTCTATTACTGGAGAGCCTCATAAAGGAACTCACACCTGGCCTGAAATGAACAATGCACATTTGACCATTGTAGAGGATGAAAAAGTAAACAGGTTGCTTGAATGCCTTGAAAAATTAGATAAAAAATCACCGCAACAGGGACTAAGGGCGTTTGTTTGGAACATTGAAAATGCCTATTAATTTTTTTAAGTTTTGTAATGAAAAAGAAGATAGGGATTGTTTACTCTACCGTGGATGGGCATACTCTGAAAATTTGTAATGCAATTGCCAGGTATTTGCAAACTAAAGGGAATACGGTTGGAATTTTTCCTCTTGGTTATTTTAATCAAACAATAACTGAATTTGATATTTTTGTAATTGGTGCAAGTATCCGGCATGGGAAACATCGGAAGGAGGTGGAAAAATTTATGGATACCCATCAAAAAGAGATGGAGCAAATACTAACAGGTATCTTTTCCTTTAACCTTGTTGCCCGCAAGGAAGAAAAAAACTCGGTTCTAACGAACCCGTATTTTATAAAATTTATAAAATCCAGAGAATGGCAACCGGATGTCATTGATGTTTTTGCAGGTTATCTTAATTACAGTATGTATTCATTCGTCGATCGGATAATGATACAGCTTATTATGAAAATATCGAAAGGTCCGACTCAATCTGATACGGTTATTGAATATACTGACTGGAATAAGGTACGCTCCTTTAGCAAAAAATTAATTAGTGAAGATAAAGATTTAAAAAGTATACAGTGAACTGTGGATTCTGTATACACATGAAAAAATACTTTGACAGGAAAATATACACCTTTCCTTTGTTATTAAGCGATTTAGCATTTCTTTTTCGTAATACGGGAAATGTAATTGCCGCAATGCGGAATAAATAATCACGTAATTGAAATGAAAAAGATTATAATATATGTTATTTTAGTATTGTGGACAACAAGTGCTGTTGGCAAGACCCACATACCAAAAACTATTGTGGATTTTAAATTTTCCAATGATGTGTTTTACGGAACCGATCGTTATTTCACCAACGGTCTGCAATTGAAGATATATTCTGATTTTAAGTCGAAATCACCTGTTAATTATATCTTACTACCAGACTCTAAAAGTGAAAAAACTTATTTTGCAGCAACAATCATTCATAATATTTATACACCGACTAATTTAAGTACATCCGACATACAGTTTATTGATGAACCTTATGCGGCATATTTACTGGTAGGGAACCGCAAGGAATCCTATAATTCTCATAGGAAGTTGAAAAAAGTTTCAGCGTTTCAGCTTGGTCTTATTGGTCCTTTTGCAGGCGGTGAATTAGCACAAAATTCAGTTCACCGGCTTTTACCAGGCAATGAGCCTGCCAGGGGTTGGGAAAATCAGGTTTCCAATGATTTAGCGATACAATACATGGCCAGTATTGAAAAAGGTTTGATAAGTCGTAAAATTTTTGAAATGAATGGCTTTGCTTACGGGATAGTTGGCAATCCGTATACTGAATTTAGCACAGGTTACCGGGTTAGATTTGGCCGGTTTGAAGATTTTTTCAGTGGTCTGGGATTGGGTATGACCAAGAATTTTCAGCTTTATGTATATAGCAAAGCTGAATTAACTTATGTAGTTTACAATGCCGTTTTGAAAGGAGGACTTTTTCATGATGACAACTTGTTTGATATCGGACATATCCATCGCCTTTTGGGTCATGCTGTATTTGGGTTTGGCATAGTTTATAAAAGGATGAAACTTGAAATTTCACAGGATATACATACCCCTCAGTTTAAAGGGGCCGATGTGCATAGATGGGGAAATGTCAGGATTATTTTTGGAGGTTAAGAATATGTTCAAACGATACATAGCAGTTTTTATATTAAGTGTGATACCGTTCACATTTGTTTCGTCTCAATGTTCTTATGACAAGCACAATCGGGGTGATGCATGCCCTTTCTGTAAAAATTGGAAACACACCAATGAAACCCCTTATGTTAAGGGATTCAAACATGAGATGTCATTTATTGCCGTAGGAGCCGGGTTGGTAACCACGGGTTTAATACTCCAATCCGTTAATAAAACGCAGCATTATACTGTCGATGAGTTGGGTGATTTGGATTCAAATAGCATTAACGCGTTTGATCGGCCGGTGACCTATAACTACTCCCCAAAAATTGCGTCCACGAGTGACATGCTCGGGCTCGGCATGCTTATTCTTCCCGTCGTGTTTTTAAGCACCCACCATACCTGTTCCGATATAGCTTCTTTGGACATTATGGAGTTGGAAATGGGCGCCATAACTTATGGTTTAGAATTAAGTGTAAGTAACATGACGAACCGCCCAAGACCGTATGTTTATTGGGTAAGGTATTTATGGAGAAAGTGATGACAGTAGTTACTGCTGTTAACGGATGTACTTATTGCGCCTGGTTTCATGCAAAACAAGCAGTAACAAGCGGAATAAGTGAAAAAGAGGTGAAAAATATGCTCAATTTGCTATTTGAAGCCGATGCATCAGACTTTGAGATGCCGGCATTATTATACGCTAAGCACTATGCTGAAACTAATCGTAATCCGGACGAAGTAATGACAAAGAATCTGTTTGATTTTTATGAAGAGAGAACGGCAAAGCACATTATTCTGATGATAAGAATGATATTTTTCGGCAATCTTTCAGGCAATACTTGTGATGCTTTTCTGAGCAGACTAAAAGGCAATAAAGCCAAAAACAGCAATACGATATTTGAAGCCTTATTTTTTATTGTAAATGCCACCTTTGTTACCTGCTGTAAAAAAATACAGAAAATAAAAATATAAAGAAATGGAAAAATATCACCATAATAAAAAATTTGACAAAATTGTATACAAAGATGTTATCGTAAAAGAAAGAGAGTTTATCAAATGTATATTCACCGGTTGTGACTTTTCTAATATTACTTTTAGAGATTGTTATTTTGAAGACTGTGTTTTTGTAAATTGCAATCTTACCATTTTAAAAATCAAATATTCCCGGTTTTCAGATGTGATATTTAAGTCTTGTAAAATGATGGGGATCGTCTGGAATGAAGTCTCATCACTGTTCTCGATCACTTGTGAAGATTCCAACATTAGTTATTCAAGTTTTTATGGAATGAAATTGAGGAAAATGAGAATCCATAAATGTATTTCTCATGACGTAAATTATTCAGAAGCAGATTTACAAAGCAGCAGTTTTAATTACACAGACCTGAAAGGCAGCATCTTCCAAGATGCGAATTTGGTTAAGGCAAATTTTATGTATGCCACTAACTATAACGGTATTGATTTATGCAACAAAAAAATTAAGAAAGCGATTTTTTCATTACCCGAAGCATTAATTTTACTCAATAATTTCAATATAATAGTAAAATAAGTATGGATACCTTATTGGATAATATATCATCATTATTTAAAAAGTATGGTGTAAAAAGTGTAACCATGGACGATCTTGCAGAAGCTTTTGGTATTTCGAAAAAAACGCTATACACAAATTTTGAAAACAAAAATGATGTTGTTTATAAAGTAGCCAGCTATGAACTAAACAAGGAAATTGATGAATTGGAAAATTTGTGCCAAAAACATAAAAATGTAATCGACCAACTATACGCAATTAGTAAATATATAATTAAAAAAAATTTCGAAATCACTCCTTCATTAACATTTAGTGTAGATAAATACTACCATCAAATTTGGAAAGAATTGCTAAACAAAAGGGAAAGCCATATCATTGATATTATTACAAATAATTTCAATAAAGGAGTAAAACAGGGTATTTACAGAAAAGATTTAAATATAGTTGTAATTCGTAATTTTTATACTTTTTTGTTAAATATAGAAAACATTGAAATGTATAAGGATTGGATGACAGAAAAATTTGACGATACGTTTAATACAATTTTCACATATCATATTCGTGGTATCGCAAATAATGTGGGTTTAGAATATTTAGAAAAACAATTTTTGAGAAAATAAATTGCTTTGATGCAGGGCTAATGGCACAGGTACATTAGATGGATTTGTCTATTTTCCACCCCGGAGGGTTTGGGGAATTTATTGAAATATTCTTCTAGAGTTGAACATGGTTGCAACAAATATTTGAGGTGAAATTTTCAACTTTGACATAATGTAGAGTGATGAAACCGGCAGACATTCCCTCCTGTCTCGGGGGTGGAGAGCAAGGGATAAACGTAACATAACGGATTGACCACTGATTTATACGGGAAAGTTTGTGTTAAGGCTAACCGCTCTGTGGAGGTTCGAATCCTCCCTCTACAGCAAAATCGAACCCTGATGCCAATGTCAGGGGTTTTTTATGTTTTGATTTGCAGATAGTGTAAATGTACTTTACATATAGTCTGTCTTTTTGTAAAGTATATATAAATTCAGAACCTTTGAACCCGAAACCCCCAAGCATTTTTTTATACCGGTTATTCATTTTGTTTGAGAAAATTTTAGTTCTTTGTGAATGGATTGTTTTTTAATTTGAGGTTATTCTATTTTAGGAATTACCGGTTTTTTGGGTTGGTCGATAAATTTATAAATTATGGAATCTGGCAAAAATGAAGCTGTATTTTTGGATAAGAAATATGTTATACCTTTTATTTTAATCACCAGTTTGTTCTTTTTGTGGGGTATTGCAAACGACCTGACCAATCCCATGGTTTCGGCATTTAAAAAAGTAATGCCCGAATTATCCAATACTCAGGCAGCTTTTGTACAACTTGCTTTTTACGGTGGGTATGCCACTATGGCTATTCCCGCAGCGCTTTTTATCAGAAAATTTTCATATAAATCGGGTATTTTACTGGGCTTGTCACTCTATGCTATAGGTGCTTTGCTTTTTTACCCTGCCGCGAAATTCGAAGTGTTTGGTTATTTTCTGGCGTCGCTTTATATTCTGACCTTCGGCCTTGCTTTTCTTGAGACCACATCAAATCCTTTTATCCTTTCCATGGGTCATCCGGATACCGCCACCCGAAGGTTGAATCTGTCACAGGCTTTTAATCCTATGGGCTCTTTGCTTGGCATGTTGGTCGCCCAGTTGTTTGTAATAAAATATTTACGGTCGGCCCAGTACACACCGGATGCATATCAGATACTCCCTGATGTGGAAAAGGCTGCTATTCGCACACATGATCTTAATATAATAAGCACACCCTATATTGGTCTGGGTATTTTTGTATTATTCATGTTTATTTTAATTGCTATTGTGAAAATACCTAAAAAACGAGAACACGATACTTTACCGTTGCTTAAGGCGATCAAGTTGTTGTTTAGCAACAAGCGGTATTATGAAGGGGTGATTGCCCAGGCATTTTATGTGGGTGCCCAGATTATGATGTGGACTTTTATTTATCAATATGTTGATAATTTAAATAATATGCGTCCCGCAGGTGAACAGTTGACTGCCACATGGTTCAATATGGCCGCTATGGGGTCTTTTTTGACAGGGCGCTGGCTGAGTACTTATCTGATGAATTATTTTAAACCGGTAAAAATGATGCTGGTATTTGCCGTTATGGCCATGTTATTAACACTCGGAACAATTTTTATCGTAGGTATTGGCGGGCTTTACTGTCTTGTTGGCGTATCTGTTTTTATGTCGCTCATGTTCCCAACCATATACGGAATAGCCCTCAAAGATATGGGTGACGAGGCCAAGCTGGGTTCCGCAGGATTGGTTATGGCTATCGTGGGAGGGGCGCTCATGCCGCCTTTACAGGCAAACATCATGGACATCGGAGGTGGAGGTTTTTCAGATGTGCTGTATTTTGGTTATGTGCCTGAAGTCAATCTGTCGTTTATCCTACCATTCATTTGTTTTGTGGTGGTAGCCGCTTATAGCTATCGGGCATATAAATATCATGGTGGTTAAAAAGGTTTAGGGTTCAATGTTCCTAGTTGACCTGAACCTCTGAACCTCTGAAACCTGAACCTTTGAACCTTTGAACCTCTTAAGCCTGAGGTGCAGTTGCTGCTGTTCCAGCTCCTCCCGAACCAGAGGCCATTTTCCCAATTTCCTGATCGATGGTCCACAAGCCGATACCATCTACGCCTATAATGTCAAACAGTTCAACGAGCCTGCGCGCAAGCGTTTCTTCTTCCCGCTGTTCGGTTACATACCATTGCAGGAAGTTGAAAGTTGTAAAATCCTTACTACTGTAGCAATGGTTAACGATGTTATGAATGGAGTTGGTTATGAATATTTCATGCTCCAATACTTCTTCAAACACCTTGCGCAATGAGTCAAATTCATGTTTGATGTTCGTTACGTCT
>Ga0164315_10002068_pt1 | contig 15305 bp, 18 predicted proteins | sample GuaBasSedimGuay6_FD_113737 | JGI IMG/M metagenome (GOLD analysis project Ga0164315, IMG submission 113737) | Subseafloor sediment microbial communities from Guaymas Basin, Gulf of California, Mexico - Guay6, Core 4569-2, 0-3 cm | ecosystem: Environmental > Aquatic > Marine > Hydrothermal vents... | reverse complement strand
GATAGCACGAGTGAGACAACAAATGTGACAACCCATGAGCAGACACTGCGAACACTCGTTAGGGAGCAAGGGCGGACTAGTTCGCCCAAGCGATAGCACGAGTGAGACAACAAATGTGACAACAATAAACAACAAGGAGACAAATATGTTACAAACATTTCAAGTAGAAAATATCAAGTGTAGTGGCTGTGCGAACACAGTCAAAACTAAACTCAAAGAGCAATTCGATGTCATAGAGGTGGATTTAGAAAAAACTCCACGAGAGATAACTTTAGATATAGAGGACAAGGATATAGACACCCTCAAACTTCGTATGAAAAGTTTGGGTTATCCGTTTTGCAGTGAGACTCTTAACACTATAGATACTTTTAGCACCAAAGCCAAAAGCTTCGTATCGTGTGCTATAGGCAAGATGGATGCAAAAAACTAAAAATACCACAAGTATGATAAATAGCACGACACAGCTGATATACAAACAATACTACACGAGACTATTTTCTTTTATAAATTCAAAGGTTCGCAATACAGAAGATACAAAAGATATACTTTCTGAAGTATTTATAAAAATACACAAAAATATAGACAAGCTTGGTTCACATGAAAAATTAACATCTTGGATATTTACTATCACTAGAAATACTATTGTAGATTTTTATAGAAAAGATCTCAAACACAAGACAACATACAGTTTGACGAAAAGTGGGTTTTCAAAGAAAAAGAGATATCAAACACTATAAGTGAGCTATCATATTGTGTAGAGCCGCTTATCAACTCACTAAGTTCAAAATACAAAGATATTTTGTATCTATCTATCATAAAAGAGTTAAAACAAAAAGAGATAGCACTCAAATTGGATATAAGCTACAGTAGTGTTAAAAATTTGGTTTATAGAGGAAAAAAAGAGCTAAAAGAGAAATTTTTTTTGTGTTGTTCCTATAAATACGATAGTTTGGGTTATATTGTAGAGTTTGAATCAAAGGATAAAGATTGTAATCTTTGTAAAGTTTGAAACTTTTTTGAAAAACTTTCGTTTATGTTAGTGAGAGTCAAATCTCAAATAAACAAAAAAGGAAAATTATGAACAATTTTACAGACGAAGAAAAAAAAGATGCGATAGAAAAAAGCTATGCAAAAGCTGCATTAAGTAGCAGCAACTGTGGAGGCAGTGTTGATGGGTGTTGTTCTGGCGATAGTAGCTCACTGGAGTTTGGTTATACGAAAGAGCAACTAAACTCAATTCCAAGTGAAGCAGACAAAGGGCTGGGCTGTGGAAACCCTACAGTGGTGGCATTGAAACAAGGCGAAACAGTATTAGACTTAGGAAGCGGTGCTGGGCTTGACTGTTTTTTGGCATCAAATGAAGTTGGTGAGACTGGCAAGGTTATTGGCGTAGATATGACACGCGAGATGATAGCAAAAGCCAGAGAAAACAAAAAGAAACACGATTATGACAATGTTGATTTTAGACTTGGAGAGATTGAAAATTTACCAGTTGGCAACGACAGTGTAGATGTCATCATCTCAAATTGTGTTATAAATCTATCGTTAAACAAACAGCGGGTATTTGATGAAGCTTATAGAGTCTTGAAAGATGGCGGAATATTGGCTGTATCTGACATAGTATTGACCAAACAAATACCAAAAGAAAAGATAACTTTGGACAGTTTCGGAATCTGTATCGCAGGTGCGAGCTTTATAGACGATTTGGAGCGAATACTTGAAAACTCTGGATTTGAAGAAATTTGTATCACTCCAAAAGGCGAGAGTAAGAAGTTTTTGAAAGATTGGTCTCAAGATATTGAGGATTTTATAGTTTCTGCTGATATCAAAGCTGTCAAGAGAGATTAGATTGTAAAAACTACGATAAACAATGAGATTTAAAAATAAGCAAAAAAGATAATCCTCATACCATCATCTTGCCATTAATAGCTTTAGCAACTGACAATATATCTACATTTTCCAAGCTAACCCCTGTAGGTACTCCTTGTGCTATTTTGTGAAATTTTATGTCAAAATCTTTGAGTTTGTCTTCTATAAAAAGTATGAAACTGTCACTTGCTATTGATGGTGACACAGCAAACAATATCTCTTTGGTTTTTCGCTCTTCTATCAATTGTGTTAGCTCATCTATTTTTTCGTGATTTATATTGTCTAATACAAAATAATACCCATCAAAACATCTTGTTTGTTCTATGATAAATATATCTTTGACATCTTGAACTATACATAGTTTTGCTTTGTCTTTATGTTCGTCTTGGCATATCTCGCATAGTTCATGTTCGCTTATAAAACCGCACTTTTTGCAGTTTTTTACTGTCAAAGTTGCCTCTTCTATGGTATTGCACAATTTCAGACCAAATGATTTGTCCTGACGAACAATATAAAATGCCATTCTCATAGCAGACTTTTTGCCTATTGTTGGCAACTGCTCAAAAGCTTCTACCAATTTATAAAATTTGTCTAAATTTTGTTTGATATATAATCTTTTATATTGGTAAAACTCTTATGTTTTCGTCTACTTTTTGCTTCAGTGTGCTTTCAATAGCATACAAAGTGCCAGTAGCTCCACTAGCACAACTTCCACATGCTCCTAAATATCTTATATATATATCATAGTTGGGTATATTTTCTTTTATGTCTATTATTTCCATATCGCCGCCATCCATGACAAGCATAGGTCTTATAAATTCGTCTATCACTGCATCTACTGCTTTTATTCGTTGGACTATTGTCATCTTGTCAAAACTATTTTCACCAGTAGATGTAGTCTCTACACTTTTTTCCAAACTCTCTTGTTCTATAAGTTGTCTTGTGTCTTTTAATATATCTATCAAATATATCTCTCTTGGTTCATGTCCTCCTGGCTTCACACATGATTTGCAATATGTTCCAGCTTTAGTTTTCTCGCCAATACCTTCAACAGTTGTCAAATCGTAGTCTCGTATTGCTGTTATTATATCTTTTTTTGTTTTTCTTGCGCACTCACAAACTATATCAGCATTTTCCAATGTCTCTCTATCTACTCCTTTGTATTGTGCTGCTGCTTCAAGTATTACATCATATGCCATAACCGAACAATGCATCTTTTGTGGTGGCACAGCTGGTGTGTTTTCATCGTCTCTTAAGTAGTTTTCTACTTCGGTGTTGGTGATTTTGATAGCATCATCAACTTTTTTGCCGACACATAGTTCTGCCATAGCATCGCTACTTGCTATCGCTGTGCCACAACCAAACGACTTAAATTTGCTATCAATTATAATATCTGTTTTTTCGTCTACAAGCCAAAAAAGTCTCACTGCATCTCCACAACTCTCTGCTCCAAAATCAGCTACTATCAATCTGGCGTCTAATTTATCTGCGTCTTTTTGATTAAACTCACCCATAGCTTTTGGGTTGTTCATACGTTCTTGAACCTTTTTGCTGTATTGTTCCCACACATTTCCACTTATCATATCACTTTTTGCCATAATTTATCCTTTTTTGTTTGCTTTTTTTGTTGTCTCGTTGGTTGTCTCACTCGTGCTATCGCTTGACGGATACATCCGCCATCGCTCCCTAACTCACGGTCGCAAGCGAGTTGCGAGTGCATAATAATTAATGCTCCTCTATGTGTACTGAGAATGCTTCTTGTTTAGCATATGTCATTGATATCTCTCGTATTCGTGGCACTATTGTATTTAATTTTTCTATCACGTAGTCTATCTCTTCTTTTGTAGTAAACTTACTCAAAGCAAACATAACAGTAGCATTTGCTATCTCTGTTTTTTCTCCCAGTGCTTCTACCACGGCACTTGCTTCAAGATCTTCACTACTACAACTACTTCCAGTAGAAAGATATATACCATTTTGGTTCATATCCCATAGCATTGCCTCACCCTCAATACCACGAAATGATGCTACGACTATGTTGTTGAGTCTTTTATCTTTTGGCACATAAGTTTTGGTATCAGGTAGCTTTAAAATCTCTTCTTCAAGTTTGTCTCTTAGACCTCCTATATGATTTTTCATATAAGCTATATGCATATCGCTGTTGGCTTCTTGTGTTACTGAACCTAAAGCAAATGCACCGTTGTTATATACACTTCCAGCTCTCTTGCCACCCATGACATTTTTCGCACCGTGTATCAGCGGTTCGTATGGAGCATCTTTTTTCACATACAAAAACCCAACACCTTTAGGTCCGTGAAATTTATGAGCAGAACAACTAAAATAATCAACTCCCAAATCACTCATATCTATTTTTATTTTACCTATTGCTTGTGCTCCGTCTGTATGAAATGGCACATTTACTTCTTGGCATATTTTTGCTATATCTTTGATTGGTTGCACTGCTCCTGTCTCATTTGACGCAAAAAGCACTGATACCAATGCTGTTTTGTCTGTGATACTTTCTTTTAACTCGGCTAAATCAATCAGCCCATCTTTGTTTGTATTTAGATAGGTTACTTCCATACCAAACTCTTTACAATAACTAAGTGGTGATTTTATAGACGAATGTTCTGCTACAGTTGATATTATATGATTTTTTGTTTTCTCTTTGAAAAATCTATTCAAAAAAGTTTTTATCACTGTGTTGTTACCCTCTGTAGTTGACGATGTTACTATGATATCATCATTTTCACTTACATTTAAGCTACTATATAATTTGTCAAAAGCTTCATTTAGTTTTGCTCTGGCTTCTATACCATGTTTATATATGACATTTACATTTCCAAATATTTTTGTATCATCAAAATAATTTGCAGCGATTTTTGGGTCAAGTTTTGTAGTTGAATTGTTGTCAAGATACACTTGCATATTTTTTTCCTTATTAGGATATTTTTTATCCTTTTTAACATATTACTTTTTTTAACTTAAATTAAGTCAAAAATATGAAAAATTTAAGAAATTTACGATAAAATGACAAAAAAAGGAGAATATATGTTTCACGAATATAGAGATATAGTAACAAAATTAAAACAAGAGGACAAGCACTTTAAAAAGATTTTTGACAAACACAATGACATTCACGATGAAATTGAAAAACACGAAACAGGCAAAAACAACCACATACACCCTTTAGAGATAGAAAAACTAAAAAAACAAAAGCTTAGACTCAAAGATGAAGCATATACTATGATTATAAACTATAAAAACAAGTAAAATTATGAATAATCTACTAAATCAAGAAAATATCACTGACATAAATATTGAAAACTCTATAAAAGGCTCATATCTTGACTACTCTATGAGTGTCATAATTGGTCGTGCCTTGCCAGATGCCAAAGATGGTTTGAAGCCAGTTCATAGACGAATATTATATGCTATGAGCGAACTAAACCTTTCTCCAAAAACTCCATACAAAAAATCTGCTCGAATTGTAGGTGATGTCATAGGCAAATATCATCCACACGGTGACAGCTCTGTTTACGATGCACTCGTTCGTATGGCACAGCCATTTTCTATGCGGATGCCACTCGTTGATGGGCAAGGAAATTTTGGTAGTGTAGATGGCGACAATGCTGCTGCCATGCGATATACAGAAGCAAGAATGGCAAATCCATCTGTAGATATATTGGCAGATATTGACAAAGATACAGTAAATTTCACAGCAACATATGATGATACTGGCAAAGAGCCTGCTGTTTTACCTACCAAACTTCCTTTGTTGCTCGCAAATGGTAGTGAAGGCATAGCAGTAGGAATGGCTACGAAAATACCACCACATAACTTAGGCGAACTCCTTGACGCTGTGCTACATCTTGTAGATAACCCAGATGCCACCATAGAGGAGCTTATGGGTTTTGTTTTGGGGCCTGACTTTCCAACAGGAGCAACCATACATGGCAAACAAGGCTTCACAGATGCATACAGAACAGGTCGCGGCAAAGTAAAGTTGCGTGCCAAACATCATATAGAACAAAAAGGCAAAAAAGAGGTATTGGTGCTCGATGAGCTTCCATACCAAGTAAACAAAGCTAAACTTATATTGCAAATATCAGACTTAGCTAAAGATAAAACTATAGAGGGTATATCGGAAGTTAGAGACGAGTCGGACAAAGATGGCACCAGAGTTGTCATAGAACTCAAAAAAGACACCATGGCGGAGATTGTTTTAAACAATCTTTATAAAACTACACCCATACAAACAACTTTTGGTATAATTTTACTTGCTGTTTACAACAAAGAGCCAAAAATTTTCAATCTAAAAGAAATTTTTGAGGTTTTTTTATCACATAGAAAAACTGTGATAATAAGACGAACAATATTTGAACTTGAAAAAGCAAAAGCAAAGGCTCACATACTCGAGGGGCTTAAAATCGCTTTAGACAATATAGATGAAGTAGTCAAGATAGTCAAATCAAGTGCAAATGATACAGAAGCTAAAGATAGACTTGGTTCCTCTTTTGATTTGACAGCTATCCAATCACAAGCTATACTTGATATGAGATTAGGACGATTGACCGGACTTCAGCGAGAGAAACTTGAATTTGAATTAAAAGAGTTGCTTAAACTTATAAAAGAGTTGAAACTAATTTTAAAAAGTGAAGACAAACTAAACGAAATCATAAAAGAAGAAGCAGTCCTGTCAAAAGATAAATATGCCACACCAAGAGTGACCAACATAGAAGATAGCTATGATGACATAGATATGGAAGATTTAATACCAGACGAACCAATGGTCGTGACAATCACACACAATGGTTATGTCAAAAGAGTGCCTATAAAATCATATGAAAAACAACGCCGAGGTGGCAAAGGCAAAGTAGCCGTCACTACGCATGACGATGATTTTATTGAAAAATTTTTTGTTTCAAATACACATGATACGCTTATGTTTGTTACGAATTTAGGACAACTATACTGGCTAAAAGTTTATAGGATACCAGAAGGCAGCAGAATAGCCAAAGGCAAAGCCGTAGTAAATCTCATCAACTTAAAATCAAATGAAACAATCATGGCGATAATACCTACAAGTGATTTTGATGAAAGCAAATCGTTGACATTTTTTACTAAGTTTGGTATAGCAAAACGAACAGTTCTAAGCGACTATAGCAACATAAGAGCAAATGGTGTCCGTGCTATAGTTTTAAGCGGCGATGACGAAGTAGTTACAGCTCAAATAGCAGATAAAAAATCAAAATACCTTATGATATTTACTGCTTTTGGTCAAGTGATACGATTTGAGATTGAAAAACTCAGAGCTCAAGGACGAAGCACAAAAGGAGTCCGAGGAATTCGCTTTAAAAACTCTAAAGATTATGTTGTAGATGCTGATATTATTGAAGATGAACAACAAGAACTTCTCACAGTGAGTGAAAACGGTGTTGGAAAACGAACAGAAGTAGAGGCATATAGATTGACAAATAGAGCAGGAAGCGGTGTAATATCTATGAAATTGTCTGCAAAAACAGGCAAAAGTGTCATAGGCAATGTGCTTGTAGATGTAGAACAAGATCTTATGGCCTTAACTTCTATAGGCAAGATGATACGAGTTGATATGCAAACAATACGAAAAGCAGGACGAAATACAAGTGGTGTGACTATAGTCAATGTTGACAAGGGAGACAAGGTTGTGTCTATCGCAAAATGTCCTAAACACAAAGAATATGAGCTTGATATCCAAAGTGCCGATGATATGGCAGGTATTGACTTAGAGGAGCGAAATCTTATAGACAAAGATTAGCAATAGGTTATAAACAAATTAAAGCTACTAATTTATGTTTGATTTCGTGTATAAATAAGTTGTTAATTTTATAAAATTGAGACATTAGGGTTATGGTTTTAGAAAAATATTTTATAGTATATAAAACTAAAATAAAAGAAGGTTAAAATGAAAAAATACAGCATTGCGATAATTGGTGCCACTGGTGTAGTAGGCGAAGAGCTGCTTGTGGTTTTAAAAAAGTTAAACTTTCCAGTTGAAAACATATTGCCACTTGCATCAAAAAATAGTGCAGGTTCATATATAGAGTTTGATGATAAACAATACAAAGTTTTGCAACTAACTGATAAGATATTTACCGAGCACAAAGTAGATATAGCATTTTTTAGTGCTGGTGGAGGTATCAGCAAAAAATATTCGAAATACGCAGTCAATAGTGGTGCAGTTGTCATAGACAATACAAGTCATTTTCGTATGGACACCGATATTCCACTAATTGTTCCAGAAGTAAATCCACAAGATATTGTTATGTGGAAAAACAAAGGAATCATAGCAAACCCAAACTGTTCAACTATACAAATGGTCCAAGCTCTTAAACCACTTGATGATTTATATGGTATATCAAGAGTTGATGTAGCTACTTATCAAGCAGTAAGCGGTGCGGGCAAGGATGGTATGAAAGAGTTAGTCACACAACTTCAAGATTTTTTTGCTTTCAAATTACACGACAGCAAAAAGGAGATATTTGTGCATCAAATAGCCTTAAACGTAATACCGCAAGTGGATATAGCGATGCCAAGTGGATACACAAAAGAAGAAGAAAAAATGATATACGAAACACGAAAAATACTTCACAAAGATATAAAAGTATCGGCAACTTGCGTGAGAGTGCCAGTGCTTCGTAGCCATAGCGAGGCTGTAACAGTTACATTTGGTGATAAAATTGACATAGATATAAAAAAATGCCAAACTGTTTTAAAAAATTTTAAAAATATGAAACTGATAGATGATATAAAAAACAATTTATATCCTATGCCTACTACTGCTACTGATACCGACAATACATATGTAGGGCGATTGCGAAAAGATATATTTAGCCCAAATATTTTACATTTTTTTAATGTCGCAGACCAAGTAAGAGTAGGCGCAGCTACAAACTCTGTGCGAATAGCTTTGCTATGGATAAAGGAAAATTAGATGATAGAGAATATATTCGAAGGGCTTATTTGGCGAAGTAGATTTATAGTTATATTAGCAGTGATATTTGGACTGATAGGTGCTTTTGTATTGTTTATTGTTGCTTCAATTGATATATATAATATTGCTACAAATACATTTGTGGCACTTATAAATCATACTCATCCTGATCATTTTCATGAAAATATCGTAGCAGGTATCATAGGAGCAGTTGACTTGTATCTTATCGCTGTAGTTATGTTTATATTTTCTTTTGGATTGTATGAACTTTTTATAAGCGATATTGATGAAGCTTTGAGTGATAACAACAACAAAACAAGTAAAATTTTAGCCATTCATTCACTTGATCAACTTAAAGACAAAATAGCAAAAGTTATCATCATGGTTCTCATAGTAAACTATTTTCAAAAAGTTTTACATATGACCTATGAAACGCCTTTGCATTTGATGTATTTTGCATTGTCTATTATGGCACTTTCGTTGGGTTTGTATTTTCTAAACAAAGTTAAAAAATAAAAGGAACACTATGAGCAAAATTTTTATAGACGCATGTAAAGGCAAACAAACACCATATACTCCAGTATGGATGATGAGACAAGCAGGCAGATATTTACCTGAGTATAAAGAGGTGCGACAAAAAGCAGGTAGCTTTCTAAACCTATGCCATGATCCACAAAAAGCAAAAGAGGTCACTATTCAGCCGCTTGACATAGTAGGTGTAGATGCTGCAATACTTTTTAGCGATATACTTGTCTTACCAAATGAGATGGGTATGAAACTGAGGTTTATAGAAGGTGAGGGGCCGATATTTGACGACCCAATCAAGGATGAAGCAGATTTACAAACTTTGTTGGGCGATGATAAAGCAGCAGATAAATTGTCTTATGTGTATGAAACTATCAAGCTACTTAAAATAGAATTAGATAAAAGAGATGACGACATAGCACTTATTGGTTTTGCCGGAGCTCCTTGGACTGTATCTACATATATGATAGAAGGACAAGGAACAAAGACCTACAATCTATGCAAAAAGATGATGTATAGCAACCCAAAACTTCTACACAAAATCTTGCAAAAAACTACAGATGCTACAAAACTATATCTGTCGAACCAAATCAAAGCAGGAGCCGATGCAGTGCAACTATTTGACAGCTGGGCTAGTGCTATTGAGCCATCGAAATACGATGAGTTTAGCTGGAGTTATATGATACAAATAGCAGATTATATACGAGAAAATCACCCAGATACTCCTATAATACTTTTTCCAAAAGCAGTGCCGCAGTTTATACCAAAAGTATATGGGAATTTCGATGTATTTGGAGTGGATTGGGCTACCAATATGACATACGCTAAAAAACACTTAAGCGACAAGTATGTATTGCAAGGCAACATGGAACCTTGTAGACTTTACAATCAAAAACAAACTACCAAATGTGTAGAAAAGATACAAAAGGTTATGCAAGGACATAGACATATATTTAACCTAGGACATGGTATATTGCCTGATATTCCTATAGCAAATGCTATACATTTTGTCAAAGAGTGTCAAAGAGTTAGTAGAGGTGACCTAAAAGATAATAAAAAATATTTAAAAGGAAATTAATGAAAGATTTTATCGTACTAGAGGGTGGATTATTAATTGTATCTGCCTTTATATTAGCAGTGACAGCATTTACATCTACTCGTTCATTTATACCGAAAGGCTCTTTTAAAAAGATATTTCCGGGAGTATTTTTGGTCTTGTCTATCGTCATAGCTTTGCACTACAACCAAACAGTAGACAGAATGAAACTAATAAGAGAGGCATTTGAAGATGGCAAAATCATAGTGTGCGACAATAAAGGCGACCTGACACTAGGACGCAGTATTTTAGTTGATAAATCCAGATACGGATGGCAAGCCAAAGGCTACTATTTTATTTCAGATGAATATCCGAGAATTTTTCACATATCTAGATGTGTGGTTCATATAGTCCAAAAAGGCAACTCTCAATAAACAAAGATGTCTTAATATCTTGTCAAGTAGTTTGTATATGGTTCCGTCTTGTCACTTGTAGCAAAGCAGCTCCACAAAACACTATAAACCCAGTGAGATACAAAGTCATATCGTAGCTACCGCTATAGTTTATGAGTGCTACACTATATAGCGGGGCGCTTATTTGCCCTATACCGTAAGCAGTGGTAAATGTAGCCATGAGCACCACTGGATTATGCCTAGCTATCTCTCCTGCTTGATTCATAAACAAAGCTACCAGTCCTACAAATGTGCCACCATATAGGATGCCACTTAGTAAGTTTAGATAAATATTGTCAGTGATTGTAGGTATCAATATACCAACAACTTGCAACAACAATGTAAATATGATTATATTGATACTTCCGTATCTTTTTGACAAAGTCATAAGCACGATAGATGAAGGTATGCCTGCCAAGCCAGCTATGAGCCATACATTTGAACCAAAACCTTCCAGTCCTTTGACAGAGTTGATAATATCCGGCAAAAATGTTGCTTGCACTACAAATCCCACGCCCTCGGTCATATAAACCATAGTCAAAATTATGACAAATGGTGAAAAAATTGACTTGTCAAATTTATGATGTGGAGCATTTTTTCGGATAGTTTCATCGAAAGACAATATATAGTATGGATAAATAGCTCCAACGATACAACATATTGTCGCTATGAGCCATATTGTTTGGTGATTATAATCAACTAAAAAACGCACAACAATCTCCATAACTACGATAGAACCGCCTATACCGGCAAAATACCAACCCATAGCTTTCTTTTTATCATCAAACTGTAGTTTCAACATAACAATAGAGGCACCAACGATTAGAACCATAGATGTGCCAAAACCTGCTATAATTCTAGACAATATCCACAATACATGGTTTGTAGTTACGCTTAATATCAATGTAGTCACTATACTCAACACAAGTCCCAGTCTAAACAGCTTGACTTTTGTATTGATATTGGTGATAAACACGGCAAGCAAAGTTCCAGACATATAACCTACATAATTCAAAGACGACAAAATACCAGTGAACTCAATAGTCAAAAAATCCTTAAGCATGGCAGGCAACAGTGAAGTGAAAGCAAATCTCGCTAAACCTACTCCAACTATGAGTGAGATGATACCTGCTGTGATGATAGCTATGTTGTTGTTTCGCATTTTTTCCTCTTTTGTCAATATATCTAAAATAGCTAAATTTTAAGCTTGTTTGTATACAATCACAAAAAGGAACACGATGACAAATGAAATTAAAACTTTTGAAACACATGAAAGTGAAGTGCGAACATACTGCAGATCAGTGCCAACAGTTTTCAAATCAGCAAAAAACGCAACAATGACAGATGAAAATGACAAACTTTTTATTGATTTTTTTGCGGGAGCTGGGGTGCTAAACTTCGGGCACAACAATCCTCTTATGCAAAAAGAGATTATAAAATTTATACAAAGAGATGGCGTGGCGCACTCGCTTGATATGTATACAGATGCCAAAAGAGATTTTATTAATTCGTTTGTCAAAACTATTTTGGTCCCACGTGGCTGGGCAAATCATAAACTACAATTTACAGGACCAACTGGCACAAACGCAGTAGAAGCTGCTTTAAAACTTGCTAGAAAATTTACCAATAGAACCGAGGTTGTAGCATTTAGCCGTGGCTATCATGGCCTCACATTAGGAGCATTGGCTTGCACTGCAAACGATAATTTTAGAAGTAGTTCAGGCGTGGCGCTGGAGCATGTCACAAGAGGCACCTTTGACGACATAGATGCACTTGACAAGATGAAAAAACAAATGACAAGCAATTTGGTAAACCCACAACTACCAGCAGCTTTTATATTAGAGCCAATACAAGCAGAGGGTGGTGTGAGAGTTGCATCTAAAAAGTGGCTTCATGCAGTGCAAAAATTCGCAAAAGAGTGCGGTGCTTTATTGATTTTTGACGACATACAAGGTGCTTGTGGACGGCATGGTAGTTATTTTAGTTTCGATGGTATGGATTTAAATCCAGATATCATTGTCCTTGCCAAAGGTTTAGGCGGGTATGGAACTCCTATTGGTATGCTTATAAATAAACCTGAAGTTGACAAAACATGGAATCCAGGACAACATACAGGCACATTTAGAGGACAGGGCATATCATTTGTTGCTGGAAAAGTTGCTTTGGGTTATTTTGAAGATGATACTTTAAACAACGAAACTATAAAAAAAGGCAACATTATAAAAGATTATCTTAAAGAGCTTGCTAACAATTATGACGATATTGTAGAAGTTAGAGCAAAAGGTATGATGATAGCAATTGAGTTCAAATCAGCAGCTATAACTAAAAAAATCACAGAAAAAACATATAAACACGGCTTGATAGTTTGTATTTGTGGATCAGGTGATATTATCAAACTTATCCCGCCACTTACTATCGAATACGAGATATTAAATAGAGGCTTAAAAATTTTCAAGCAGTGCGTAAATGAAGTTTTAGGATAGTATAAAAAAAATATCTTTCAAAATTCAAATACTGTATTTTTTTAGTTTGTATTTTTTGATGAGAGATTTTTTATATGATAGAGATAATTTTTCATTATCTAATAATATTTTTATATTTTCTTGATTTTCTTTTGCATTTAAAGCGCATTGATTTATAAACTCAATTGTAAGTTTTTCACAATCCCTCTATATCAATTCTAAATTATCGCTCATACTCATCTTGCTACTTTTTATAACTCTAAAATAAAATCCAGTTTTATGTTCTTTTGCTACCAATGATGTAAGATTTTTTATACCTATGATTGATGATACTTTCCAACAAGGCTGTCGTGGTTGCGAAACTTCAAAAACAACTTCACCACTTTGAAATCTATCTCCTATGCATATATCGCTATCATCTATATTTTCAATTGTCAAATTTTCACCAAAAGCACAATCTGGTAATTCGAAGTTGTGTTTTGTTTTAAAAAAATCATAATACCTCGCAGAATAAACACACACCGCTTTATCTACACCGCCATGATATGTCTTGTCGCTTTGTGTATCAGCGACAAATCCAACATTTGTTATAAATAGTTTTTGATTATTGTTTATAAGTTGTTTTTTGTATGAAGAGCGATATATTTTATTGTTAGTATCTTTTATATTTTGCTCTTTGCCACAGTATATATGTCTTATTGTTACTTGTATTATATTTTCCTTATCAATTATTTACTATCAACAACAAACCAACGCCAGCCATAACTCCAGCTGATATCTTATTTAGTTTATCTATGTTTTTTTTATCTTTTAAAAGTTTTTTTGCATTTGATGCCATATATGCATAACTTAATAATACACAAGCCAAAGTAGCAGAAATTATAAATATAGCCACATATATATCGGATGTTGTCAATATTTGCAAGTCAATAAAAGCTGGCAAAAATCCTAAATAAAATACTATTACTTTTGGATTGGCCAAAGTTATAAACAAACCACTGAAAAAGTTTGTTTTCCACAACAGCTCTTTTTTTTGCGGTCTGTCGTATACCAAAGATTTTGTTGTCCAGATTTTGTATGCCAAACATATCAAATAAACTCCTCCGATATATTTTACAAAGATAAAAAATTCACCCAACACACTTGAGACAAAACCAAGTCCGTATATAGCAAGCAATAAAAACACAACATCACCTACGACTATACCAACTACCAATAAACTTGCATTTCGAAAACCGCTCGCTATGGCTCGTGATATAGTTGTAAATACACCAGGACCCGGACTAACACCTAATAAAAACGTAGCTCCCGCAAGTGCAAATGAACTCAAAATAGTCATGATTTGTCCTTTTTATAAGCAATATTCCAGCCTAAATATGATTGGTAGTTTATTTTTATGTCATTTTTCAACGATATTTACTTATATAGTCAACTGTTGTCGTATGCGTTACGATATTATTTTTTACACTTACCTAATTTTAAGTTTTTTCTGTTTTTCTCTACAGTTTTTTTGTCTATACCTTTAACTTTGGATAGTTCATCTATAGTTTTAAAGCATTTTGCTTTGGTTCTATAGCTTACTATATCTTTTGCTTTTTTTGCTCCCACACCCTTGAGACTTGCAAAATCCTTTTGGCTCGCACTGTTTATGTTTACAACTGCAAACATTAGCGACACCGATACCAATAACACTGATAATATTTTCATGATTTTCCTTTTTTATTTTTGTGTGGTATTGTAGCAAAATGAAGCTTAAAGTTGTGGTGAGTTTTGTATTATTTTTCACAGAAAGTTTGGACTGCGTCCAACCGCCACGGCTACTTTTACAGGAAACATTTTCGCTGAAGCGAAAAACGATTCTCTTGTTTTCACAGAAACTTTGGGCTTCGTCCAACCGCCACGGCTACTTTTGCAGGAAACATTTTCGCTGAAGCGAAAAGCGATTCTCTTGTTTTGTATGATATTTTAGTTGTATGTTGAGTATGTAT
>Ga0164315_10002067_pt1 | contig 15308 bp, 15 predicted proteins | sample GuaBasSedimGuay6_FD_113737 | JGI IMG/M metagenome (GOLD analysis project Ga0164315, IMG submission 113737) | Subseafloor sediment microbial communities from Guaymas Basin, Gulf of California, Mexico - Guay6, Core 4569-2, 0-3 cm | ecosystem: Environmental > Aquatic > Marine > Hydrothermal vents... | reverse complement strand
GTTACTATTTTTTTTATGCACTAAGCAGCTTTTAGTTATTGGTTTGACACTCAACAAATTCTTTAATAGCAAATAAACAATTTGCTTATATAATTGCTTATAATGAAAGTTATTTATAAGTAAAGTGCAGAATCTGTTGTGGTTTAACGTGTAACTCACTGATTTTTAAACCCGCAGCAGTAGGGACTACCCAAATTTTTATCAGAGCATAAATTTTTAAAACTGTAATATTTTCTATTTGCAAATAGCATATTTATATTTCAACAAATCACATAAAAACATTGAGTCTCAATTGACAAAGCATGACAAGAAAATTGGGACTGGCTGAGTTTTAATACAACTTATTGTTTTTAAATAACTCGACTTATTCGTTATTGGTGATTCTCTATTTTTAAATGTTAGGTATTGGAATTAAAAATTAATTAAATTAAATTTAACTCTGGGGAACTTCATTCCCTCTGTGAGTCCATAAAAATTTCTTAAGCATTTCTTATGGATTCTCATATCATATTAGTGTATCCTAATATGTTTCTTTTTAAAGACATTAAAATTTGTGGAGGAATCGCATGACTAATGTCGTTGCAACCAACCAGACTATTTTAGTCGTGGGGGGTGGAATTAGCGGCATGACTGCCGCGCTAGAGGCTGCGGAATGTGGCAAAGATGTGATATTGGTTGAAAAAAATCCATCCCTTGGTGGGCGGGTGTCCCAATTGTACAAATATTTTCCTAAGCTTTGCCACCCGACTTGTGGCATGGAAATCAATTTGCGTCGTATTAAGGCAAATCGTAAATTGCGCGTTATTACGATGGCTGAAGTGACTGAAGTCACCGGAGATACCGGTAATTATACCGTCAAAATGAAGGTTTCTCCGCGTTATGTCAATGACAATTGCACGGCCTGTGGGGCCTGTAAGGACGTGGTGGCGGCCGAATTTGAAGACGAATATAACTATGGCGTGATGGACAGCAAACGCAAGGGTGCCTATTTACCCTTTTTTATGGCCTATCCGCAACGTTATGTCATCGATCCACGCCTCATTGGTACGGCCGATGCCGATAAAGCTCAAGCGGCCTGTCAATATGAGGCCATTCATTTGGATATGCAGGAAGAAACCCAGACGCTGAATGTGGGCGCAATCATTTGGGCGACGGGTTGGAAACCTTACGATGCCAACAAGATTCAACCCTACGGCTATGACCATATCCCCAATGTGATTACCAGTGTCGAGTTTGAACGTATGTTGGATCAGATGGGGCCGACGGGTGGCAAAATCTTGCGGCCCTCTGATAAAAAGGAGGCCAAAGATATTGCCTTTATCCAATGCGCCGGTTCGCGTGATCACAATTATCTTAAACACTGTTCACGTATTTGCTGCACCGCGTCATTGAAGCAAACCCATTATGTGCGCGAGCAATACGGTGATGAGGGTAAATCCACCATTTACTATATTGACATTCGTGTGATTGATCGCTTTGAGGATATGTACCTTGAAGCCAAGGCCGATAAGACAGTGCATTTCATCAAGTCCAAAGTGGCCAATATTACCCAAGACAAGCCCACTGGTAATCCCATTTTGCATGGTGTGGACACCGAAGGTTATCACCGTTACAGCAATCCGCATGATTTAGTCGTGCTCGCGATTGGTATGGAACCGAGTGTGGATTTCAACACATTAGGCGTGAAAATTACCGTCAATGAACACGGGTTTATTGAAAATGACCCGAGTAATGGTGGCATGTTTGGCGCAGGTGTTGCCACCGATGCGTTGGATGTCAATCGTGCTCTGCAAAGTGCGACCGCCAGTGCATTGCGGGCTATTCAAGTTGTCAATCAAGTTGCAGCGACGGAGGGAGGTTAAAAAAAATGGCAGATAAAAAATTAGGGGCTTATATTTGCAAAGGATGTGGCATCGGTGATCGCTTGGATGCCGGGCAACTTGCAATGATTGCCAAAAAAGAAGGCAAAGTAGGTTTTGCCAAACAACACGATTTTCTTTGTAACAGTGATGGCGTGAAAATGATTCAGGCCGACATTGATGCTGGGGAAGTCAATCACTTGGTTGTTGCCGCCTGTTCCAGACGCGCCAAAAGCGATGCCTTCAACTTTGAAAATGTGGCGATTTCCCGTGCCAATTTGCGCGAAGGTGTGATTTGGGTACGTCCTGATACCGATGACGCGGAAGAAACGACGCAAGAAATGGCCGAGGACTATATCCGCATGGCCTGCGCCGAAGTCAAATATATGAATTTGCCCGCCCCTAGCGAAGAACAGGGCTTGGTGCGTCATGTGCTTGTAGTGGGTGGCGGTGTCACTGGTTTAAACGCAGCCCTTGAAATCGCCAAAGCCGGCTATCTCGCCACCATTGTTGAAAAGAACGGCGCACTGGGTGGCGCAGCGGCGCAATTCCACAAACGTATCCCTAATCGCGCACCGTTTGCGGATCCGCAGGATAGCGGGATTGCTGATTTAATCGAGCAAGTCGAAAGCAACAATAAAATCACCGTCCATCTTAACGCCACTGTGACTAAAACCAGCGGCGCGCCTGGACGGTTTAGTGCTGATATTAGCCAAGAAAGCGGTTCAACGGTCACCGACAATTTTGGCTCTATCATTCAAGCCAGTGGCTTTAAACCTTACGATGCCACCAAATTACCAGAATTTTCTTATGGTAAATCGCCCGACATCGTGGATCAACTCGGCTTGGAGGCCCTCGCTAAACAAGCCAATGGCGGCGCTATCAAGCGGCCCTCTGATGGTAAAGAGGTCAAAAGCGTCGTGTTTGTTCAATGTGCCGGGCAACGTAGCGATAAAGAAGGCCATTTATCCTATTGTTCCGGCCATTGCTGCTTAACCAGCACCAAGCAAGCCATGTATTTCAAGGACGCAAATCCTGACGTAGATGCCATGGTGCTTTATACCGAATTGCGGATGCCTGGGGCTGGAGGCGAAGATTTTTACCGCAGTGGTCAAAATAAAGGCGTTACCTTTACCAAAGGTATTGCTAGCGAAGTTGTCCCCAATGGGGGCAGTTTGACCGTTAAATTCAAAGACTTAATTCTCGATGAAGAGGTCAATTACGACGCGGATTTAGTGGTGTTAGCGACTGGCATGGTGCCTAATTCTGGGGTCAACATTGAAGCGGTGCCGGCTGAAAACGAAGATAAGAAAGATGATGCTGAAGCCAAGGCCGAAGTTGTCGCCACGGTGCCGGTTGAATCCATTTTGAATCTGGACTACCGCCAAGGGGCAGATTTACCGCAATTGGTCAATGGGTTCACCGATTCGCATTTTATATGTTTTCCCTACGAAACCCGTCGCACCGGTATTTATGCCGCTGGGCCAGTACGCCGCCCGATGGATATGACGCAGGCCACAGAAGATGCCACCGGTGCTGCGTTAAAAGCGATCCAAGCTCTTGAAAATGCTGCGCTTGGACGGGCTGCTCACCCGCGCTCTGGGGATTTGAGTTTCCCGAGTTTCCGCAAAGAGGGCTGCACCCAGTGCAAACGCTGTACCGTCGAATGCCCGTTTGGTGCGATTAACGAGGACGAACAACGTTATCCCCTGTTTAATGAAGCACGTTGTCGGCGCTGTGGAACGTGTATGGGTGCCTGCCCAGTGCGCGTGATTTCCTTTGAAAATTACTCGGTGGAAACCGTTGGACAAGCCATCAAAGCGGTTGAGGTGCCGGAGGAAGACGAGGAAAAACCGCGTATTTTGGTATTAGCCTGCGAAAACGATGCTTATCCAGCACTTGATATGGCAGGGATGAACCGGATGGAATACAGTGCTTTTGTGCGTATTGCGCCAGTCCGCTGCCTTGGCTCTGTCAACACCATTTGGGTCACAGATGCGTTGAATAATGGCTTTGACGGCATAATTCTGATGGGCTGCAAAAAAGGGGACGATTACCAATGTCATTTTGTCAAAGGGAGCGAACTAGCCCACACCCGCATGAGCAAAATTGACGACACCCTTAAACAATTGCAGTTAGAAACGGAACGGGTGCAGACTTACGAAATTGCGATCACAGATATCCAGCGTGTGCCCCAAATCATCAATGATATGGCTGAAACCATTGAGAAAATTGGTATGAGTCCGCTTAAATTTTAAGGTAAAAGGATAGCTTTTCAGAAAAATGTTTTACCAGGAGTCCAAGATTTATCTTGGACTAGCCAAACTAAAGTTTGGACTCCGGCAAAATTGACAGGAGTCCAAGATTTATCTTGGACTTCGTTCCGTTGAAAAGTGTGAAAAAAAATCCGTAAAATCCGGAAAGAAGTTGTACTTATCAGTATAAAGTCATCATGCCACCACTCTAGGAGATTTTCTATGAGTAATTTAAACACTGCCACGGTTGAAAAATACCGTAATAATTTTCTGCGTGAAGTAGAGGCCAATGTTGAAGAAGGACACTGGGTCAAAATGTGCATGCAGTGCGGCGTGTGTTCAGGTTCATGCCCACTCGGCCCCCATTGGGATCATCCCCCACAGAAAATATTTATGATGATTCGCGCTGGTAAACGCGATGAAGTCCTTGGTTCCAGTTCTATGTGGATGTGTACCTCCTGCTACAACTGCATTGCACGTTGCCCACGCGAATTGCCTATTACTCATATCATGCACGGTTTGGCTCACTACGCCAAACGGCTAGGGCTTGCCCCCAAGAATCAACCCACTAAAAAATTCGCCCAAATTTTTTGGGATAGCCTGTCTAAAAAGGGACGGGTGAATGAACTCAAATTGGGTTTAAGCTTGTACTTTATGAATGGGTTTGCCGAAGGGGTTAAAACGTCCCTGAAAATGCAAAAGGTCGGTATGGGGATGCTTAAAACTAAGCGCATGGATCCCCTTGAAATAGTGGGTGGACATGGTTGCAAAGACAAAAAAGGCTTGCAGGCAATCTTGAAAAAAGCCCGCGAAATCGAAGATGCGAAAGCTGCTAAATTCCAACAAGCCTAACAACAGGAGACTGACAGATTATGGCTAAAGAATATTCCTTTTATCCAGGCTGCTCCTCACAAAAAGGAGCCTCTTCTTCCAACCAGTTGCGTTCCACGCAAACGATTTGTGAGGAATTGGGCATTAAATTGAACGAGATTCCTGATTGGAATTGTTGTTCTGCTTCTATCGGCTACGCGGGTGGCGGTGAATTGCCACGTTTAACATTATCAGCACGTAATTTGGCTTTATCTGAACAACACCACGCGGGACAAGATGTGGTGGCAACGTGCGCGGCTTGTTGGTTGGCTACTCGTGAAGCCGATGAACGTTTGAAACATGATAACCAATTAATGGCAGAAGCCAATGAAGCGTTGAAAGAAGCAGGTTTAACCTTCAAAGGTGAGAAAAAAATCCGCCACATGGTTGAAGTGCTGATTGAAGATATTGGCTATGAAGAAATGAAACAGCATGTCAAAAAACCCTTGGAAGGTATCAAGATTGCCGGCTATGTGGGTTGCCAAACTAACCGCCCTTTTGGTATCGACGGCGAATCCTTTGAAAATCCTGTCTATTTAGACAAAATGATTGAAACGATGGGCGCTGAACCGGTGGAAAACTACGACAAAAAAGTGTCGTGTTGTGGCGGTGCGCTGATGTTCTCTGAACCGGAAAAAAGCCAAGCGTTGGTGAAAGACATCATTGAGGCAGCTTACGACGGCGGTGCCGACATGCTTGTCACGCCTTGCCCGGTGTGTCAGATGAATACCGAGGCTTATCAAGAACAGATTAATAAGAAATACGGTACCAAGTTCAATATGCCGTCGGTGTATTACAGCACCTTGATGAGTGTTGCTTATGGTAGAAGTGCGAAAGATGCCGCGTTAGGTGGGCAAATTATCAAGGCGAAGCAGTTAGAGGAAATTGCGGCGAAGTAACAATGTTCAAACGGATACTATCCCTTCTAGGGATAGCATCCGTCAAATCACTACAGGTACCGGACTACCACAACTTCATTACCGTTCAATTAAAGCGTAAATATAATGGTAATCTTTTGGAAAATTATTTGCGAAAAGTATTTTGAGTTTCGCCACCCTACACACGCTAATCAATGATGAACATACTGTTAGAAAACTTTCGTTGCTTCGCAAGAAACCACACCATCAAGATTACGCCTTTGACATTACTGGTTGGTGAAAATAGTGCCGGTAAATCGACTTTTTTAGCAGCCTTATCAGTCATTTCCGACTTTTCAACTTATCCCAGTAAACCGCGCTTTGATAGCCCGCCCTATTATTTAGGTGGATTTGATACCATAGCAACCCATGCGAATACCAAAATAGCAGACTACTTTTCATTGGGATTTGAGATGAAAACCGATGAACACGCAAAAAACATTAAAATCATTGATTGCGAGTTATTCATCTGATTTGGGACAGCCCACTCTTAGCAGGTTTACGATTGAAAGCAAATATGGTTGTATTACTTTAAATTATCATTTAGATAAATTGCATTGCCAATTTTCTCAGTTCCAAGCGCTCAATGGGCAAAATGCCATCATAGATTTAGACAAGGAAAAAGTACCTTTGTTAAAACTGGAATCTCTTGAAATGTTGCTGGCTGCAATTCTTAACTCTTCTCAAGAAAAAAACTGGTTGCTGGAATTATTGCAACCGATTATGCAAATTTCTCGCTTGATTGAATCGGCTTCATTTAGTGGATTTCAGTCGCGCCAATTCGCTCAAAGCCTAAACGCACTTATGATCAAATGACGACTGATTATGATCCCGAGGGCGATCATGTACCTTATGCTATTGCGCGTGCTTTGAAAAAACCAACGCTTACAGAACTTAATCAGTTTGGAAAGGATTCTGGACTCTTCAATGAGATAACTGTGAAACATTTAGGGGATAAATTAGGTGATCCATTTCAACTACAGGTTAAAATGCAACATAACTCGGCCGAAATGTCGGTTAATTTGACGGATGTTGGATATGGAATCAGTCAATCATTGCCTATTATCGTTCAAAGTGTTTTGAGATCAGGTTCCGATTTTATTCTTCTTCAACAACCCGAAGTACATCTTCACCCAAGGGCGCAAGCGGCACTCGGTTCATTTTTTGTGCGACAAGTCACGGCAAATAATAAACGATTTGTAATAGAAACTCACAGTGATTATTTATTGGACAGGATTCGTCAAGAAGTGGCATCAGGCCGGTTAATGCCTCAGCAAGTTTCCATTATTTTCCTTGACAAGCCTGGACTAGAAACAACTATTCATCACTTATCGCTTGACGATAATGGCAACATTTTAGATGCACCACCCTCTTATCGTCGTTTTTTTCTTGAAGAAGAAATGAAGCTTTTAATGAGAGGGGGTTAGTATTCATGGGCATAATTGTTGATGCGAATATTGCTCTCAAGTTCTTTTTTGATGGCAAAGAATCTGAGTTTATGGCAGCGTATAATGCCATTGTTAATGGTCAATGTTGTTTACACTATGGAAGAATACCAAAAACTCTCAAAAGTGTGGAAAATAATATTGCAACTTGATCGTGCGGGACGTGCCAAGTTAGCCCCCGCTGTTGAACAAGAAACACAACATCTCATTCAAAAAAATGCTTGTATCTCAAACGATTGTCATATTATCGCGTTGGCTAGAGTCAGTGGGGCAAGATTACTTTGCTCTGATGATGTGAAATTTACATCACAGGATAATTTACAGCAATAATTTATAGTCTATATTCTACTCCTGACCTACACTTATTGAGAAGTTACCTTTTTTTGATCGAACCCACGTTCCGAAACTTGATTTAAACATACATATAATATTTATTATTTTCTTAGTATAAATTCAGTTATAACTATGTTAATCCCAGAGCTATACCCTAATTTGCCTAAAAAAGAGTATATTTACAACAATCATGTGCTGAATAGTAGTGCTTGGGATCACTACAAGCCACGCGTAGGTGATGTGATCATTGTCACGGCCTTAAAAGCTGGCACCACCTGGATGCAGGGCATTGTGGGGAACTTAATTTTCCAGAATCCGCCCATGCCGGCACCGGTTTGGAAACTGAGTCTTTGGCTAGACAGGCGTCTTTCTTCTGTCGAAGAAACTCTCCAACTCCTTGAAGCACAAACCCACAGGCGTTTCATCAAAACCCACCTGCCGATGAATGCTTTACCCTATTTCCCTGAAGTGCAATACATTTACGTTGGGCGCGACGGGCGCGATGTGTTTATGTCGCTGTGGAATCACCACTATCATCTTGCGCCAGAAGTCATGGAGTATTACAACGCCTTTTTAGCACCCAGGAATCAGTCAGTTTCGCCTTGCACAGAAGATATTCACGAGTTTTTCGCGCAGTGGATAGAAAAAAGCTGGTTTCCGTGGGAAAATGAAGGCTTTCCCTATTGGTCGCCGTTCTACCATCTGCATACCTGGTGGTCGTATCGACACTTGCCCAATATTTTGTTTGTGCATTTTAATGATCTACTCTCTGATCTAGAAGGCGAAATGCGTCGCATTGCGGACTATCTGAAGATTCCGAGCAACGAAGCTTTTTGGCCTGAACTGGTGGCAAACCTGGTCTTTGAAAGCATGAAAGCTAATGCCGATGCTTTTGTTCCCAACAGAGGGCGAAGTTGGAAAGGTGGCGTGCAGCGTTTCTTAAACAAAGGCACAAACGGGCGCTGGCAGGGCGTGTTAACGGAAGAGGAACTGCGCCAATACGAGGCTGCTGTGAATCGACAACTCACCCCAGAGAGCAAACGCTGGTTGGAACTGGGCGCAGGCAGCTCGCTGGCGCATTCAATTCAATAATACCCCAAATCATATAAAACTGATGCTCATTCCTCTCATCCCTGTTATCGCAAAAATATTTCTGGCGGGCAGCGCAGTGTATGGCGCTATGGCAGTAGTGAAAAAAACCAAAGTCAGAAAAAAAGTCATATACTCCTTAAAAAAGGTGGACAACCGTTATCAGCAAATCGTGCAGAAGCATTTCGATCCATTCTTCGGTACTGACCTGCGTCACCAGCAAATCGAAAATTTTTCCGGTGAATATACTGATAAAGAAGTGGTAATTAATCGCCGTTTAGGGCTAGCTATTGCTAACACTGGCTTGGCAATCTTAGGAGAGATGTATTATCCGTCACTGCTGGTTGCCAATGGTTTGCTTTTACTCTACATCATTTTACCCATGATTTACCGTAACTTGAAAATATTAATCCAGGAAAAGCGCATCAAATTCCGTTTTTTTGCCTCCTTGTCTGTGCTGGTGAATTATATCAGCGGTTTTTATGTGATAGGCAGTTTAATCCTTGTGGTGGTGTTTTTTGCTTTCAAATTAGCAGCCCGTACTGAAGAGTATTCGCGTAAATCTCTAATCGATACCTTTGCCTTGCAACCACCTGATTCCGTTTGGGTATTGGTGGACGGCGTTGAAGTGGCAGTGCCCTTTTCGCAATTACAAATCGGTGATTTTATTATATTGAACGCAGGGCAGACTGTTCCCGTTGATGGCTGCATTGTGCAGGGTATTGCTTCTATTGATCAGCACATGTTAACAGGCGAATCCCAGCCAGTGGAAAAAACTGTGGGCGATAAGGTACTGGCATCGACTCTGTTATTAGCAGGTAAATTGCAGGTGCGTGTAGAAAAAACAGGCACTGCCACTGGTGCTGCACAGATAGGAAAAATTCTCAATAATGCCGCGAATTATCATTCCTTCTGCGAAGCCCGCAGCGAACGCATGGCTGACCAGACCACCTTGCCCACGTTGTCGGCCAGTGCTCTGGCGTGGTTGACGGTGGGTAGTGGAGGTGCGTTGGCGATCCTCAACAGCGATTTTGGTTCAAGCATGATCTTTTCTGGTCCCTTGAATATGCTCAGCTACTTAAACATCGCTTCGCACGGCGGAATTTTGGTTAAGGACGGACGTTCACTGGAAATCCTACATACTATTGATACAGTGGTGTTTGACAAAACCGGTACTTTGACTCTAGAACAGCCTGAAGTTGGTCACATTCACAGTTGCAACGGCTGGACTGAACAACAAGTGCTGTACTATGCTGCTACAGCTGAGTACCGTCAGAGTCATCCGATAGCTAGAGCCATTTTAAGCGCGGCAAAGCAGCAATCTTTAGAATATCTGCCACCAGACGAAGTTGATTATGAAATCGGTTTTGGCATTCGCGTCATTTGTCAGGGCAAAGCTGTGCGGGTGGGTAGTGCCCGTTTTATGGCGCAGGAACTGATCAGTCTCCCTGCTGAAATTATTGAACAACAGCAACGCTGCCAGGAAAAAGGATATTCCCTAGTAATGGTCGCGGTAGACAAACAACTCATCGGCACTGTGGAATTGCAAACGCAATTGCGTCATGAAACTGCAAAGCTGGTGCAGCAATTACATAAGCGCGGCTTAAAGATCTACATTTTATCAGGCGATCATCAGCAACCTACACAGCATATCGCTGAGCGTTTGGGCATTGATGATTTTTTTGCTGAAGTGTTACCCGAAGGAAAAGCTAACATTATCAATAAATTGCAACAAGAGGGACGTAAAGTCTGCTTTGTCGGTGACGGTATTAATGATGCCATTGCTCTGCGCCAGGCTGATGTATCGATTTCCTTGCGCGGTGCGACCACTGTTGCTACTGACAGTGCCCAAATAGTGTTGGTCAGCCAGTCTTTACAACAACTCAATCAACTGTTTGACATTGTTGAGGGCTTCAATACTAATCAAAACCGCTCACTGCTGTTTGCCTTTGTGCCAGGTGGTATGTTGATTGCAGGTGTCTTTCTATTTCATTTAGAGATGCCAGCTGCGCTCGTTACCTACAGTGTTGGTCTCGCCGCTTCGCTGGGTAATGCTTTGTATCCTTTGCTGAAATTTAATCAGCAAAATGAAGCAACAAAGAAGAACAATGCAACTTAATGAAGCAACAAAGAAGAACAATGCAACTTAATTGTAAATCCAAGGGGGTTTCTTTCAGGTATCATTCATCTCCAGTTAGCGTTATGGAACCAGAACCAGTGTAGAGATACATGCAATGTTAAACATTTCTGCTTATTTAACTGAGTTAGAACAACTCAGAAATACCATGATCGAACGCCGTGAAACGGCTATTGGAGTACCTGTTAACCTGGCAGCCAATTATCAGAGTATTTTACCGGTGCTGGGTGATGTCTTTCTCAACAACATCGGTGATATATTCGTTGAACGTAAGCGGAGCTTCTCTACCCATACTTATGAACAGAAAGTACTCAGTTTTTTCGCGCAATTGTATGCCCTAGCGGAAGATGAGTGGTGGGGCTATATTACTTCAGGCAGCACAGAAGGGAATATGTACGGTCTGTGGTTGGCACGGGAACGCTATCCGCAGGGAATGCTGTATTATTCAGCCGACAGTCATTACTCAATTAACAAAATCGCACGTATTTTACGGATGAATAAAACCGTAATTCCATCTTTGGATAATGGAGAAATTAATTACCATTTGCTTGAACAGGCAATACAACAAAGACCTTCACAAGCAGTGATTATCAATCTCAATGTAGGTACCACCATGAAAGGGGCAATTGATAATCTGGAGCTTATTTTAAGCATCTTAGAAAAGTATCATATTAGAGATTTTCATATTCACTGTGATGCGGCTTTATTTGGCGGATTTTTACCCTTTCTTGAATCAGTCCCCGCGATTAACTTTACTCAACCTATCAGTAGTATGGCGATCTCCGGTTATAAATTCATCGGTTCTCCTATCCCTTGTGGCATTATACTGACGCGCAAAAACTTAAGTGAACATATAAAACAGGCAGTAGAATATATCAGCAGTTGGGATACGACAATTACGGGATCGCGTAATGGGCATACCCCCTTAATTTTGTGGTTTATCATCACTACGAAAGGTTACGAAGGATTACAACAGGAAGCACGAATGTGTGTTCAAAATGCACGTATTTTTTACGAGCAACTCACTGCACTCTCTTACCCCTGTTTTCTTAATGTGCATTCCAATATTCTCGTCTTGAAAAAACCTTCAGATACTTTAGTGGAAAAATGGCGCCTCCTTACTGAAGGAGACTGGTCACACATTGTGGTTATGCCGCATGTGACGTATGAAAAATTCATCCAATTTTTACATGACTTAACAGAGGAGGTAGTACAATGTGGGTGATGTGATATACTATAAAATTTATGGATAAAACGCAGTATTTAAACACATTCAAAAGGGAAAAATGAAGATAGACTTGCCAGGTGTTGTTCTTGTTGATGAAATTGACACACATTTACATCCCACTTGGCAACGACAGATTGGGCTTTGGTTTTGCCAATATTTTCCCAAGCTCCAATTTATTGTGACTACACATAGCCCTTTAGTTTGTCAAGCAGCAGAATATGGAACAGTATGGCGTTTACCAGCACCGGGTAGCGATTTAACTGGTGGACGTGTTGAAGGTATAGAATTTCAGCGTTTAGTCTACGGTAATATCCTTGAAGCATTGGATACCGATTTATTTGGAGTCGATGTGACACGTTCAGAAACTTCAAGGGAAAAGTTGCAAGAGTGTGACCTCCATTTTTTTTAAGTAGAAGTGTGGGGGCCGGCTTTGTAAAGAAGTTTGGGGCCGGCAACTGATGGTGTGACATATTTTGGGGCCGGCTTTGTAAAGTGGGCTTTGTAAAGAAGTTGCCTGCCCCCTACGAACTCTTACATCAAACTGAGATCACACTCTTCCGGATTAGACTGATTTGGGTAGGGCGATGGAGTTTGGTGGGCTTTGTAAAGAAGTTGCCCACCTACAAACTTCCGGATTAGACTGATTTGGGTAGGGCGATGGAGTTTGGTGGGCAACACGTTGCCCACCCTACGAACTTCCGGATTAGACTGATTTGGGTAGGGCGATGGAGGTGGGCAACAAAAAGACGTTGCCCACCCTACGAACTACGAACTACGAATTCTTACATAAAACTGAAGTCACACTCGTTATAGAAGCAAGACACAATGCTTTTGACTCTTATAAAGCGCGTCTTTACGAATATCAAAGAAAGAAAAGTTTGAATGCTTCTAACTCTGAATTGCACCATCCGACGGTTTGGGCCGAAATGAAGCGGCAATATACTTTACAGCCGGGACTTAAAACACTATTTCAAGACATTCCGGAAGCTTTAACATAGTAGTAAAATAACACAATGGCAACCTACACATTATTTTTTTATCCTTTCTTATAACTAATCCTTGTAGTTATTGCCGCTTTTAACGCCTAAACTTTTAACGATGAAGCTAAGCTTGAAGGATGCACACTATTTATTTTCAAGGAGCCACAAAATGACTAGCTATCAAACAGAAGCACCGACTGCCCGTCTTTTAATCGTTGACGATACTCTCTACAATGTACGCTTGTTAGCTGCAATACTAGGTAAACAGGGATATGCCGTAATACCAGTGTCTGATAGCAGCACTGTCGTCTCAAAGGCACGGACAGAACAACCTGATTTAATTTTGCTTGATATTGTGATGCCCAAAATGAATGGTTATGAAGTTTGCGAACAGTTGAAAGCCGATGAAATCACCCGTGACATACCGGTTATCTTTCTCAGTGCCTTAAATGAAACGCTAGATAAGGTAAAAGCTTTTGCGGTGGGCGGTATAGACTACATCACCAAACCGTTTCAGACTGATGAAGTTTTTGCTCGCGTTAAAACACACCTAGCTTTACGACATTTGCAAAAGCATCTTCTGAAAAACAATGAGCAGCTTCAAAATGAGATAGCAGAACGCACGCTGGTGGAACAAGCACTGCAACGAAGTAATACACGGTATCACAATTTAGCGGCAAACATTCCCGCGATGATTTATCAATCGGTGTGGTACCCTGATGGTTCACAGAAATGGCTGTATGTGAGCCCGGCTTGCCGAAAAATCTATGGGATAGAGCCAGAAGCGATTGTGGGGGATAATTCACTTATTAATAATATGATTTATCAGAATGACTGTGCGGGTTTTGAAGACTCTATAGCTGTCGCCGCTAATCAGTTAGTACCTTGGCATTATGTCTGGCGCATTGTTGTCTCAGATCAAATCAAATGGGTGCAAGGTCATTCTATGCCCGATAAACAAGCAGATGGGAGTATTCTGTGGGATGGTCAATTGATAGACATCACTGAACTCAAACAAGCTGAGGAGGCGTTGCGTCAAAAAAATGAGGACTTAGCCAATACCCTGCAACAACTGAAAGCGACCCAAGAAGAACTGATTCAATCCGAAAAAATGGCCGCTTTAGGACAACTGGTTGCCGGCGTGGCCCATGAAATTAATACCCCTCTTGGGGCCATTCAATTGTCTGTAGATGATATCAACACATTCATAGGTAAAACACTCATCCAATTACCCACCTTTTTTCAATCGATTTCCAAAACACAACAGCAGGATTTGTTAGCCTTATTACAACAAGCCTTCCAAAATGAAACGACTTTATCTTCCAGAGAGCAACGTCGCTTCCGAAAAACCTTAGCTCGTCAATTGGAAGAACATGGCATTGATAACTCAGCAAATATTGCCGATACTTTGGTAGAAATGGGTGTTTATGAAAACATTGAGCGGTTTTTACCTTTGTTAACCGCCTATCATGGTCAAACCATTTTAAACATGGCCTACCAACTGGTCAGTTTACAACAAAGCACTCAAACTATCGCTTTAGCTTCAAAACGTGCGGCTAAAGTGGTGTTCGCGTTAAAGAATTTTGCCCGTTTTGATCGCTCTGGTGAAAAAGTGAAAACGAATATTACCGAAGGTATCGAGACGGCTTTAACCCTTTATGGCAATCAACTCAAACATGGCGTTAAAGTCAATCGTTCTTATGATGCTGTGCCGCCGATATTATGTTATCCTGACGAACTCAATCAAGTTTGGACAAACCTAATTCACAATGCGCTACAGGCGATGGATTATCAAGGCACTTTAACGATTACCGTTAAACAACTGGAAAATCAACAGTTTGTTAGTTTTACAGATAGCGGCAAAGGAATACCCGCAGAAATTCAGCCCAAAATATTTGATCCCTTTTTTACCACCAAGCCGCCCGGCGAAGGTAGTGGTTTAGGATTGGATATTGTCAAGAAGATTATTGATAAACATGAAGGTCAAATAGAAGTTGAAAGTGTGGTGGGCAAAACGACGTTTACGGTGTTTTTGCCGATGTAATTGGGAATTATAGATGTGAAGAATAATAGTTTCACGGATAGTATCCCTCGAAGGGATGCTATCCGTCACGACTTGTGTCTTTTTCTGAAAAACTCTAGTAACTGGTAATTGGTAATTTTCCATAACCAGACTTGTTTCGTTCATTACAAAG
>Ga0164315_10002066_pt1 | contig 15308 bp, 21 predicted proteins | sample GuaBasSedimGuay6_FD_113737 | JGI IMG/M metagenome (GOLD analysis project Ga0164315, IMG submission 113737) | Subseafloor sediment microbial communities from Guaymas Basin, Gulf of California, Mexico - Guay6, Core 4569-2, 0-3 cm | ecosystem: Environmental > Aquatic > Marine > Hydrothermal vents... | reverse complement strand
TTGTTGATTAAATCTCTACCAACTGAGTTAACTCCCGTCAAGGAGTATCGGACTCGAACCGATGACCTTTACATTTCAAGTGTAATATATCTGTAATCATCTTTCGTTCTCTCGCATAAAAATATTATGAGTTGTTAGGACTCTATACTATCCTCAAGGGATCGAGTAATGTTTGCGTTGGTGCATTGACACCCACTAATAACTCATATAAAATGTATCAGAAGTAATGTTAAAATAATTTTTAATAGTTTTTATTTGCGACATAAATATTATCTGTAATCATTTTACGTTCTTCTGATGTTAATTTGTCTTTTAAAAATACAAATGCTTGTGTTATATTATGTCTATTAATATATATAATATAACTATTATATATTGATTTTGTTTATGGTGGAGCTTAGGGGAATCGAACCCCTATCTTCTGATTGCAAGTCAGAAATAATCCCGTTATACTAAAGCCCCTTATCTTTATCCTGCGCATCCTTTTATATTTATAGCTTTATAAGCAGATTATTTTTTTAGAACTATTCTCCAAATAAATTAAACATTGCCGCCATAATATCTTGCTCGTGCTGCTATTGATTTTTGTTTTAAAGTTTTTTTATCTTGTTTAATTTGTTTTTTAAAATATTTAATTTTTCTTTTATATTTAGTATATCTTTGTACCCATTTAACTAAATGTTTATCTAATTTTTTTAAAACTTTTCTTTGATCTCCAGGTCTAGTTTTAACAACACCAATTGCTTTATAAATTTCTTTAATTACTAAACCACATGATTTTAAATGACATTTATAACTACACATAAATGTTGTACATTTATCTTGACATACTTCTGAATTTGTTTTATATCCAGCATAAAATATAAGACCAAGAGGAATAGATAATATACCTCCAGTAGCTGAATTTACTGTTGAAACATTTCCTACTGCATAAGCAGCTAATCCAACAATACCATATCTTCTTAAAGCGTTCCAATAACCTTTCATTTTTTTCATTTTAGATTTAGATTCTGTTAATAACCATTCATCTATTGAAATTATTTCTCCAGATTCTTTAAGATAATTTTCATATAATATTTTATTAGTCATCATGTTCATCCTTTTTAGGATTAATTGTTTCAACTAAATTTTTATTAAAATCTGTTTGAACTTTAATTGTTTCTTGAAGTTGAGAAATTAACTTATCTTTATCACCAGATCCCATTTCTCCCATTGATCTTTCAAATCCTTCTGTGCTATCATAATCACCTTCTCCATAATCATCATAACCTCTTCTTTCAATTGCAGTATGTCCTACTTTACTACCAAATAGAGCAGTAAACCAAGCAGCATCTCCAGTTGAAAAATGTTGCAATAATGTCAATTTAAAAGATATCCACGCCCATGTTCCTATTATTCCTAATACGCATAATATCCAAATCAATCTAGCATAACTTGTCTTACCTTTGCTATCTTGAATTATACCTGCTTTAACATTTGATGGTGGTAATGGTTTTTTATTTTCATAAAAATTTTGAATTATTTTACCGCTGAATAATGAAGTAAACCATAAGGCATCGCCGCCAGTTACATGTTGTAAAGTTCCGGTTTTAATTGATAAAAATATCCAAGTTCCAACAATTGTTATCAATGATAAAAACCAAACTAAATTCATTGATGAACCATTACCTTCACTATCTTCAAATATACCACTCATATCATATCTCCTTATATTGGATTTATAATATGTTCTGTTATTTTAATAGTAATAGATATTCAGGTTTAACTAATTGTCTGACTGTTTCCTTTACCATATCTTCATAGAATATCCAATAACTAAAGTTTTTTGTTAAAACAAACATGCCCCAACTAACCAAGCATATTACTATAACTATTGCAATAATCCATCCAGTATCATAATATTTTTCCATATATTTTTCTCCTATACATATTATTCATTTATATTATGTTCTATTTTATACAAATATTTTCATGGTGGGTTCGGTGAGATTCGAACTCACGCGGAAGCTAGTGCTTTCTCCAGATTAAAAGTCTGGTACCATCGACCAACTAGGTGACGAACCCATACATGGTGCAACCGAGAGGAATTGAACCCCCGACGCGTAGGACTTCACCCTACCGCTCTACCAGACTGAGCTACAGTTGCATAAAATCAATACAAAAAAATTATCTTGTCTAAGGGGATTTTACTCCCCTATCATTAACAAGTGATCTCCCTTAACGTGATCAGTATCTATTATAGATCAGGATTCGAACCCTAAATTTTGGTAGCGATGGACAGACTCGAACTGTCGGTCTTCCGATTATCGGTCGGATGCTTTACCAGCTAAGCTACATCGCTATACAACTCCAAACCTTATAAGTGTATGTATACCTTTTCGAGTATAATTTTTTCTACTTATTATCTAACCATAACAATAATTTTCGAGGATCTATAGTATCACTTGGTTTAGTGACAAGTATGTAATTAATTAGATACAGGTTTATTGCCAAGATAAAATCCAATTTTAATTTGTTTTTTAGTATTTGTATTTTCTAAAAGAACATAATCATATTCAATTTTAATAAGTTTATAAACTGAATCTGCAATAACATCTTCTGGTTGATAAATATTTTTATTTATTACTGCATAACCATCCGGGTCACTGATTGTTTTTACAAATGCTGTGTATTTAAATTGTTGTGCATATACAGATGTAGTAAAAATTAAACATAATCCTAATACCATTGCTACAAATATTTTTTTCATTTTTTCTTCCCCTTTTTCTTTCCCTTTTTCTTCTTTGCTACTTCTTTTTTTAATTTCTTTTCTGCCTCTTTAAATAAATCACATCTATCATTCATGCGATCAATAGCATCACTTCTAATATCCATTAAACTATTTCTTTGTCTCATTAAATCAGCTGAACGACTCATTAATTGATATGCTATTTTTTCATAAGTATAAAGAATATCTTTTCTTGAACGTATTACTTTAAACTCTTTTTCAGGATCTAGGAAAGTTGAATATGGACCATCAGATGGACAATTAATATCATACATTGAATAAGCTGGTTTTTTACCATAGAAACTTTTTAAATCTTTACCTCGCTTATTATTTTCAAATGTTGTTGATTCAATTATGCCCATATCATTACCATCTTTTGTTTTTGACCATTTTCTTGATCTAACACAATCTCCAGATTTTAAATTTTTACCCAATACTATTTCATCTGGATGTTCATAATCAATTGGCATCTTTAATCTCCTTTAACGCTTTATTATATTCGCTAAGACCTTTACTATCCCAACCAGTATCAAAATTATATCTACAATAATCCTTAATCATCTCATACATACATTTAGGACAAAATTCTCCATGAGCTAAATTTACTGGATCAACATAACAATTAATCTCAAGCAATTCATCTTCTTCAAAACTTTTTTTACATTTATCGCAATAACATTCATCTAAAATAGGAGTTGGTCTTTGTTCAATTTTATACTCTTTCATTTATTTTTTTCTCTTTCTCATTATGTTTTCTAATAAATACTTTACCTTCTTCTAAAGCATCAATAAAACCTTGAACATGTTCTTCACCTTGAAGCATTACTGATCCTTCAACATTAGTGTATCCCATAAACAACATTTTAAAACATGAAGTTATTCTATACCAAAGTCTCTCATACCAAGGATATATTCCCCAATATGAAGACCAAACTAATTTTTGAGATAAAGTTAATGTTATACAATCCCAATCATGATCTAATGAAATATCTAATGTATCTCTATTATCAGTACATGAGCAAATCACTTTATAATAAATAGATGGATCTTTCCCTTCAAATTCTCCTACTCTTAAAACGCGATAACTAATTTCTGGTTTTCCCATATGTTCTCCTTATATTTAATATACAAATACTTGTTGTGTTATATGTATATTAATATATATAGTTATCTATTACCACATTGTTTTAAATATTCTCTTGTATCATTAATTGATAACATTCTTGATTCTAATAAAATGGGTAACTCTAATACAATACAACTTTCTTTAACGCCATGTTGAATTTCACCCCATACTCCGGCGCCAATTTTTAAATCAGGAAATGCTCTGAAATATAAGAAATCACAATGATTAATTATTTCATAAAAATATCTCATACCTTTTTCTTTATAACCTTCTTCAACACCTTTATCGGTTGCTGGATTATAAATGATTGCTTTTGGGTGGAGATATTCAAGTAATTTTAAATCTCTTTCTTCCTGCGGAGTCCCATATAAACTAATGGGATGAGCATAATAAACTTTCAATGGTCTCATAATTCACCTTTTTAAATGGTCGGGGGTACTGGAATTGAACCAGCCTATCGCATGGCTCCAGACCATACTTGTCTCCTTGATCGACCCCCGAAAATGTTTGGTCGCCGATGCCAGATTCGAACTGTGACTCGTCGTCCCAAACGACGCGTGTTACCAGATTACACCACATCGGCGTTATTTTTACATCCAACTCTCAACTATATTCTTTACTAATACTGGATTAACAGCTTGTCCAAATTCTTTTTTAACCATACCAATTGCTTGCATTTTATTATTTAGTTTACTGAAGTCAACATTGCTAGTTATCCAATCAATAATTTCTGCTTCACCAATCTCTTTAGGTAAATAAGATCCAGCAATACTAATTCTCATATTAGTAAGACCATTACCCAATTTAGCTATAGTTTTTTTAGTTACTTTATTTAAATCTTTAGCTGATAATCCTTTAACCATATCTTCTGTTAAATGTTTATCTATATAAAGAAGTCTTGTTTTCTCACCAATAATATATTTTTTAAGAAGTTGAATTGTATCATCATCGTTTGCTTTATCAGGTTTAAGTCCTATTTCAGGAAACATTGAGATAACTGATCTAACTAAATCTTTAACAGCAATAGCTACTTCATACATTGTACCAGAACAAGTATCATTTTTTCTCATTTCAACTTCACGTTTCATCGCTTTGTGTAAATCATCTTTCATTTGCTTTAGAAGATCTGACATTTTTTATTCACCTGTTTCCTTTTCATAATTAAATTATACTTCTATATATATTAATAATTATATAAAGAAAGTTTTTGTATTCTGTTTTCTTTCTTTATACGGTGTTTGTGTAGTGCGTTTTTATAGCTAATCGTAATCTTACTCAATACTTTTGATATTAAATTATAAATTCTAAAAAGTTCGATAGTATGATGTGCTTATTTTTATAAGTATAGATTGGTACTTGTCATGAGGTAGAACCTCTCCTTTAAATAAAAAGAAAGAAATTTCTTTTTTAAAACAGTATATTTATATAATTTAAATACTGTTTTTTTGTAATCTTTTTATGGGGCGATCGACGGGATTCGAACCCGCACACCACTTAAGGCAGGAGGATCACAACCTCCCATGTCTACCATTTCCAACACGAACGCCATAAAAATTATTTTTCTTTCCATTCCTTTTCTGCTAACTCACTTGCATGATGAATTATATCCATAACACTACAAGCATAATAACCAGATGCATTAAAACAATTAACTTCAATCACTTTATATCCTTGATGTGTTTCACAAATATCAAGAGTATATGCACTTTCTGGTTGCCACTCCATATCAGCAATTTTCATTGCAAGATCAGCAGCTTCAATTGAACGCCAATCATACTCATCTGAAATATATAATTGTCCTCGTTTTCTATACATTGACTGAGCAATAACTTTTTTATCAATAATAATAAATCGCCATTCAGCTAATATATGTTTTACAGGACTTAATGTTACAATTGTATCTAATTTTAGATTTTGAAATTCATCTTCTTCAACATGCTCGATCCATCTTTCATAATCATATTTATAAAATATATCACCAGCAAATAATTTAAAGTCACTGTCAGGTCTTATAAATAATGGTGTTTTATAGTCTTCCCATAATGATAATACCTTATCAACTCTTGTAACTTTAGACTCTTTATTTAACCAATCATCACCAAATTTTGGACCCCATACTGATGGTTTAAATGTATCTTCATTAAACCACATACCAGGAATAAATTCATTACTCGCTGAAATATTTCTTAGTAGAGTTGTAGTTCCATATGCTAATACAGGACCGTCATAATCAGTAATACCTTCTGGCAAAGTATCAGTAAATGGAATTATCTTTACTAAATCAAAAGGTAAATCTTGTCTTTGAAAGCAATTTATCATTTTATCAACTGCTTTTTCTTTAAAAATATTAGTTTGTAATATCCATTTAGTTTTCATTTTTTCACCACTTTAATTCTAATCCAAAAGTCCAACATAAAATATCAAGTTCAATAAAAAAGTTTCTCCATTTTTTATTAATTCTATAATTATTTCCAATATTGATACCTAATGCTAAACATCTTGGTCTATACATAACATCACATTTAATCTTCATTTAAATTAATTCCCATTGAAAGATTTTGTAAGTATTGATAAGCTTCTTTCATATTAGGGAATATAATATCAGCACATTCAATTATAAAACAATGTTGATGGATATTACCTTCTTCCATAATAACAATAGTATGTTTTCTTAACTCATCCGCCCAAGCTATTTCCATACATGTACCAATAGAAACAATTCCATTACATTCTGTAAAATCAGCTAAAACGATATCTACCTTACCAACCATCCATCTATCTCTTTTTTTAATAGCACGATTAGTAGATACTGGATGTTTATCATATCCATGAGCTTTAAATTCTAATTCAGTTCTTAGATATTCTTTTCCAGTCATAGGACAAATAACATCATATCCTATACTCATTAAACTACTGACTTGATCTCTATATCGTTTCATTACTTGATCATAACTCTGACCTGATATAGGACCAGCAGTATAGATTTTCATCTTTCTATCAAATCCATATGTTTTCATTTTTTAACCTTTTAAATAAATTCGCTTATATTCTATTAATACTTCTCTCAAATACATAGTTACCATATTTTCAATATCATAACCTTGAGTATGTTGAGTATTTCCAGCTATGTTTAAAATAGAAGGTTTAACTAAAATTAAAAATTCTAATAATTCTTGACAAGGTTTATTGTTTAAAAGATCAATATCAATCCAAGGTTTCTTAAAATAGTTAATAGCATTCAAAGTACAAGCTTCACCAGGAGATTCAAAGTTTACTGCCAGTCTAATTGTAGCATTTGAATCTCTTACATTCTGCCATGTACGACCTTTGTAACCTTCATCTGACTCTTTTAAATTAAAACTTTCAAGAAGTTTTTGTTGGGAACCTTTAGATGTTAACCATCCTTTTGGCGCCCATCCACCAGTTTCAAAACCAAGATCTTTAGCTATTGATAATCCAGCTTGATCCGCTCCAGTCTGTCCACCCGAGATAATCTTCATTTTTTTCACCTGTTTCACATTTGGTTGTTGTTGGTGCAGAGAGACGGAGTCGAACCGCCAAAGCAATTAAGCCACTGATTTACAGTCAGTTATCCTCGCCACATGGTTGGTGTCTCTGCATACTAAAAAATTGTGGTACTCCTGAAGGGTTACGATCCCTCTTTTTCAAGTTGAAAGCCTGATGTCCTAACCAGTAGACGACAGGAGCATAGATAGTGGCTACCAGATGCAAGGGGAAGGAATCCTCTAATTTAACTAACGTAGCATCTCGGTAGTATCCTATTGCTATTTTTACCACTACTATTTAAAACATGCCCGACTTAACCTAATTATGCTTAGCTGATGTAACTAGTATATTTAGCAAGCTCTCGCTTTCCTTGTGATAACCCCCAGTGAGGTGGAGAGTACAGGTTAAGTCAGAATTTCTTTGGTGCCAAGTATGGGAGTCGAACCCACCTTTCCAGACGTATGAGATCTAGTTATTCTCCTATGATCCTTGGCACTAATTAATGGAAGCGGGGGGATGACTCGAACATCCGTCTCCAAATGGAGTCTGGCTTATGAGACCAGTAAGTTAGCCGCTACTTTACCCCGCAATATTTGTTGATGACGTGAATAGGAGTTGAACCTATATATGCATCCACCTGGTCTGCACGATTTGACCCGGAACAATCCTTGGTAAAACAGATGCTGAACTACCAATTATTCTATCACGTCTTACATTTTTTGGTACCCAAGGAAGGAATCGAACCCTCAAGGATTATGGAAAATTCAGAAGGATATTATCTTGGTACCAGATAACGTCTAAAATCTATTTTCTCCCACACAATCTTCACTTAAAAATCATGTACATAATTTTTAAAATACTACATGTGTTGCATTTACCTAATTTCGCCACTTGGGTATAAAATTTGGTGAGCAGGGATGGAGTTGAACCACCGACTTCCAGAAAAATTAATTACTGGACCTCTAACACTGAGATACCTGCCCTTAAATTTTGATGGACACAGTTGGGTTTGAACCAACAACAACTTCTCCATATAGGCGCGCACCTTTTGAGAAGTACCCATTCCACTGGGTCTTATGTCCATAATTTGGGAGACAGGGATGGAATTGAACCACCGACTTCTTAAACATTCGATTAAGACCTCTTACGACTGAGATACCTGTCCATATTTATTCATGTTACATAAAGGAGTTAAACCTTTATCTTCTCCTTTAGAGGGAGCTATTCTTACATTAAACTAATGTAACATTTTTTGACGGTGTAGGTAGGTCGTTAATCTACTTCAGAAGCTACTAACTCCTATAATACTTTATACTACTACACCATATATTTTGGCGGTGAGTGAGGGACTTGAACCCACAAGGCTGTTAAGCCCGATAGATTAGCAATCTACTCCAATACCATTATGGGAACTCACCATCTATCTTTTTAATTATTTCAATTGCTTCTTTATCCCAAGGAGCAACTTTTTTATTTGGATCTTTTGATATATTAATTTTATGTGACCACCAACAATGACCTTTAAGATTATTTTTCTTAATAACTTCTTTACATAAAGGACATTTTATATATTTCAAAATTTAACCTCACCTCATTCATTTATATTATGTTCTATTTGTAAAGAATAATTTCTTATTCATTTAGTACTATTGTTGCTCTTACACCTTGAAAAGTACTGTCACTACCAACTGCATATCCAGAATTTGAATATATTGTTTCATAAATATATGATCTAAAAATAGAAATTCTAATATCAAATTTTTCTTCTAAAGATTTTTTCCAATCACTATATTTTTTCATATCTCTTGCTGCATTAAAAACATCTTCTTTTCCACCAGTATCAAGATAATAATTATAGTCAAAATGAATTATTCTAGCAACATCTTCTTCAGTTGACTCAAGTTTAATTACATGTTGTTCAAAAGAATATATAAGTCTATCAACTTCTTTTTCAACAAGCTTATCAAACTTTTCTTTTTCTTTTCTTTTCTTTTCTTTTTCCTGTTCGACCCAATAAGATTCTTCATCTTTTTTAAGATTTTCAACTAATTCTTTTACACTCATAATAAATTCTCCAATTCACATATTATTATTTTATAATATGTTCCTTGAATTGCAAATATTTTCTTGAATTTGAGAAAGTTTCTATTCCATTATAACAACTATTACTATATATATTATTAAGTAGTTTATAAAGTATTATTACTATCTTTATCTTAACTATCTATCTATAACAACCCTTCGGGGTTTGTCTATCTATATCAATCTATCTTTTTTAGCGCCCTAATAAATATCGGGACCGAGATAGGACTTTTAATTTCTTGCATCTATTTATAGATGTTACTTTCATGAAGTCTTACCCGAGGCGCAAAACATTTTTACTAACCTTTTAAGGAGGTCGGTTTAGTTGATTAAATTCAACTCCTATATGCAATTAGCCGATGCATATTTGTATAAAGGTAATAGTCGATTTCTCAGAGAACGAGTGGGGGTTTACGACTTTAAATAATATAATCCCATAGTCATCTAATCAATGTGACTTTAAATATATTATTGATTATATTGGAGTAACCAACGTTGCCCTTAACGTAAAAGGGTACAATGTGATTTTCAATAATCCATATATTGGAGTCATGTTGTATATCCCATATAACTCTGGATGATGATAAGTTTTGATCATTCAGCGATGTTATGCTTTTCATCGATAGTTAAAGCAATTCAACTACAATGAGTGTGTTATGGATAAACACTCATTGTATGTTGTTACCATTTTTTTTGTATGAATTTTGTGGAGCCCATGAGAGGAATCGAACCTCCAACCCCCTGCTTACAAGGCAGGTGCTCTTCCATTTGAAGCTACACAGGCATTAAATATGTTGGCTGGCAAGGTGGGGATCGAACCCACCACCTCCTGGTTAACAGCCAGGCGTCCCGCCATTGAGACCTCATGCCATAAAATTCTTTAATCATATAATTCTAAAACATTCTTAAAATTATATTTTTCTTTTAAATACTCTAACATTGGTTGTAGTTTTTCTAAATATAAAACATCTATTTCATAACCAGCATTAATAGCTGCTTGTGTTTTAATATCTACAACCTCTGTATAAAAACCTTTCATCTCATATATTTTATTATCAATAAAAAAATCTGGATGATAATTATGAGATTTACCTTCATACATATATGGAATTTTTATACCACAAGGTTTTAAATTTGAACCTATATCTAAATGATATGCTACAAAAATTAATTCATAACTACTAGCACAAAAAATTCCTTTATAATGTCCAGATTTAGCTCTAGTTGATTTTTCTCTATAACCACCACAACCAGATTCAATAGATTTTATAGATAATATTTTACTATAACATTCCTTAGAACAAGTTTGTCTTATATATTTAGAATAAATATCGGGTTGTAATATTTTCCATTTTTTCTTACAAACAACACATTCATATTCAAACCATCTTGATACTGTTAAATGAGTAGGACTAACTCTTTTAATAGACTCACTTATTTTATTTTTTGTTTCAACCGAATGTTTTCTCCCTGGTGTTGAGTATAGAGCAGAACATCTACTTGAACAAAATTTTGTTGCTTCTATGCTCGCAATTATTTCATTGCAATTTAAACAATATTTAAAATTAATAGGATTTAATGTACAAGCATCCTCATGTTTTTTAATTGAAATTTGTGATATTGATTTATTACAATATTTACAATTAATTTTCTTATACCTTTTACTATTTTTTGGTATATTACTTAATTTTCTATTTGGACAAGATCCATGATTTTTAGAACAACAATGTTTACCGTTTTTAAAAGTAAACTTTGCTTCTTGTCCACAACCATAATCACATAAATCCATACTATATCCTTTTTATAATATGTTCTATGTAAATATAAAAGTGGCGGACACGACGGGACTCGAACCCGCAAAAGCTTCCTGATCGACAATCAGGCGTGCGGCCATTACACTACGCGTCCGTATATTTAATACCGGAATAAACTCGTGCTCATGTATTTTTTTTATTGTTTGTTATTAAGAGGGTTGTGTCTGAGCTTATTCCCTCTTTTAAAATTCCAAAGAAGGATAGCGAATGAAATGCTTAATGCCTTCCGTGCGGAATATGATTATCGTTTTCAGGATTACTAATAGTAGCTGGCGCCATATTAGCGGTAAAATCTGTACCGAAATCATTACTATATTTCTTATAATAATTCGTTGCCATTTTTTACGCTCCTAAAGTGATTTTTAATTTATAATATGTTCTAAATAAATATGTAACTAGAACCAGTTTCTGACTGATCCATTATTAACAGTTTTACTACATATATTATAAACTATAAGCTTTGCTTTATGATAAAGGTTTAATGCCAATTACCTTTATTCTTTCTATTTTTTACTTCATTAAATACATCTTGTTTGAGTCTAATAACACATGGATAATTAATAGCTCCTGGTCTAAAACCTGATAAGGATAAATAAAAACTAACTGTTTGAATTTTTATTTTATCTGAATATTGTAAACGCCCCAAGTATCTCCTTATTTGAAGACAACACCAATCTGGTTTACATATCCATTTATTCATTAAACTTTTTCTTATGAGCCACCAATCTTTATCCTTATCCTGTAAAGATTTATTAATGGTCATATGATTTTTATACTTTGACATATACTCTACTCGCTTCAATATGCAAACGCTTTATTTCGGGAGGATAAGCATATTCAAAATGCGGAACCTTTTCTTTTTCGATTCCTATGATTGTTGTTATATTTGTTGTTTTAGATGATGTGATATTGACAATGGGATTTCTATATATCTTTCCCATTTTTGGATTTGGGTATTCATGTTGATCGCATGGAGAACCATATCGATCTTTTATTTTAATAATTTTAAAAACAGGGAGATCATAATAGTCTTCTAAAGATATTTCCTTTAAATCCATATGATCTCCCTTTTTTTATTCTATAATATTTCCTCCGCTTTAACAGAGATGTATTGTACTGGTCCGTAGTCTTTATCCCATAAATGAAACTCTGCCGCTTGAACACCTTCTGATAACCAACCATGTGCATAAGAATAATCATCTGATCCACATAAACTCGGTAATGTTCTAATAATTGTTTGATTTACAGTATCAGTATAATGTTTAAATGAAGCTGATGATCTTACTTTATGAAAATGACCAATATGAATTTCTTTATAGACTGCAGCAGCCCATAAATGTTTTGCTTCATTAGCCATTATCCCTGGAAGGTCAGCCATTTTTTCATCAAGACCATGACTCATACCTAATAAACCTTTACCCCATGCTCTATATTTCCTTGCTGTAGGATTTACTATTCCATCAACAAGATCAACTGTAACGTCTGGACAATTTCTATACCAAGCTGCAATAGTCTCACATAGATAATAACTCATTTGAGGATCATGATTTCCACTAACATAAACAATTTCAACGGGAGCAATTTTTCTACAATAATCAATTGCTTTAATAGCAGCCATTTTACCTGTTGAATATACTTTTGCTAGGCGACCATCTACATCTAAACGATGACCTGCTCTTGGAGTTGTATTAGTTTGATCATTAATATGGAAAAAATCATGACCGATTGGAAGGAGTATTTTTGATATTTGTTCTGGATTCTTTATCCTATTAATAGCTCTCTCAGTAGCCCCAACATATAGTTGTTCAGCTATCTTAAGATCATAATCAGACAGTGTTTCTTTTGACCAGGCTAACATACCAAAATGTTGATCTACAAGACCACATTCTAACATATATTGAGGTTTTTTCTTTAATGGAAGTTTTGGGTATATTGCATCATTATGTGGAAGTTTTTTAAATAATTCTTTAAATGTTTCTTTAATTGAATTTTTAATTCTTGCTTTTAATTTAATACTAACTTTATAATTTACTACTTGTACTGGTTCATCATCAATTTTTAATGTTGTGTTCCATGACCCAACAGTAGCTCTTTCAACTTCCCAAATATCAAAGTCTACTTGAGCAGCTTCAATTCCTTGATCAATTGTTTTAATTGTTGTTGAAATAATTTCAATTGATGCCGAGTTATTTTTGAATTCTTTGTTTATAGTAGGTCCATTAGCACTAACTTTACTATTTAAATTATCATTCGATGTTATTCTATCTTTATCTTGTTCATTCCAAATTCTCAAATAATATTTTATTTGATATCCTGAATAATCTAACATTTGTAATCTAGCAGTTTTTTCTTTATTAGTACCTTCATCCGATAAGACTTCAGATACCTCATCTGGTATTTGAACAACTATATCCATATAACCTCTCTAATTAATAAATTAATAACAATAATTAACATTTATAATATGTTCAATAACTTAGAGTAACTATCTCATTAAAAACGGTTTATAGTTTCATTCTTAAAATGGGTTTCATTCTTATAAAAAATAGACAAAAAAAAAGGGTTGTTTAATAACTTAACAACCCCTCTTTCTAAATTCACTCACTTAATCACTTTAACTCAATCTGTCCAGAATTAATTATTCATATGATTTCCAGTTTGTTTTGCTACATGATCTTTAACTGCTTTGTCAACCTGGGTATCAACAACTGGCTCAGCCACAACTACAACTTCAACTTCTTCAACTACAACAACTTCTGCTACAGCATTTGGATCAACAACTTTCAAAGCAACAAATTGCTGCCAGGGAAGATTTGAATATCCGCTCCAACCTGTGCTGTACCCAGTACCACCAGATGAAATAGAATCTGAAGATGCTTTGGTATAAGAAAGACCAATACCCCATCCAGTTGAACCTAATTCGGTATTTGTACCTTCACCGAGAAACTGAATATGAGTTGCACCGTATTTGGAAGATACTATAAGAGCTCTTGCAAGATCATGGGCAGAGATGCCGGCTTTATTGGTAGCATTAACTGTACCAAAGGCAAGCTGGGTTACTTCAAATTTATCTGGATCAAACGCTTTTTTAACACAAATAATTGTTTTGGAGTAATCTTCAGATTTAACCATTTTTACTAATGGAGCGATTTCAGCATTGATATCAAACCCACTACCTGATAACATTTCTTTTGCATCAGATACTTTCCATTCAGTGGTATACATCATAAGGTGATCAAGTTTAATAAACTGATGACCAGGTTTGTTGTTATCACCAAAGTATCCAGGGAGTTGTGGGTAATTGACGCCTATTCCAATTGGATAAGCTCTATCACCGGCTTCAAAAGTCTGATTATTATTTGCATTTCCTGTTGCTGCAACACCATTAACATTTGCACTGATGGGATCAGCAAAAGTATTTCCTGCAGTAAATACAAACATCAGCAACATAGCCAATATTACATGTTTAAAAATTTTCACTTTTAATTTTCCTTTTTTAAAGTTTAGTATACAACTCCCCCAACTATATAAGCTTGGGGAGTGATGTCGACAAGTCTTAATTATCTTACTCTTTCACTTTGACTAACATATGCAAATCCACCAGCAGAAGAAGTTGTTCCATATTTACCAACTTTTTTAACTGATCCGAATCCACCAGCAACTCCATAAGCTCTGTTTCCACCTGTGTATTCAAATGTTGCATTATATGCGGCATATCCAAGATTTGGAAGAGTTGCATAACCAGAAACTCCGCCATGTCCATATGTTTCAACTGTGAAGTTATCTGCACCTTTTGACCATGCAGAACCGGTATTACCAGTTACACTAGCAACAAATGCTTTATCCTTTGTTTGTTTTGCCCATGCTAAAGTACCACCCTCAGTACTACCACCAGCAGACATACCAGTTGCTTCAATGGCAAATTGGCCGGAAGCAGAATCCCATTTAGAAGCATGGAAAGTTACAGTAGATTCATTTCCACCAGCTGCCCAGGATTGTTTAGAATCAGAAT
>Ga0164315_10002064_pt1 | contig 15316 bp, 18 predicted proteins | sample GuaBasSedimGuay6_FD_113737 | JGI IMG/M metagenome (GOLD analysis project Ga0164315, IMG submission 113737) | Subseafloor sediment microbial communities from Guaymas Basin, Gulf of California, Mexico - Guay6, Core 4569-2, 0-3 cm | ecosystem: Environmental > Aquatic > Marine > Hydrothermal vents... | reverse complement strand
GCCGTTCGATAGCTCACAAGTGCTGCTTCCAATAGCAGATAAGCATATTACAGATAGATTGAAAGTTGAAGGGAATATATATACTGAAGGAAGCAACGGGCAAATTGTTACAGTACCAATTGGCGCAGGAATCACAGTCTCATTACGCTTTACAGACTTTGTCCTTGATAGAGTAACGGCAGCTCTACCGGCTCAAGAAGAGATAGAAATGGATAGTTCAATAGTTATAAATGATTCAACTAAATTAGAGTTAGCAATTTTTGATAATGGAGGCGTAACTTTTGTTATAAATAATTTTATTGATCTTGATATAAATGTCTGGTTCCAAATCTACAACCTTAAAAAACCAGATGGATCTCCTTATACCGAAACTTTTGTTGTTGAGAGAAATAGTACTAATCAAACATTCCATATTGAGTCGCTAAAAGGATGGAAAATTGAAAGTGACAACCCAGGAGAACTACTAGAGGAATTAAAATATGTTATTAAAATTAGCTCTGAAGAAACAGAGGACCAAAGAACAATTTCGCAACGCGATAGTGTTAATGTAAGCTTTAATTTGAGTGATGCAGAACTCTCATACGCCAAGGGTCAAATAAAACCTATAACGTTTGAAATTCCAGAATCTGAATTGCTAATTGATTTAGGTGATATTGAAGATAAAATTTCATACGATAGTTTATTTATTAATGACCCTGCGTTAAAACTAAAAATTAACTCATCAATTAATTTTGATGTCTTGTTAAATGGAAAGATAATTGGAATTTCAGATAAGATAACAAGAGAGCTACCAATTTTAATGGAATTGCCCTCGCTCGTGAATGCTGAATTTGATCTACGTGATCAAGGTATGAAAGAATTCATCAATAGTTTCACGACTGCAGGGGCAATTCCGACGAAATTTATTTTTTCAGGAAATGGAATTGTAAATCCACACTATACAATCGGAAGTGTATCTAAAACCGACTCAGTTTTTGGTACAACTAATTTTGAACTTCCGTTTGATCTAGGAATTGTCGGCGGCAGTTTTAGTGATACAGTTCATATTAATGAATTGAACTTAAGTGAGGATGAAATTGAATCAATAAATTCAATATTTCTTACTGTGGAAACCAATAATAAGATCCCAGTCAATCTGATAATGAATGGAAGTGTAATTGATATTGACGGCAATTCTTTAATGAAAATTCCCCCATCGTATAACTTGGTAGACTATTTAGTTATAGAAGCACCTGAAGTTGATGGTAATGGAGAAGTAGTTTCTTCAATACCATATAAGCAAGAAATTGAACTAAGATCGGCTGAGGCGCAAGAATTCATCCGAAATCCAAATATAGTATTATCCTTGATGTTCGGCACTCCCCCGTTAAATAGTTTGGAAATCGTGAAGTTCAAAACTACTGATAATATAAACTTTAAGGTTTACGGGAAAATTAATTATAGGGTCAATAACTGATTGATACTTAAATGAATTTGAAAAAAATAATTTTAATATTACTTTTATATACATTTAACTCTGTTGCACAGAATGGAGGCTCTATAAGCTATCCAGATGCCCGCTCTGTTGCAATGGGAAGTCAATTTGCCGTAACATCCTTGGGTGTTTATTCGGTAAGCGGTAATCCGGCAAATTTAGCTATTTCACAAAATAAAATTGAACTTGCAACTGTTCTACCGATCCCAAATTTCAGTGGTTCTACAGGTTCTGATTTTATGAGTGTATCTGACTTGAATTTCTATTTTGGTGGAGTCAAGAATGACAATGGTACAACTGTTGGGAGATTTTTAGATACTGCAGAAAAAGAAAATCTCCTTTCTAAATTTGATAGTGGTAATGAGATCAGAACAAGCGGAATGGTCAATCTGCTGGCGATCTCTTTTTCTCCCGGCAAAGAGATTGGAGCATTTGCTTTCTCAGTTAACGATATCTTCGGACAAAAAATTGGAATTCCAAAAGATGTTGTTGAGTTAGGATTATACGGAAATGATATTAGGAAAGAATATAATTTTGATGGATTCATGTTATCATCATCATATCTTCGCGAGTATGACCTTTCTTATGCAAGAGACTTTTCCAAACTGTTGAGAAAAGTATTCACTCGTTTTACGGCTGGAATAACTCTTAAGTATATTCAAGGATATGCTTATTCTGAGATAGATAGAGCAGATACTAGAATAATAACTAATGAAGATCATTCAATTCATGTCGTAAATAACATGAAAGCTAATTTTGCATTTTCTCCTGATCTAGGGGTTAATTGGGATTTTGATAAAACAGAGCGTAATTCAAATTTTGGTGCATTTCTTTCCCCTGTTGGAACTGGATGGGGTTTGAACCTTGGTTTTGCTGCTCAATTAGAGGATACATGGACATTCGGTCTTAGCATCACTGATATTGGTTCTGTTGGTTGGAATAGAGAAACAGTTTCCTACACCGCTAATGGAAATGTTACTATTACTGACGTTACAGATTCTGATTTACTCGACTCACTAACCAATGCAGTTGAACCAACAGGATCATATTCTAATGGATTTACTTCAACCTTGCCTACAACACTAAGAATGGGTGCAACTGTTCGATTAGATAAAATTATAAATGGAAATTTCCCCGGTGAAATGCTGCTGGCATTTGGTTATAATCAAGGATTTACCAATGGCGTTAACAATACAACCTTTCCCCTATTCTCACTTGGATTTGAATGGAAGCCTATCGAAGTAATTCCTATCAGAAGCGGTATTGCATTAGGTGGTATTGATGGAGTAGCGTGGAGTTTTGGTTTTGGTATCGATGCAAGAATTGTTGAATTTAATATAGCAACTTCTAATATGACTACGGTATTCATGGGAAATGATACTCAAGTAGTTCATGTTGTTTTTGGGTCAAAGTGGAAATTCTAAGCTTCAACCTTTAAACAAAATTCACTTCAAATATATCTTCAATAATTCTATGATAGTATGCCAATTTTATTTGTTCATTTAGACCTTCAATTTCACTATCAGTTAGATCAAAATAAACAGATTCTTTATTATCTTGGATCAAGGTTTTTAGTTTTGTATCAATACCAAGTTTGTTGATTAATGTATCAAGTTTTGATGTGATATTTTCATCAACTTCCCCAAGTCTCGAAGTAAAATCTTTCAACTTTTCTTCACTAGTAGAAGCCAAAACAAAATTAACATAAGGATAATCAATGAGTTCAGCGAACTGATCGGCAAAGCTAACTCCATTTTGAGTTACAGCATATTGATTATTCTCCAAACCAGCTATGAGATAATTATTGCTATCAAAGTCAACTACTCCTGTATCAATAGAAAACTCCGTTTCAATATCATATTGCTCAGCAAAAAGTATCTTACTTAAAACTAGATCATTCGATGAAATATCACCTCTTAGTAAAATTTTCTTAATATTTTGCTGCTCCGGAATGAAATAAATATATGAATTGGATAAAGCACCATCGAATGATAACCCACAAGTTTTTGATATAAATAAATCCTTATGCGTAAGCAAATCACAAGAAGGTATCAACCCTACATCATGTTTCCCTTCCTTCAATTCCTTTGCAATTAACGAAGAAGCCTTAACATTTACCCCTTCTTTTAATTCATCGGGCAAAGCCATTGCAAAAAGTGCTGAGTAAATATTCTGAGGTATAGCTAAATTCATAATTCAATTTTCTGTGTTTATTCTGAGGATCAGTGTATATAAAAAAAGCCCCGAAAATCGGAGCTTTAATTTCAATTTCTATCTAACATTTTTGTCCTTAATTCTAGCAGCTTTACCAGCTAGATTTCTTAGATAATAGAGTTTGGCTCGTCTTACTTTACCTTCTCTTACTATCTCAACTTTAGCAATTTTTGGTGAGCTAAGTGGGAATATTCTTTCAACACCAACGCCGCTAGAAACTTTCCTAACAGTAAACGTTTTACTTATCCCGCCACCTCGGATACTTATAACATTTCCTTCAAAAATCTGAATACGTTCCTTTTCACCTTCAATTACTCTAACATGCACTCGAACACGATCACCAGACTTAAAATTTGGATGATCAGTTCTGATCTGCTCTTCAACTATTTCTTTTAATTTATCCATTGTTTACTCCAAAGAATTTATTTGTTTCCATTTATCTGTTAATATTTTAGATTGCTCTTCTTTCCACTCAGTAATCTTCTTATCATTCCCCGACAATAACACTTCGGGAACTTTCATACCTTCATACTCTGCTGGTCTTGTATAATAGGGCGCTTCAACAGATTGATCATCAATTAGAGAATCACTCAGCGCAGAACCACTATCGTTAAGAACACCAGGTATTAACCTTACAATAGCATCTACAATCACCAATGCAGGTAATTCGCCACCACTAAGAATAAAATTACCCAGCGATATTTCATCAGTTACAAATCTTTCTCTTACTCTATCATCAATTCCTTTGTAATGTCCTGCTAGAATCATGATATTTTCAGAAAGTGAAAGTTTGTTTGCAACAGGTTGATTAAAAACTTTTCCTTTAGGAGAAGTAAGAATTATATTATCATACTTCCTTTCATTCTGTAGTTTTTCAATACATTCAAAAAATGGTTCCGGCTTAAGTAACATTCCCGGACCGCCTCCAAATGGTTTATCATCAATCTGTCTATGTTTATCGTAAGCATAGTCACGTAAATCGTGAATATGGATTTCACACTTACCTTTATTCTGAGCCCTTTTTACAATACTTGTATTAAGCGGGCTAAAGAGTAAAGTTGGTGTTGCAGATATGATATCAATTCTCATCATCACTAAACTTATCAAAATCTTGCTTAAGATAAACAACTTTTTCATTGATATTTATTGATTCAATTAAATCTGAAATTGCCGGAATTAGCTTTTCATCCTCCTCAGACCTAACTACATAAACATCATTTGAACTTAGATGCATAACATCTTCAATTTTACCAAAGAACTTATCATTAAAAAAAACTTTGCACCCAATCAAATCATGAAAATAGTAAGTTTCATCGTCCAGCGGATAAAGATTTTTAGCATCCACATAAACATTAGAACCAACTAAAAAATCAACATGTTGGCTGGAATCAAAGTTTTCTAATTTAAGAATGAAGTAATCTTCAATTCTTTCAACATCTTCAACTAGAAAAAGTCTTTTCTCGTTATAGATATCAATAAATATTTTCTCAAGAAGAAAAAAACGATCGGGGAAATCAGAATATGACCTTAATTTCAGATAACCATCATCATTATAAACTGAAAGAATTTCAGCTATTAGAAAATAATTTTTCAATTTTCGTAATCAGAACTTTAGTCTAAAATCTTTAACATTGCTCTTTTACCATCTTTAGATGCAATAGCAGTTAACAATGTTCTCATAGCCTGAGCTGTTTTACCTTGTTTGCCGATAACTTTACCAACATCATCAGAAGCAACTTTTAAAGATAGCTCAATTATTTTATCCTCGTTTTCATGCTCATCAATACTAACACTATCTGGAGTGTCAACAAGATGCTTGGCGATAAATTCAATGAATTCCTTCATGAGAATACCTATAATAATATAAGAAAAAAAGGGCACATGATTATTTAACAGAAATTATGAATAAAAAAAAGTTTATTCAGCTTTCTCTTCTTCAGTCACTTCCTCAGAAGCAGCACCCTCTACCTCTGGCACAATTTCTTCTATTGTTTTCTCTTCAACAGTCTCTTTTTTTTCAGCTTTTACTTTTGCTTTTTTATCCGCTTGTAAACTTAACTTAGCTTCCTGCTGTTTTAACCACTCATCAATTTTAATGTTTACTTCTTCTTCGGCTAAACCAGATTTAAGTAATTCTCTTTTATATAAAATACCTTTTCGAGATAAAAGTCCTTTTACAGTGGTAGTTGGTTGAGCACCAACTCCTAACCAATATAATACTCTTTCTTCTTTAATTTCTACAGTTGCAGGATCAGTAATTGGATTATACAAACCTAACGCTTCAATAAATTTACCGTCTCGTGGTGAACGTTCATCAGCAGCAACAACCTTGTAAATTGGTTGTTTTTTCTTTCCCATTCTTCTTAATCTCAACTTAACAGCCAATTATTAACCTCCGTTTAAATATATTTTTATTAATTAAGACGTAAATTACCAAAATTTTTCTTCATTTTCCTATTATTTTTTGACTTGAACATCTTCATCATTTTGTTCATCTCATTAAACTGTTTTATCAGCCTGTTAACATCTTGAATTGAATTACCGCTTCCTTTGGCAATCCTTTTCCTTCTCCCACCATTTAATATTTTAGGAACTTTTCTTTCTTGTTTAGTCATTGATTGAATAATTGACTCGACTTTGACCAATTGTTTATCATCTATATCAGCATTTTTAATATTTGCCCCTAATCCTGGTATCATTCCCATTATGGATTTTAGTGATCCCATTTTTTTGATCATTTTAATTTGTTTGAGGAAATCTTCAAGATCAAATTTATTTGATAATAATTTTTTCTCTAAATCTTCAGCTTCTTTATCATCAAATTGCAGTTGTGCTTTTTCTACGAGAGAAACCACGTCTCCTTTTCCAAGGATTCTTGAAGCTAAACGATCGGGATGGAATATTTCTATTGAATCGAGTTTTTCACCGAGACTTGAAAACTTAATGGGAACATCAACAACTGCCTTAATCGATAACGCAGCTCCACCTCTTGAATCACCATCAAGTTTGGTTAATACAACTCCATCAAAATCTACGGCATCATGAAATGCTTTTGCAGAATTTACCGCATCCTGACCGGTCATTGAATCGACAACAAACAAGATCTCTGTTGGATTAATTGTTGACTTTATCTGCCTAACTTCATCCATCATTTCTTCATCAACATGTAGCCGACCTGCAGTATCAACAATAATAGTATCCAGTTTATTTTCTTTTGCAAATTTTACCGACTCAGATGCTATTAAAACTGCATCCTTACTTTTATCAATTGAAAAAACCGGAATATTAATTTGTTTACCAAGAGTTTTTAACTGATCTTTAGCCGCAGGTCTATAAACATCGGCAGCAGTTAAAAGAACATTTCTGTTTTTTTCTTTTAAGTATTTTGCTAACTTTCCACTAAATGTTGTTTTACCTGAGCCTTGTAACCCCACCATCAAAATAATTGTAGGACCGGACGGATTGATCGTTAACTCAGATCTTGAGCCACCCATCAAAGCAGTTAATTCATCGTAAAGTATTTTGGTAATGTGCTGTCCTGGCGAAACAGAAGCAAGCACCTCCTCACCTAAAGCTTTAACTTTCACTTGCTCTATGAAAGATTTAGCAACTTTGTAATTTACATCAGCATCCAACAAGATTCGACGTAATTCTCTCATTGTGTCAGAGATATTTTGTTCAGATAATCTTCCCTGACCGGTTACTTTTTTTAAAGCTTTATCAAATTTTAAAGTTAAGTCTTCTAACATCTTTCCTTCCCGTTTCTACCTTTAAGATCCTAACTTTCTTTGAGGGCGTTAGCACCTGAAACAATTTCCAAAATTTCATTTGTAATTGATGCTTGTCGGCGCTTGTTATAAGTTAATTGAAGTGACTGAATCATTTCTTCAGCATTTTCAGATGCCATTTCCATCGCTGTCATTCTCGCACCCAATTCAGCAGCATACGAATTTAACAGAATAGTCCACATCTGTGCATTTAAATATCGAGGAAGCAGAGTATTAATAATACTGGCTTTATCTGGTTCAAAAATATAATCGATAGCTTTTTGTTCAGAATCTTTAGCTACCTCCGGCTTAATAGGATATAATTCAAGCTGAATTACTTCCTGCTGAGCTACTGATTTAAATCTATTATAAACGACAACGATTTTATCAAGGTTCCCATTTATAAAACTTGATGTCAGCTCTTTATTTAATTGAGAAACAAAATCAAATTTAAGATCACCGAAGATACCGGTGAATCCTTGAGCAACATTAAATTCATGATTAACAAAATAATCCCTAGCTTTTTTACCAATGCAGTATAAGGATAAATTATTGTTCTTGATTTGATCGGAATATTCATCACTTATTAATTTTTCAACTGAAGTAATGATATTCATATTGAATGCTCCGCATAAACCTCTATCGGAGGTCACTGGAATTATTGCTACTTTTTCATCCCCCTTATCTTTGATTAAGGGATGTTCATAATTCTTTTCAACTGCTAATAACTGACCAAGAACCTCAGTTAATTTTCTTGAGTATGGCCGTGCATTAATGATATTTTCCTGCGCTCTATTAAGTCGCGCAGCAGCAACCATTTTCATTGCTTTGGTTATCTTCTGCGTGTTTTTAACACCGCCAATTCTTCTTTTTATATCTCTTAATGTTGCCATAAATATTCAATCAACTCAAAATAACTGAGTTTATTCACTCACCTTAAATTTACTTAAAAATTCTTCAACAGCTTTTTGCAGACTTTCTACAGTTGAATCACTAAGTACTTTTTCTTCTCTAATTGTTTTAAGAATATCAGGGTATTTTAATTCTACATATTCCACAAATTCGCTTTCAAACCTCTTTATATCATCGAGAGGAAGTTCATCCATATATCCTTTAGTACCAGCAAATACACTAACCACTTGTTTCTCTACCGGGATTGGCTGATACTGTCCTTGTTTAAGTAGCTCAACTAATCTAGCTCCTCTAGCTAATGTACGCTTAGTAGCTTTGTCGAGATCAGAACCAAACTTTGCAAATGCCTCTAACTCACGATAAAGAGCAAGATCTAGCTTTAAGGAACCAGCAACTTTTTTCATTGCTTTAATCTGCGCACTTCCACCAACGCGGGAAACACTAATACCAACATTAATAGCAGGACGGACACCAGCGTTGAATAGATTAGGTTCAAGATAAATCTGACCATCAGTAATTGAAATCACATTGGTTGGAATATAAGCTGCAACATCTCCCTGCTGAGTTTCAATAATTGGTAATGCAGTAAGTGATCCACCACCCAAACTATCATTAAGTTTAGAAGCTCTTTCTAATAAGCGTGAATGCAGATAAAAAATATCTCCCGGGTAAGCTTCACGTCCAGGAGGTCTTCTCAGCAAAAGAGATAATTCTCTGTAAGCCACAGCTTGTTTTGAAAGATCATCATATACTACAAGAGCATGCTCACCTTTATCACGGAAAAATTCACCAAGCGTAGCGCCAGAATAAGGAGCAATATATTGAAGTGGTGCTGGTGTTGAAGCCGAAGCGCTAATTACAGTTGTAAATTCCATTGCTCCATTCTCTTCAAGTTTTGCTACAACTTGAGCAACTGTTGATTCCTTTTGTCCAATTGCAACATAAACACAATAAACAGGATCAATACCATTGGCTTTCGCTTCATCTGTATGCGTGTGCTTTTGATTTATGATCGTATCAATTGCTACTGCAGTTTTACCAGTCTGTCTATCACCAATTATTAATTCTCTTTGACCTCTGCCAATTGGAATCATTGCATCAACAGCTTTGATACCTGATTGTAAAGGTTCTGAAACAGACTGACGAGCAACCACTCCGAGTGCTTTACGTTCAATAGGCATAAACTCATCATGCTGAATTGTCCCTTTACCATCTATAGGCTCACCAAGAGGATCAACAACTCTACCCAGCATGGCATTACCTACAGGGAATGAGGCAAGACGTTTTGTTCTTTTAACAGTATCACCTTCTTTAATAAGTTGAGTCTCACCAAAAAGCACACATCCAACACTGTCTTCATCCAGGTTCAGTACCATTCCCATTACACTATTGGGGAATTCAACCAACTCACTAACCATTACCTTAGATAATCCATAAACGCGGGCAATACCATCACCAACCTGAAGAACAGTACCTACATCGTAGATCTCAGCTTCGTTATCAAATCCGGATAATTGCTGTCTTAAGATTGCTGATATTTCTTCTGGTCTAACTTCAGCCATATTTATACCTATAATTTTTTCAATTCTTTTAGTTTAGAACAATATTTGGTTGTTCAAGTAATTTTTTTCTTAACTTATTTAATTGTTGTTTAATTGATGCATCAAATACAGTATCGTTGATCTTCACTACAAAACCACCAATTATTGAATCATCAATTGAAAAGATAGAGGTAACTTCTTTCTGAGTGAATTGTTCAAGTGAGCCTTGTAACTGATCCTTTTGCTTTTCAGTCAATTCAACACTACTTGTAACATTTGCTTCAACACGGTTTATTTTTAAGTAATACAACTCCTTAAATCTTTTAAGGATGTCATAAATTAGATTCTCTCTATTTTTCTTAATAACAAACTGAATGAAATTTGCAGAAACATCACCTATTCTATTTTTAAATATTTCATTTAGAATAGCTTCTTTTTTCTCAGTTTTTATAACCGGACTTTTAAGAATTGTACGTAACTCTTTCGAGTATGCTATTCCATTGAATACCAGTTCCATATCATCAGCAACTTGTTTTAAAACATTTTTCTCTGTTGCAAGTTCCATTAGAGCGTTGGCATATCTTGTTGCTATGTTATAACTACTCATGATCAGTTCTTATTCAAATCTTTTAAGTATTTATCAATTAATTCAGTTTGCTTTTCTTTATCAAGATTCGCACGGATAATCTTTTCCGCTGCATCAATAGCAATTTCAGCAACCTGATCTTTTAGCTTGTTGAAGGCTTCTTGATTTTTCCTTTCAATTTCGGCAGTTGCTTCTTTTATCATTTTTGAAGCTTCAGCTTTACTCTCTTCGAGCATCTGACTTTTCACATTTTCAGCATACTCTCTACCCTGAGAAATAACTTTCTGTGCATCTTCTTCTGCTCTAGCTAAATTTGCTTTGTTTTCTTCGAGAAGTTTTTCGGCATCTTTCTGAGCTTTCTCCGCACTCTCTAAAGAATTTTTAATGAATGATTCTCTTTCATCCAATGAGTTAAGAATCGGTTTCCAGGCAACCTTTTTTAACAATAGTAGAAGAAATATAAAAGTTACCAAAAGCCAGAAAATCAGTCCCGGATTAACATCCAACAAACCACCAGAAGATTCTCCACCTCCACTAAAAGCTAGAAGAGCTAAATTTAATATTTCAGCCATTTATTCTATCCTTATAATAAAATAATTAAGGGAGCATAAAAAAATATACTCCGCTATTTAATTATATACTTATTTTAACGCCAAAAGAATGCAGATAACCAATGCAAATAGAGAAATACCTTCAATAAGTGCAGCAGCAATAATCATTGAAGTTCTAATATCTCCAGCAGCTTCAGGTTGACGTCCGCTAGCGTCCATAGCAGAACTAGCTAATTTACCAATACCATATGCGCCGCCAATTACTGTCAAACCGGCACCAAATCCAGCAGCTAAGAATGCAAAATCCATGAGTTTTCTCCTGTTTATAGTTTATTCTAATTAATTTAATGTTCTTGATGAACAGCCATCCCAATGAAAAGAGCTGTTAGCATCGTAAAAATATAAGCTTGAATTAATGCAACTAAAATTTCTAATAGATAAATAAATAACGCAAACGCAACTGATACGGGCGCTACATAAAAAGTTTTGAGAATAAAAATTAATCCTATTAACGCATAAATGACAATGTGCCCAGCAGTCATATTTGCAAACAACCTTATTGCCAAGGCAAAAGGTTTTGTAAATAATCCTAGTAATTCCACAATGAACATGATCGGCAGCAGCCAGGTAGGAACACCTGATGGTATCAAACCTTTAAAATATCCAAATACTCCATTCTTCATCATTCCCCCACCCTGTATAACTATAAAAGACAAAACAGCGAGAGTTGCAGTTACAGAAATGTTACTCGTAACTGTTGATCCGTTTGGAACGAGTCCAATAAAATTACTGAAAAGAATGAAGAAAAATACTGTAAGTAAGTATGGTAAAAATCTCTCATAGCCCTTACCAATAGTTGGTTTGGCAATCTCATCTCTCACAAAAACTATCATTACTTCCATGAAATTCGTGAACCCATGCGGCACCAGAGATTTTTTGTAAGCATTCGCGACAATCTTAAACGATATGATTAACAGCGCTGCGACAATCCACATGAATACGACATGCTTAGTAATTGAGATGTCTAGTCCCCAAAGAGACAAATGAGGCAAAGGTATTGATCCGAATGGTGCTATCTCCAACTCATGTGAGTCCAGGATATGATGCATTATCCAATCAGAGCCGCCACCGCTGTTTGCTTGAGTAGAAGCTAAAGTATCTTGTATTGATTCGCTTACGGAAATTTCCATAAAATAAGGAAAAACTATTCTCTTGGTTTTTGATTTACTTTATAAAAATACTTGATTTCTATGTAAATACTTATACTGTAAAAAATCAAGAATACTAATATAAAAGCATATTCATCAATTTCCAAGAAAATTAAGGACATCATGACGCCAAATAGCAAGAAAAAGACTCTCACTCCCATTCCCCCTATATTCAGTAGCATAAAAACTTGATTTGAGCGATTAATTGAAAGGTAATAAAACAAGAGAGCAGCAAATAAATTAATCAAATTTAGAAAAAGCGCCGTGAAAATAGAAACAAAAGTTTTGTGATCAATGACTGCTGTTAAATTTAAAACGTACGAGATAATAATTAATAGAATATAAATATAAAAAGTAGTTCTATTTATCTTTTTCACTTTTTTGTTTTTTATTTAGGAGCAATACAGTTTTTATGAAATTATAAACACCGGCAAAACCACCAAAAAAAGCAAAAGATATAGTAAGCCATGGCTCGGTTTCAAAGTATCCATCGAGCCATCTGCCAAAAAAGAACATTAACACCATTGTAGCCGCTAATTGAGTCCCTAAACCAAGATAGGGACCTGCATCTCGATACGATTTAGTCAGATTACTTTGCTTTGGTTTCAGTTTCAGTTTTTGCTTCTGCTGGTGCTGGTACTTGTACTGGTTTTTCATAACTGCTTTTGTAATTAGGGGAAGTATTACTGTTCATCTTACTTTTTCCATCGAAGATTGAACCTTCGTTAACTACAAGAATTTTAGCAGATAGATCTCCAATCAATCTTGAGGAAGATTCCAATACGAGTTTCTCACCTGCATCAATAATTCCGTCAACCTTTCCACTAATTGTTATATTTGTGGCTTTAATATTTCCATTAACAATACTTTTTTCACCTAGTGTTAGATTTCCATTTATAATTATATCACCGGTGAAATCGCCGTCAATACGAACATTCCCTTCACTTGAAAGTTTGCCTTCAAACTTTAATCCATGACTAAGAATACTGATCTCTTGATCATAATTTTTTCCCATTACTTCTCCATTAATTAATTAATATTTTTTCAGGATCAATTGGCCTTGAGTTTTTCCAGATTTCAAAATGAAGATGAGCACCGGTAGTATTTGTCCCAGTATTACCGCTTAAGGCAATAGTTTCACCTTGAATTACGTAATCACGAGCCGATTTCAACATTGCTGAACAGTGTTTATAGAATGAAAGATAATTATTTTTGTGCTGAATAATTATCACATATCCATTATTTGTTGTATAATTAGCAAAAATCACTGTTCCACTCGCTGATGCTACTATGGGTGTACCTTCTTGTACCGAAAAATCCATTCCAATATGTCCCTTATCGGGAGCAAATTTCTTGCCAATTATCCCATCTATAGGTTTAAGAAAATATATCTCATCTTTTTTTTTGTCATCCAATGATTCTAAGAATTTTTCAAACACATATAGAATAGATCCTCCATGAGGAATTATGTTGCCCTTTGATTTTCTGAGTGAATCATAGATAGCTGAACTGGAATCTATAGAATCTGATTTTGCCAGTGTGATGGCATAGTTTAATCTTTTATCTACTTTTCCAATTCTATTTAGTTCTCTTGTCAATAAAATTATTTTACTTTCTAGTTCTTTAATTCTAATCGATTGATGTTCCAATTTTTCATTTTCGAAAGAGATAACAATCTGACTAGCTGGGGTGAACGTTAAAATAAGCGTGACAGATATCGCAATTACCATTACAAATACAAAAATATAAATCATCAATTCAAAAAAGGGTATTTTATACCGCTTAGTATCTAATGTAGGAAAACTTGGAGTAATGTAAAAAGCGGATTTTTTTAAATTTTCAATGTTAAATAAGCTCATAAATAATTCTTACAAATATAAAGAGTTTAGATCATTATTTTTTAAAATCATTAATTGAAATATAATAAATATTAGATAGATTAAGTTATTGATATTTCCAAATATTATGCATCCAGAGCCACTGTTCGGGTGCTTCCCTTATTTTGTTTTCTAGAATTGTCATATATCGCTGATTTAATTCTACTATTTGATCTGGCAAACTTTCAGGTAAATTTTCATAATCTATTTCTTCTATATCGAAAACATATTTTCCAGAAGATTTCCGAATATTTAATACAACAACTATTGGAACTCTATTTTTTATTGCAAGTGCTGCAAAACCTTGAAACGTAACTGTTGGTTGGTTAAAAAATTGAACTATAATTCCATCTTCCTTCTTACCACGCTGATCACCTACAATTCCTACAACACCACCACTTATTAATGTTTTATATAATTCTCGAACAGATGCTCCTAGTGGAATTTCTTTATTATTAAACCTCTCTCTAATTTCACTCATCCAATCGGCAACCAATTTATTGCGCTGTTTTTTAACAAGAACATTTATTCGTTTTTCGAGTACCAAGCCCATTGTAAGAGCACCTAATTCCCAATTGCCTAAATGAGCCGTTAATAAAATACTCCCTTTACCAGTATTAACTTTACTTTGAGCCAATTCAATATTATTTATATCAGAGAGTGAAATAACTTGCTCTTCATCCATTTTCTGAAAAGCCATTATTTCCATAAAAGTAATTCCCATACTTACAAAATTATTATAAGCAATCTTTTTAATCTCTCTTTTTGATTTTTCTGGAAATGCTTTAGTAAGATTTGAAATTACTGTGTTTTTTCTAATAGGAATAAAATAGAAAAATATTTTTGCTAGAATTTTAGCTAGTATAGGAATTCTTTTTACACCAATAATATGAACAACTTTCGTAAAAAATATCCAACCAGCAAACTCAATTTTATTTTTATCCATTATTCTTTAGTCCACGGTTATTCTACGCTGCCAATTATCGTCGCGCAATTCACCCCGTTTGGTTGAATGCAAAATTTCATAATCGTTATATCCGGTAATATCACCAAATACAAATATTACTCCTCCCTCAATACTATGATAGGTCCACATTTCATATGGCTTAGTGTTATAGTCATTAGCGTGATAGTCAACCTCATCTGGTTCACCGTTAATTAGATATACCCTTCCTCTGTCAGTTTT
>Ga0164315_10002063_pt1 | contig 15317 bp, 13 predicted proteins | sample GuaBasSedimGuay6_FD_113737 | JGI IMG/M metagenome (GOLD analysis project Ga0164315, IMG submission 113737) | Subseafloor sediment microbial communities from Guaymas Basin, Gulf of California, Mexico - Guay6, Core 4569-2, 0-3 cm | ecosystem: Environmental > Aquatic > Marine > Hydrothermal vents... | reverse complement strand
TGGGTGTCGCCGTTCATATGTGTTTTTTTTGTGGAAAGTCATGGGTGTCGCCGTTCATTGTTCGTTCATATGTGTTTTTTTTGTGGAAAGTCATGGGTGTCGCCGTTCATTGTTCTCGCCGTTCATTCTGGGAAGTCATGGGTGTCGCCGTTCATTCCTGACGTCAATATCTATCGCCTGGCTGGGCTGATGCTTACAGGCTGACATTAGGTGAAAGCATAAAGGGGGCTCATGACCTTATGAGCCGTGTGGGTAACGATCCAATCATTGCCCATGTTCCTCGGTCTGAAGGCGTCAAACGTATAGGCTACATTGGCGGCGGTAATCACACCAAAGGTAACAATACAATTAACGTCGGTCACATAGTTATTGTTAATGAGCCATGTAGCCGTGGGAACTTTCCGATCGTTATCCCTCGCCCCTACAAAAGGCTGGAACCACCCAATTAATCTACTGTTGTTATCGTGAAGCAAATGATCCAGGAATGAATGTTTGCAATCCATGTGGGGTACACCACTACTTGCCACATGAGCAACGCGACGTACGTTCGTGTCTGTGTACACAACCATCAAACATCCGCTGAAATCCTTGCTTAGAACTGTTCTGGTACTGTTAACGAAATTGGTTTGCCCGTCGCAATATCCCACAAAATCTGCATTTACTTGACCGATGGTATGATTTTGTCTAAAGGTCACCTGTCGGAATCTTCGGCCCATATATGAATAGCTCGCTGAACGCGACTTTACATTCCCTCCTTGCCTGAAATGATTCGCAACAGCGGAACAGATCTTGCCTATGCTACTTGAATGACTAATACACCGAATGCCATTCAAATCCTGTCTGCCAATTCCCCAGTTGTGAATGGTTGTATTGCCCGTAAGCAGATTACCTTCGGGCTGGGCCGGTGCTGCTCCAAACCGCAAAACGTAACCTGGTTTAATTAGATCAAACATAACGTTGTGCCTCCCTAAATAATGAAAAGAAAAAAAAGTAGCAGACGCGTCATAGTTACCACGACCAAGGATTTCCCTGATTGATGCAGATCAACTAAAAGGCAGTTAAAGGCGCGACGCCCACGTTGTAAATAAAGCAACAGCGTAGCTAAATCACCTTCGCCCAATCAGTAAAGCCAAATTCTTAACTAAGTTTGTTTGCTTCTAATCGGCACAACCTTTTCAGAATCATTTTCACCGTGGGCTAACTGCCTCTCGATTGCGTCTGAATCAAAACCCAGTTCATTGAGTACGGTTGACGCGGTTGTACGGAAACCATGTCCGGTGGCGCGTGAGTGATAACTCATCCTGTATAGGCTATAAAGCACGGTGTTTTCACTGATTGGCTTATCAGCCTTGCTACGGCCAGGGAATACAAGGTTCTTTCCTTACCCGTAAATCGGTATTTCAGGCGCCAATACTTCTGACCTGCGGGAGTGACCAGCAAATACATACCCTCGCCATCAAATAGCTTGTAAGGGGTTTTCTTTGCCGGGGATATCTTGATACCTGAATCAACTAATTTGTTGCTTACATTGGCCGTGTGGGGGTATATCCATAGAAGTTCTATATTGGTCAGCAATACCCATAAAACCCTTTAAGCCCTTTGATTGTAAGGGTTTAGAAGGGGTTTTAGACATTCCAGGAAGCTAGAATGGAGGCCAGGGTCGGAATCGAACCGGCGTAGACGGCTTTGCAGGCCGCAGCATAACCACTCTGCCACCTGGCCTCGGGATCCGGCAGTGGATTGACTCCACGCCGGGTTCTAAATTGGAGCGGGAAACGAGACTCGAACTCGCGACCCCAACCTTGGCAAGGTTGTGCTCTACCAACTGAGCTATTCCCGCTTTGAGGTGGCGTATTTTAAGCAAATAAGTGCTTGTGTCAATGTTATTTTGACATAAACCCTTTCGCAGTAAGCCAGCGGGTGGCACAATACCGCCACTTAATTAAGGCATGGGACTCATGGTAAAAGAAGATGTAATCGAAATGGAAGGCAAAGTACTGGAAACCTTGCCAAATACCTTGTTCAAGGTTGAGCTTGAAAACGGCCACATTGTGACAGCTCATATCTCCGGACGAATGCGTAAGCACTATATCCGGATTTTGACCGGTGACGGGGTAAAAGTTGAACTGACACCATACGACCTTTCAAAGGGACGTATTACCTACCGTATGAAATAACCTGCTGTTTCCGGCATCAACTCTCAGTTGCTGCCGGTAGTGCCTTTTGTATTTCCTGTTTTTGCCTGGTGCGTATATTCAGCTGGCCACCGTTTTTCCTGGACAGCGTAATATCAACTTCACCACCTTCTGACAAGACACCGAATAACAGGTCGTCTGCGAGCGGACGCTTGATCTTGGTTTGAATAACACGTTTCATCGGACGGGCGCCCATTTCAGGATCAAAGCCCTGCTCTGCCAGCCATTCGCGGGCCGGCGCGGATACGGAGATGCTCACGTCTTTCAATGCCAGTTGTGCTTCAAGTTCAAGAATAAACTTATCCACGATCAGCAGGACGACATTGAAATCAAGCGCACCGAAATGGATAACGGCATCCAGACGGTTGCGGAATTCCGGTGTAAAGGTACGGCGTATCGCTTCGCTTGAATCGGGCAGATGGTCCTGATCAGTAAAACCGATTGAGCGACGCGCACTTTGTTGAGCACCTGCGTTGGTGGTCATGACCAGGATAACGTTGCGGAAATCGGCTTCACGGCCATTGGTATCCGTCAATTTTCCGTGATCCATGATCTGCAACAGAATGTTATATACATCCGGGTGGGCTTTTTCAATTTCATCCAAAAGCAGTACCGCGTGTGGATTTCGGGTGACTGCTTCTGTCAGCAGACCGCCCTGATCAAAGCCGACATAGCCCGGTGGTGCACCGACCAGGCGGGATACGGAGTGTGCTTCCATGTACTCCGACATATCGAAACGGATCAATTCAATACCCATAACCATCGAAAGCTGACGGGTCACTTCAGTCTTACCGACACCGGTCGGTCCTGCAAACAGGAAGGAACCGATAGGTTTTTCCTCTTCACCCAGACCCGAGCGGGACATCTTGATGGCCGAGGCCAATGCGTCAATGGCTTCACCCTGCCCAAAAACTGTCAGTTTCAGATCACGTTCCAGGTTTCGCAGTGCATCCCGGTCTGACCGTGAAACCTGCTTGGGCGGAATCCGCGCCATATGGGCAACGATGGTCTCTATGTCATGTTCATCCAGCAGTTTCTTGCGTTCATCTTCCGGTAACATACGTTGTCTTGCCCCGGCCTCATCGATAACGTCTATCGCCTTGTCCGGCAGATGACGGTCATTGATATGACGGCTGGACAATTCCGCGGCAGCAATTAATGCCTCGTCGGTATACTCGACATCATGGTGGTCTTCGAAGCGTGACTTGAGCCCTCGCAGAATTTCGATGGTTTCGGTGATGGTAGGTTCTACGATATCAATTTTCTGGAATCGCCTGGCAAGCGCCCTGTCCTTTTCAAAAACACCACGGAATTCCTGGTAAGTGGTAGAACCAATACAGCGCAATTCACCTGAGGCCGGTACCGGCTTGATCAGGTTGGAAGCATCCATGACACCGCCCGAAGCTGCACCCGCACCGATAATAGTGTGGATTTCGTCTATGAACAGCACTGCACCTTCAATCTTGTACAGTTCGGCCAGCACCGCTTTCAGTCGTTTCTCGAAGTCACCACGGTACTTGGTGCCGGCCAGCAATGCACCAAGGTCCAGTGAGTACAAGGTTGCATCCGCCAAAATCTCGGGTACCTGGCCCTCAATGATTCTCAGGGCCAGTCCTTCAGCCATGGCAGTCTTTCCGACACCTGCTTCACCGACAAAAAGTGGATTGTTTTTTCGTCTGCGGCACAACACCTGGATGGTGCGTTTGACCTCATCGCCACGCCCGATTAATGGATCGATTTTACCTTCACGTGCACGTTCATTAAGATTGCTGGTAAAGCTGTCCAGCGCACTTTGTTTGGATTCCGCGCCTTCTTCCAGCGCTTCCTCAGTCGCTTCTTCACCGCCGTCCTGGAAATCGCTCTGTACTGGTGAAATTCCGTGTGAAATATACTCTACGACATCAAGTCGGCTTACATCGAATTTATTCAGCAGGTAGATGGCATAGGAATCTTTTTCGCTGAATATTGCCACCAGCACATTGGCGCCGATGACCTCCTGCTTGCCGGCGGATTGCACGTGATACAAGGCTCTTTGTAAAACACGCTGGAACCCGATGGTCGGCTGGGTATCACGGTTGTCCTCATCACCAAGCACCGGAACCGTATCACGCAGAGCTTTTCGCAATTCTGCTTCAAGAGCCGTGATATCCGCACTGCAGGCAGTGAGAATTGACAAGGCAGAGCCGTTATCCAGTAATGCCAGTAGTAAATGCTCAACCGTCAGGAACTCGTGACGTGCACTGCGGGCTTCCTGATACGCCTGGCTAATAGTTACTTCCAGTTCTTTACTGAACATTTAACTTCCCGTGATTCGAATACAGACTCTGACCGGATTTGACCGGGCAGGTTCATTGAAGTGGTTCAAGCCTTTTCCAGGGCACACTTAAGCGGGTGCTCATTCTGGCGTGCATAATCATTCACCTGGGCCACCTTGGTCTCGGCGATTTCAAATGTAAAAACACCACAAACACCCTTTCCCTTGGTATGAACATGTAACATGATTTGCGTTGCCCGGTCATAGCCGAGTGCAAAAAAGGTCTGGATGACATCCACTACAAAATCCATCGGTGTAAAATCGTCGTTTAACAAAACGACCTTGTACATTGGCGGTGGTTTGACCTCCGGACGGGCCTCCTCCAGCGCAATGCCGCGATCGTGTTTTGATTCTAGTTCGTTACTCATGCTTCCTATTCTATTACATCTTCGTGTCGATGTTGAATATTGACGTTCAGGGTTTTGACCCCATCTATTGGGCATGAGTAAAAAGCCAGGCAAAATCATGGTGGCCATGTCCGGTGGTGTGGATTCATCCGTCTCCGCATTGCTATTGAAAACGCAGGGACTCGATATTGCCGGTATGTTCATGAAAAACTGGGAAGAGGACGACCGCTTTGGCGAGTGCTCTGCTGCCGAAGATGTTGCCGATGCACAGGCTGTTGCTGATTCCATGGGCATGGTATTGCACACCCGCAACTTTGCGACCGAATACTGGGAAAATGTATTTGAAGAATTTCTCAGTGAATACCGTGCCGGTCGGACACCCAATCCTGACATTTTGTGTAATCGTGAAATCAAGTTTAAAACTTTCCTGGAACACGCTGAAGAACTCGGCGCAGAGATGATTGCTACCGGACATTACGTGCGTTCAGACTACAAAGATGGGAAATATCGTTTACTACGCGGTGTAGATCACAACAAGGATCAAAGTTATTTTTTATACGCAGTGGGTCATGAGCAACTGGCAAAAACACTTTTCCCCGTGGGTGAACTGGAAAAACCCCGCGTACGGGAACTGGCGTCAGAGGCAGGTTTTGACGTGTTTGATAAGAAGGACAGTACCGGTATCTGCTTTATCGGGGAGCGCAATTTCACAAATTTTTTGAGTGAATACATTCCCGCCCAACCCGGTGAGATCCAGACGACCAATGGACAGGTCATCGGCCAACACCAGGGATTGATGTTTCACACACTCGGTCAACGCCAGGGTCTGGGTATCGGCGGTGTGAAGGGCTACCCGGAAGCACCCTGGTATGTTCTTCATAAAGACCTGGACAACAATATACTTTATGTCGGCCAGGGTCATGAACACCCGTGGATGCTCTCGACCAAGCTCGAGGCCAGGCAATTGGCATGGGTATCCGGGAGTGCACCGGAAGTTGGTAGCTCATTGACCGCCAAGGTCAGGTACCGCCAGCAGGATCAGGCCGTGACAATCGAACATATTGATGAGAATCGTATGATTCTTGAGTTCCAACAGGCACAGCGTGCTGTCACTCCAGGCCAGTCTGTCGTACTTTATGATGGCGATGTCTGTCTGGGCGGAGGAATAATTGAAACCATGAATACACCACCTATGAGTACCCTACCCTGATGAAAGAACGCACAATGGCATTGGCCGGTATCTTCCAGGCCACCGAACTGGTCAGACAGGCAGCCAACCATGGTACCTGGTCCGGTTACGCCGCAGACACCTGTCTTCAAAGCCTGTTGGCCATCGAGGCTGATACGGTCGATGAGATTTATGGTGGTACGCCCCAATTACGTCTGGGAGCAGAGACCCTGATATCAGTACTCCAGGGTGACCGGCGTTACATGGAAAGCCTGGGTTATGCCGTCTCAATCATGCAACTTGAGAACAATTTCCGGAAAAAGTCAGAAATGCAATCGCATATCGGCCTGGAACTCATAGATATTAACGAATTCGATGATGGCACTGAAATACATGAGATAAAGGATTTGCAGGCCCGCAAAATCGCCTCCCTGTATACCAAGACGATTAGCACCCTGAGTCCGCGCATTGTCATCAATGGGCGTCCACAATATTTACAGATTGATCGAACGGTCAACTGGATACGCACATTGCTATTTGCCGGTTTGCGCTCCGCCGTGCTTTGGAAACAGCTGGGCGGGGGTCGATTCAATTTGATGTTCGGACGAAAAAAAATGCTCGAGCAGGCGCAAACCCTGTTACCTGGATAGAGTGCTTCCCAATACCATTTGGGAAATGGGCTTCCAATAGGTGATAATAACCGGCTACCCGGTTACGTACGCCGTTATAAAGGTCAATGGAGGCCAGCATGCAAGATACATTTTCCGTTCGCAATACCCTTTCCGTAAACGATAAAGACTATGCTTATTTCAGCCTGCCTGCTTTAAGCGAACAAATTGATATTTCACGCCTGCCTTTCTCGCTAAAAATACTTTTGGAAAATCTGCTTCGTCACGAAGACGGCATTGATATTACCCACGATGATATCAAAGCATTGGCAAGTTGGGACCCACAGGCTAAGCCCGCTACGGAAATCGCGTTTACGCCTTCACGAGTTGTATTACAGGATTTCACCGGCGTGCCGGCAGTGGTCGACCTGGCAGCCATGCGCGACGCCATGAAAAACCTCGGTGGCAACCCGGAACTGATCAATCCCTTGTCCCCTGCTGAGCTGGTTATTGATCACTCGGTGCAGGTTGACCGTTACGGCAGTTCAGATGCTCTCGCAATCAATAACGAAATTGAATTTGGACGGAATCAGGAGCGTTACAGTTTTCTGAAATGGGGAAAGAGCGCATTCAGTAACTTCAATGTGGTCCCACCTAATACCGGTATCGTTCACCAGGTCAATCTTGAGCGCCTGGCACGTGTAATTTTCGGTGCAGAACGCAACGGTGAATTGATGGCATACCCCGACACGGTCGTCGGTACGGACTCACACACCACCATGATCAACGGTATTGGCGTACTGGGCTGGGGTGTTGGCGGTATCGAAGCAGAAGCCGCCATGCTGGGACAGGCCATCACCATGCTGATCCCACAGGTGGTCGGCTTCAAATTAACAGGTGAATTGCCTGAGGGCGCCACCGCAACCGACCTCGTGCTAACCGTGGTACAGATGCTGCGCGAACTGGGTGTTGTAGGTAAATTTGTAGAATTCTTTGGCGATGGACTGCCCAATCTGCCACTGGCAGACCGTGCAACCCTGGCCAATATGGCGCCGGAGTATGGTGCAACCTGTGGCATATTCCCGATTGATGAGGAAAGCCTGAACTACCTGCGTCTTTCGGGCCGGTCTGAAGAACAGATCGCATTGGTTGAAGCCTACACACGTACCCAGGGTATGTTCCACACGGTCGATTCCCCGGACGCCCAGTATTCAGCCGTGCTGGAACTGGATATGTCCACGGTATTACCCAGCATTGCCGGCCCCAAACGCCCGCAGGACAGGATACTGCTGACCGAAGCCAAACAGACCTATTTGCGCGACAAAAATGTATTCACCGAAGGCCGTGATGGCAATGGCAGCGTCAGCGTGGACTTCAACGGCGAACAGTTCGAACTTGAAGATGGCGCCGTGGTGATTGCAGCCATTACATCCTGCACCAATACATCCAACCCCGCCGTCATGCTCGGTGCCGGTTTATTGGCAAGAAACGCGGCAGCCAAAGGGCTGAAAGCCAAGCCGTGGGTCAAGACCTCACTTGGACCTGGCTCCAGGGTGGTGACTGATTATCTGAACAAGGCCGGCCTGATGGACGATCTTGAAGCCATGGGTTTTTACGTGGTTGGCTATGGTTGTACAACCTGTATCGGTAATTCCGGTCCTTTGCCCGAACCCATCGGCGCTGCAATCCGTGGCAATGACCTGGTTGCCTGTTCGGTGCTTTCGGGTAATCGTAATTTTGAAGGCCGTATCCACGCCAATATTAAAATGAATTACCTGGCTTCGCCGCCATTGGTGGTTGCATACGCCATTGCTGGCAACCTGAACATCGATATCACCAGCGAATCACTCGGTAACGATCAGGATGGAAACCCGGTCTACCTGCGTGACATCTGGCCCAGTAGCCATGAAGTCCAACAATGCATAGCCGATAGTGTCACTGTAGAAATGTTCAAGAAGGGCTACAGCAGTGTATTCTCCGGTGACGAGCGCTGGCAGGCAGTTGATTCACCCGTTGGTGAAATGTTTGACTGGCAGGATGACTCTACCTATATCCGAAACCCACCCTATTTCGATGGTATGAGTATGGATGTGCCAGCGGTCAGCGATATACACGGTGCCCGCTGCCTGGCGAGGCTGGGTGACTCCATCACCACCGATCACATTTCTCCGGCCGGTGCGATCGCCGAAGATTCACCAGCCGGTGACTACCTCAAATCGAAGGGTATACCCCGGTCGGACTTCAACTCCTATGGCTCACGCCGTGGCAACCATGAGGTCATGATGCGTGGCACATTTGCCAATGTCCGTCTGCGTAACCAGCTTGCGCCGGGCACCGAGGGTGGATGGACAACATTCCAACCCGATGGTGAGCAAATGACCATATTTGATGCCTCGATGCGCTACCAGCAGGAAAACACACCGTTGGTGGTACTGGCAGGTACGGAATATGGAACCGGTTCTTCACGTGACTGGGCAGCCAAGGGCACGCAGTTGCTGGGTGTAAAAGCCGTCATCACTGCCAGTTTTGAACGTATTCACCGTTCCAATCTGATTGGCATGGGTGTTTTGCCACTGAATTTCATGGAAGGTGAAAACGCTGATAGCCTGGGCCTGGATGGTACCGAAAGCTATGACATAACCGGTCTGGGTGATGGCTCTGCAAAACAGGTTACCGTTACCGCAACAGCCGCAGATGGCAGTAGCAAACAGTTCCAGGCCAAGAGTCGGCTGGATACACCCAAAGAGGTGGATTACTACCGCAATGGCGGTATTTTGAACTTTGTACTGCGGCAGCTTGCCAGCGAATAAGCCCACCACCTGCCTGCACTCAGGTCCCCGATGATGAATGTCATCGGGGCAACAACCGGTAATCAACCAGAGCAGAAAACCCGTAGTTAATGTTCAAATGATCAGAAATTGCCTACTTTTAATCCTGCTTGTCAGTCCACTGCAAATTGCAAATGCCGCCTGTGAAACCCAGACTAGCCAGGCCCTGGATGATCTATTCGTTGATGCCGGGGTAAATGGCACATTCGTACTTTATGATGTCAGCGCCAACCGCCTGGTCATTCATGACCAAGCCAGGGCAGAGAAACGTTTTATTCCGGCGTCGACATTTAAAATCCCAAATAGTCTGATCGGTCTTGCAACTGGTGCTGTCAGTGATGTTGACGAACTCTTACCCTATGGCGGCAAACCGCAGTATCTCAAAATCTGGGAGCAGGATATGGGTCTGCGTGATGCCATCAAGGTGTCCAATGTACCCGTTTACCAGGAACTTGCCCGGCGCATTGGTCTCAAGCGTATGCGTGAGAACCTGGCATTGCTAGACTATGGAAACAGAAACATCGGTAGCGTGGTGGACAGGTTCTGGCTGGATGGCCCGCTTAAAATCAGCGCAATAGAGCAAGCAGGGTTCCTGGCCCGCTTGGCTCAGGGTAAACTGCCACTTCCCGGTGATGTTCAGGAGAGCGTCCACGAGATCACCCTGCTGGAGGAAAGCGATAACTGGGTTTTGCATGGTAAGACAGGATGGGCAGTCTCTTCGACACCACGTATTGGCTGGTGGGTCGGATGGGTCGTCAATGATAAAGGTATATTCAGCTTTGCCCTGAATATCGATATGCCTAATAAAGGTGATGCTGCCAAACGAATCGAACTGGGTAAAGCCAGCCTCAGGATACTGGGAGTTATCACACAGGAACCATGAAAGGCTATTTGCAAAATTGACTTTGGGAATTAAAATGACTCAGCCTGAATCCACTACAATGATCCGTACATCCAGGAAGAAAAAGTGGATTCTTGCCCTGCTTGTGCTGCTACTCACACTTCTGTTCATCGAGTTAATCAGTTTTACAAGCTTTTTCATCGTAACCAGGCAGGTCTTTTCCTTTACCGAAGTGAATGCCGCCAGGGCCCGCATTATCGAGAATGTTCCAGGCGATGAGGGTTTTGAAGTTGCCGGTTTGAGAATCCCCTGGAATGTGCCGATCCACCCCTACTACGGGTTTGGCAAACCGGAAGGCTTTAATTTTCTACAGCAGCCTGATGATGAAATTCAAAACGATCCAAATGGAGTTATCGTCGCAATTACCGGTGGTTCCGTCGCGTTCGGTCTCTACAAGGAAAAGAAAGACGCTCTGCAGACGTATTTGCAGGAAATACCCGAATTTGAGGGTAAGAATATCCACGTTGTGCTACTTGGCTACTTTGCCTGGAAGCAACCTCAGCAGGTCACTGCGCTGACTTATTATCTCACGATGGGCGGAAAAGCCGATATCGTGATCAATCTTGACGGTCACAATGAAGTTGTCGACGCGAACACAAATTACAGGAAGGGGGTTTTTCCAGCCTATCCCTGGCTGTGGTACAACCTTGCCTCGAACACGATGTCCGCAAAGGAGTTGCGACTGATTGGCGAGGTCCGATATTGGAAGAACCTGCGTCATTCAACCGCGAAATCTGCCGAAAAAGTTACATACGGCGTCAGCACCAACGTGATCTGGTATTTTCTAGACCGCTTGATTGAATCGGGCATAGAGCAACGAAGTGTGCGTCTGTCAGAATTGCAATCCAGTGAGGAAAAATCCAGGCCATTTCGTCGTTTCGGACCAGACCGTCAATTCAGTACACGGGAAAGCCGACTCGAATACTCGACACAAATCTGGCAGTCATCCTCGATCCAACTGGACCGGATCACGAAAGCCAATGGCGGTGAATATTTCCATTTTCTTCAGCCCAACCAATATGTACCGCAATCGAAGACCTTTACCCGGGCGGAACGCCGAAAAGCTTATGACTCGAGACGGGCTGGAGCGATCAGGGTCGGTTATCCATACCTGCTCAAAGCTTCAGCAGTTTTGCAAGAGGAACAAGTGCAGTTTTTCGACCTGACAGGTATATACAAGGATGTAAAAGAAACCGTGTACCGTGATAGTTGCTGTCACGTCAATAAATTTGGTAATGAATTGATGGCCCGGGAAATTGGAGCAAGGATAGTTCAATATTATGCCGACAAAAGACAAATCCCGGCACGGACTGATTGATAGTAGTGGCCACTATCATCCTGGGGATCTCAGCCTATTATCACGACAGTGCGGCCGCCCTGCTTGTCGATGGCAGGATCGTGGCTGCTGCTCAGGAAGAGCGTTTCAGCCGAAAAAAACATGACCCCAAATTTCCTTCCAATGCGATCGCCTATTGCCTGGATGAGGCAGGAGTCACGCTACAGGCTATCGACCAGGTGGTCTTTTATGACAAACCCCTACTCAAGTTTGAACGTTTGCTTGAAACCTATCTTGCATTTGCACCCTTCGGTTTTCGTTCTTTCGTTTCTGCGATGCCGATATGGCTGAAGGACAAGTTGTTCTTGAAGAAAACGCTCAGGTCGGAACTTTCCGCCTTGAGTGGTATGGACGAGAAGGACCTTCCAACACTGCTGTTCACTGAACATCACGAGGCACATGCTGCTTCCGCTTTTTATCCAAGCCCATATAAACACGCCGCCGTGCTGTGTATGGATGGCGTGGGTGAGTGGGCTACCACTTCCGTATGGCTGGGAGAAGGCAATACACTGACACCACAATGGCAAATAGATTTTCCCCACAGCCTTGGCCTGCTTTATTCGGCTTTTACCTACTACACCGGGTTCCGGGTAAATTCAGGTGAATACAAGTTAATGGGGCTGGCGCCCTACGGGGAAGCGAAATATACCGATTTGATCCTGGATAATATCCTCGACCTCAAAGACGATGGTACATTTCGTCTGGACATGAGCTATTTCAATTATGCGACCGGTCTGACGATGACCAGCAAGAAGTTGCATACCCTATTTGGTTCCGAGCCACGCAAACCCGAATCCAAACTGACTCAAAAGGAAATGGATATCGCCCGTTCCATTCAATGGGTTACCGAGGAAATCGTATTAAGGCTTGGCAACACCATCGCAAAGGAACTGGATGTTGATTATTTATGCCTGGCAGGTGGTGTAGCACTTAATTGTGTGGCCAATGGCCGTCTGATACGGGAGGGTCCATTCAGAGATGTGTGGATTCAGCCCGCCGCAGGTGATGCAGGTGGTGCGCTCGGCGCGGCGCTGAGTGTCTGGCACAGTTACCTGGATCAACCGCGTACAGCAAATAACACGACCGACAAGATGCGGGGTGCCTATCTGGGCTGTCACTTTTCAAATGAAGAGATCATTTCTTACCTCGATTCGATCAAAGCACCTTATGTGTTACTGGACGACGATCCACTAACGGACAAACTCGCTGATTTGCTGAACGGGGAAAACGTGATCGGCTGGTTCAATGGTCGTATGGAATTCGGGCCACGCGCCCTGGGTGCCCGATCCATCATTGGTGATGCCCGAAGTGTCAAAATGCAGTCGATCATGAACCTGAAAATCAAATACAGGGAGTCTTTCCGGCCATTTGCACCGGTGGTTAAAGCCGAAAACGTAACCGAATGGTTTGAAACCGACCGGTCGAGCCCGTACATGCTGGTCGTCTCCAGGGTGAGAGAAGACAAGTGCAAAGAAATGACTTCGACCGAGAGTGGACTGTTTGGTATCGAAAAGCTCCATATTCCACGTTCAACCATCCCTGCGGTTACACATATCGATTTTTCTGCTCGGGTACAGACTGTCCATGCTGAAACCAATCCACGATTTCACCGGCTTTTAAGTTGCTTCGAAGAAAAGACCGGTTGCCCGGTGCTCGTGAATACATCATTCAACGTACGCGGTGAACCCATCGTCAACACCCCGGAAGATGCGTACCGCTGTTTTATGCGTACTGAAATGGATTATCTTGTTTTGGAAAACTGCCTTCTGGCAAAATCTGACCAGCCCCGGACTGACGGGGATGATAGCTGGAAAGATGAATTTGAACTGGATTGATTAATGCAAAAGAACCAGGAAGAACTCAAATCGTTTGGTCTGATAACCGGACTGGCAGTGGCCATCGTTTTTGGGCTGCTTCTGCCATGGTTATTCAACCACGGGTATCCCAGGTGGCCCTGGATTATTGCCCTGGTTTTGTGGTTCTTCGCCTTCGTCCGCCCGCAGGTTTTAAAACCTGTTTCCAGAATCTGGTTGAAGATTGGATATTGGCTGGGGTGGTTTAACACACGGGTTATTCTAGGCCTGATGTATTACACCATTTTCCTTATCACGGGAGTTATCATGCATCTTATGGGAAAAGACCCCATGGCAAGAAAGCTGGACAGTTCGGTGGATAGTTATCGTGTCAAAAGCAGGGTTCGTCCCAAAAACCATGTAGAGAGACCATTCTGATGCTGGAATTATTGAGAGACTTATGGGCCTTCATGCGTGAACGCAAAAAATTCTGGCTGGCGCCAATTATCCTGATGTTGTTGTTGCTGGGTGCACTGGTCGTGATGACCCAGGGTTCGGCGATTGCGCCATTCATATACACACTCTTTTGATGAGCCTGGAACAGGAACACAATGAACAACAAAAAACACACGCCAACTGTGGAGATTCGACCCGCGACTGCTGAAGATGCTGCGCTGATTCTCAGGTTTATTACCGATCTCGCCATTTATGAAAACGCGGAAGACGAGGTCATTGCCACAGAATCTGACATCAGGAATTCTCTATTTTCCAGTGATTCCACAGCCAGTGCCCTGATCTGTAATATTGACAATGAAGCCGTCGGGTACGCCGTGTACTTTTTTAACTACTCAACCTGGCTTGGCAAAAACGGGCTCTACCTCGAGGATCTGTACGTTTCGCCAGAACACCGGGGAACAGGTGCCGGTAAAGCCCTGCTGAAACATCTTGCAAAAATCGCGGTATCCAAAAACTGTGGGCGCCTGGAGTGGAGCGTACTCGACTGGAATGAGCCGGCTATTCAGTTTTACCTGTCAATTGGTGCAAAACCACAGGATGAATGGGTGGGATACCGTCTGACTGGAAAAGCCCTTGAAGAGCTTGCCGACAGCTAATATGCCGCTCATTACCGTCCTCATTCCAACCTTCAACCATCAGGACACGATAAAGTGGGCCGTAAAGTCTGTCCAGAATCAGACCATCCATGATTTTGAGATTCTTGTCGTAGGCGATGGCGCGCCACAGAGAACAAATGACATTATGGCGGATTTATGCCGCCAGGATGAACGCATTCATTACTTCGCCAACCCAAAGGACCCGGCACAGGGAGAAATATATCGTCACCAGGCTTTGCAAAAGGCATCGGGAAAGTATGTCTGCTATTTGTCCGACGATGACTTATGGCTCGAGAATCATTTAGAAGTAATATTATCTGGTCTGAGAGACAGTGATTTTTGCCATACTCTACACACTGGTGTCTCACCTGAGGGAGATATCTATATATTAAGCGGCGATTACGCAAGCAAGACCTGGACAAATCGCATCCTTACCGAAGAATATACTATTCACGGCCTCAGCTTCTCAGGTCACAGTCTTGCAGCTTATAGGCGCCTGCCATTTGGCTGGCGCCCAAGACCAGTTGGGGTCCCGTGCGATTTACATATGTGGCGGCAGTGGGCTTCGCAAGGGCACTTAACTCTCAAAACTATTCCGCATATTACCAGCTTGCATTTTGATGCGCCTCCACGTGATCAATGGACAACAGACATGCGAGTGAGAGAACTGAGAGAGTGGTATGAAGCAAGCAGGGAGGCGTCATTTCCGGTTTTG
>Ga0164315_10002062_pt1 | contig 15322 bp, 10 predicted proteins | sample GuaBasSedimGuay6_FD_113737 | JGI IMG/M metagenome (GOLD analysis project Ga0164315, IMG submission 113737) | Subseafloor sediment microbial communities from Guaymas Basin, Gulf of California, Mexico - Guay6, Core 4569-2, 0-3 cm | ecosystem: Environmental > Aquatic > Marine > Hydrothermal vents... | reverse complement strand
ATGCCATGCTCGACGAGAAAAAACGTCTTGACGGAAGAAAACTGGATGAAATCAGACCTATTTGGACAGAAGTAGATTACCTACCAACCAATCATGGTTCAGCTATTTTCACACGTGGAGAAACACAGGCTTTGGTTTCTGTTACTTTAGGTGGAAAAATGGATGCGCAAAAAGTTGATGGTGCGCTTCTCGAAGGAAACAATGAGTTCATGCTTCATTATAACTTCCCTGCATTTTCTACAGGCGAAGTAAAAAGATTTATGGGTGTTGGCCGTCGTGAAGTTGGTCATGGCAATCTTGCCGAACGTGCACTGAGACAAGTTATTCCAACTGGCGAAGACAATCCTTATACCATCCGTGTGGTTTCCGACATCCTTGAATCTAACGGTTCTTCTTCCATGGCTTCGGTTTGTGGTGGAACACTTGCCCTGATGGATGCCGGCATTAAGATTTCTAAACCCGTTGCAGGCATTGCCATGGGACTGATTTCGGATGCTGAAACAGGAAAATATGTTGTACTCTCTGATATTTTAGGAGATGAAGACCACCTGGGTGATATGGACTTTAAAGTAACCGGAACTACTGATGGAATTACTGCCTGCCAGATGGACATCAAAGTTGACGGCTTACCTTATAATGTACTTGAAGAAGCCCTCGAACAAGCCAGACAAGGAAGATTTCATATTTTAGGAGAAATGGCAAAAACCATTTCCAAACCACGTGCTGATTACAAAGATTTCGTGCCAAGGATTGAAAAAATAATGATTGATAAAGAATTCATTGGTGCTGTTATCGGACCCGGTGGTAAAATCATTCAGGAAATCCAAAAAGAAACCGGTGCCAATATCATGATTGAAGAAGAAGGCAATTACGGTATCATCGATATCATGGCTGACAATAAGCAAGCCATTGATGCAGCCAAAAACTGGATCAAGGGAATTACCGCAATGCCCGAACTCAATGAGATTTATCTGGGTACTGTTAAAAGTATTGTTCCCTTTGGTGCTTTCATCGAGATTCTTCCTGGAAAAGACGGACTCCTTCATATCTCTGAAATCGATCACAAAAGGATTGAAAAAGTTGAAGATGTGATGAAGGAAGGAGACAAATTAGAAGTCAAACTAATTGGTATTGATAGCCGTACTGGAAAACTGAAATTATCGCGTAAAGTTTTGCTTGAAAAGCCCGAACGAAATCGTGATTAATAAGATGGAGTAACATTTTAGAGGTATTAACGTAAAAGTCTTTACTAAAAGAACAGCGACAAAAACATGAGACAACTTAAAATCACAAAACAGGTAACCAATCGTGAAACCGCTTCCCTTGATAAATACTTACAAGAGATTGGGAAAGTGGATTTAATTACGGCAGAGCAAGAAGTTGAACTGGCCCGTCGTATTAAACAAGGCGATAAAATTGCCCTTGAAAAACTTACCAAGGCCAACCTGCGATTTGTGGTATCTGTTTCTAAACAATACCAGAACCAGGGTTTAAGTCTTCCCGACTTGATTAATGAAGGAAACCTGGGACTCATTAAAGCAGCACAACGCTTTGACGAAACCCGTGGATTTAAGTTTATTTCGTATGCTGTTTGGTGGATTCGCCAGTCAATTCTTCAAGCTTTGGCAGAACAATCAAGAATTGTCAGACTTCCTTTGAACAAGATTGGATCGCTTAACAAAATCAACAAAGCCACTGCAAGACTTGAACAAAAACACGAAAGGACTCCAAACCAGAAAGAGATTGCCGAAGAACTGGACATGACCACCAATGAGGTCAAAGAGTCGATGAGAAATGCTGGCCGCCATGTTTCTATGGATGCCCCACTTATTCAGGACGAGGACAATACCATGTACGATGTACTGAAAAGTGACGAGGCAATTACTCCGGAAACCAACCTTCTTTACGAATCTTTGAGGAAAGAGATCAGCCGTGCTGTTTCAACTTTAACTCAACGCGAATCAGATGTAGTTCAACTCTATTTTGGATTGAATATAGAACACCCGATGACACTCGAGGAAATTGGTGAAAAGTTTGACCTTACACGTGAGCGTGTTCGACAAATAAAAGAGAAAGCCATCCGCAGGCTAAAACATACTTCACGAAGTAAGATCTTAAAATCTTACCTCGGATAAAAGTACAAGCGCTCTGAAAAGAGCGCTTTTTTTATGTTCGGAAAATACCGGGTGTTTTTAAATGAGAACCATTTCAAATCAAGATCAAGCGTATAATCCGAACCAATTATCAAACCCCAAAAGCCAGGCCGATTAAGCCAACAAAAAGTCCAACTGCCAGGTTAATGGCTTTAATAATAAAAAAACCCCTTCTTGATTCGGCAAGTAATGGAAGGCTTCCGTGTCCATCCTGAACAATTGAATTTGCCAATAAAATACTAAACGGCAAGCTTCCGGACGCAAATAAAACAACAAAAACAAAATGTGGACCCGATTCCGGAATGATGCCAATAAGTACAGCAATAAGTAAAACCAGGACTAAATTACCACCAATCAGGTTTTCGATATCAAAATATTGATCGAGAAAATGAACAAACAATAAAGTAAAAAATGTCCACAACAATATCCTTAGAAAGTGCTTCTTTACAATGTGTCTCCATAAATGTTTATCCAGAAAATGATCGTTAACTGACAAGGAAATTAAAAGAGAAATAGTGAGTACCACGAGAAAAGTGATGCTAATCCAAGCCGGATGGGCATGGTCAAGCAATTTGGAATCAGGAAGAAGTTGTTGCATCTCATGCTCGGTATGCCCCAGATTTACAGCTATAAAACCAAGTGAAATTGCAAGAACAGCCAGAATAATACTTCGTAGCAAAGAAATACTTCGCAGTTGATTCCATAAATTCTTCCATTCGAAACAAATACAATTGGGTTCATTTTCATGAAGGTCAAAATGTTTATCAGGGAATCGGGCAGTTTTATTTTTATAAAATCTATTCACAAGAAATCCTGCCAGCAATGCAATGGCGAACAAAACAACGTTTAGGATCAGGGCAGTTTTTGGAATGACAGAAAACATCAGGAAAGCCTCGTCGCCCGAAGTCGCTATCATAGTTGCTGCCAGGGCTCCAACACCAAAAATATTGTGGACATACAGCGAAACTGCCGTATAAGCACCAAGACATCCAGGAATAATGCCAAGCAATGCACCAAAAACCACCTGTTTCCAGGGGCTGTCTTTGAGTCCTTTACTCCACATCCCCTTCGAAAGCACATTTAAGTAATCAATGATGAGCATCATTGACAACACAAAAAGTGTAATAACAAGGCTCTGCTTTGCTATCGAAAAAACCTCCATTTTTTATTGTAATTTAGCTATTCAAAAGTAATTATTCCTTTTGATGAAACACTTTAACATTTGAATTATTTTTATTGAGAATAAAACCGAAAAGATACTGAAATGAGAATGGCCTTCCCAACAAATGACAAGATAAACATTTTTAAAAGAACAGGTAGAGCCAATGCATTTTTAATAGTTGATGTTGACCCAACTGCGATTAATGAAATTGACTATCGGATAAACAAACACAGTCACGAAGAGCATTTGCAGGTCGAAGATCAAAGCCACGATCACAGTCATGCTGAACTTACAGAAACCCTCTCAGATTGTGCTTTTGTAGTTGCAAATGTAATTGGGAAACAATTATTGGCCGACATTACAAATGCTGGAATTGTTGTGTTTAAAACCAAAGAAGAAAACATTAAAAACGCTATTGCTGATTTTAATGCCCAAAGACATTTTGGCGAAGGGGGGGAGTAGGACAGTTTATTTATCTTAAGGGGGCTTCTAATAATTACTTCGCATCAAGATTTTCATCGCTTTTTATAGACGATGAAAATTTATGAAGCACTATCGGGATAATGCGAGGAAATTTGAAGAAGTATATGAAAAACGCTGAAAACCTTACGGGAACAAATATAATAAACAATCTGACTGCGTTAAAATTTGTCTCAATAGCTACGGCTATTCAGACAAATTTGTGCCTTGCATCTTGTTCATTATATTTGTTTCTTGAAAGAAAGGAATTAATAGAAGTCCCCTTTGGCTAACTGTTTCGCAAAAACTCAGCTGTCTGCTGAAAATAATTCCATAAGAAACCTTTATGAACCTTTTTCATAGTAGATCTATCAAGTACTACTTGCATATTATTTAACCAATTTGTTTTGGCTTCCTCATTAATGATAAAAGACTTATGCCGTTTTCTTAATTGGGGATGCCCACGTTTTTCATTGTAGAGTTCAGGTCCGCCAAGATATTGAATCATAAATAAATGCAGGCGCTCTTCTGCTGCCTCAAAGTCTCCATTGTACATTGGGGATAATAATTTGTCTTTTTTGATTTCCAGGTAAAAATCGTGAATTAGTTGCTGAATATTTTCGGCTCCTATTGCTTCGTATTGACTTATTTTCATTGTTGTTATTTTTATTGCTAAATACTTTATTCGGAATTACAAATTCCGAACAGCGAAGAGCTAAAACGAATACCTGAACGCAATAATAAAATTCCTTCCACTTGCTGTGATTCCAGAGGAATAGGGGCGATATCGATAATCCAATATATTTTCGACACCAAATGTAGTGATGAATTTTTTACTAAATTTATAACTACCCTTCAGGTTTAATGTCCACCATGCTGGTGCGTACGGATTACCATCCACATCTGTTCCGTAAAGATAGGCCTTACTGCGTTCTGTCGGAGCCAGGTTTTGGTAACTGACTTCGGCATTGTAATTTGCCGATAAGGCAAGTTTAAAAAGGTTTCTTTCGAATACCAAAGCAGTACTTCCAAATAATGGAGGTGCATGTCGCATAGCATATCCATCATCATCAATGCCCTTGGTGTAGGTTAGTGTAGTTGAGAATTTTAGCGTGCTAATAATCTGAAAATCGAAGAAAAAACTGAGCCCGTAAATCTGGGCATAGCCGGTATTGACCATTGCCTGTACTTTACTCATTTCGCCATCATACATAATGGAATCCTTTCCATCAATCTGAAAATCACGCCGAACCATGGCATCCTTTAAGTAGGAATAAAAAACGTTAAATTGCAGCTTTGCCCGCTCTTCAAAATTATAACTTACTCCTAAATCAGTATTGTATAAATATTCGGGTTTCAGATCCTCATTAGGTACGACAACATTACCGGGTTCGGAATCAAATATTTTTGCCACATCATCCAGGTTTGGAGCCCGAAAACCAGAGGAGAGATTAAGACTCAGTTGCAAACCTCCGGGATGATAAACAATACCAGCATTTCCTGTAATGGCACTATTGCTGATATTGATTTTGCTATAAGGTAATTTGTAAAAGGAAGTATCAGTAAAACGGCTGTCAAGTGTTGTATAAGAATACCGGATACCGCTTAAAAAAGTCATGGGAATTCTGACAAAATTCTTTTTATAGCTAAAATAAGCGCCAGCAGTAAAGTAGGTACTCCCTCCATCAGGATATCTGCTGGATATTGTTTCTGTTTCGTCAGTAATGATATTTTGCATTATACCCGTTGAAGTTACATCATTAAATACGAGTTCGATACCATAAAAAAGACTGTTACGTTTTGGAAGTGTTTTGTCAAAATCTGCATTGAATGAAAAAACACTTACTGCCTCATTCCGCTTTCTCAGCCAGTCATCTCTATATTTTCTATCGTTTCTGCCTTCTTTAATACTTTGATAGGCCAGCGTAAAAACCGAATGATTGTAAATACTGGTTTTCCCATTCAGTTTTATTTGCAAACTACTCATCATCCATTGCTGCGGATTGTAGTACCATTCGGCGTATTTCAGTTTTTCATCATTGTACTGGATGAGACGGTCGTAACGCGGAACATCAGTTGTTTTGCTCATATAAAACGACATAATCCATTCGGCAGTCTTGCTAAATTTATTGCTGACTTTTGAAACGAAATTCATTTGGGAGTAGCCCGAAAATTTTTGTTCATTGGGTTTGCTGTTATCGACAATAGAATCCTGCCCTTCAATGGTTTCAATGTATTTGGGACGTTGGGTGTATTCGTTGTGGATGTTTCCCATCTTCAGATCATCAAAATCGCTAAATGAAAACATCGCCAAAAATGCCCATTTTTCGTTTGCAAAATTGAGATCAAAATGAACTGTTTTTTCAAAATCAGCCGTCGTCAGTCTGGCCAGTCCATTACCATTTACCTTCCATTTTTCGCTTGTTCCGTATTTCGGTTTTAGAATGTGGATGTCAACAACACCACCAAGTGCATCGCTGCCATAGATATTTGTACCAGGACCAAAAATAACTTCAGCGCTCTCAACACTGTTTACATCTGCTTGCAAAACATTGTGCAGGTTACCGCTTCTGTATATGGCATTGTTCATCCGAACACCATCCATAATAAATAAAATCTTGTTGGCGGCAAATCCCCTAATCATTGGACTGCCACCACCCAATTGGCTTTTTTGAATAAAAACGGCATTACCAGAAGCCAGCATTTCGGCTGATGTTTGTGGATTTTCAAAAACAATGTCCTTGCTTTTTATGACTTCAATTTTATTGGGAATCTCATTTTTTTTCGTTTCCCATTTGCTGGCCGAAACCACTACTTCAGCAAGGTCAACAAATTTTTCTGTCAGGGGAATCTTAAAACGCAAATGTTCGATAGTCGCTTTGTCTAAACTAAACTTGACAAAAGATGGGTGTTGAAAGTGGATTTTTTCGCTTGGCCAAAACATCGTAATATCAATAATTCCAAGCTTATTGGTTAAGCCAGACTCTGTTTTGGTATCGTTAAAAACAAAAACATCGCTAATTGGTTCTCCTGTTTTTTGATCGTAAACATAGAGTGATTGTGCTTTTGCAGAAACCATCCATCCGAGGAAAAATAATAGTAATATGTTGAATTTTGTCAACGACATTTGTTTAAGACTATTATTTTTTATTTAGAAATATGATTGCTATAAATTCTTCTAATTGACAAAATGACTAATCGCACTAAACAATTTATAATTCAACAATCCCAAACGTAAAATTGAAGTAAAATTTAAAAACTACTGATTGGGGCTTTTTTAGATTAATTAGGTCAATTAAAAATTGGATTTCGTTTTTTCTTGAAGGCAACTATCGCTTTCCACCCCGCTGCTTGGCAGCATCTTCAAGCCGTTTTTGGAATGCTGATTTTTTCTTGGCTGGCTTTTTCTTATTGACTTCAATTTGTTTGCGCAATTTGTCTTCGTTAATCAAGTAACGGAAAGCAAACATCTGGCCAAAAGTGATAATATTGGCAAGAAAATAATAATAACTCAATCCCGAGGCATAATTATTAAACAGTCCAAGGAACATAATAGGCATGATATACATCATTGTTTTCATTCCCGGCATTTGCTGTGTCTGTGCACCCATCATTTGGTTGTTGAGGTAAGTGTACATGATGGTGGAAACAGTCATCAGCAGCGTAAATAAACTCACATGATCACCATAATAAGGAATGTTGAAAGGCAGGTTGTAAATAGAGTCGTAGCTAGAAAGGTCGGTGGCCCACAAAAAGGATTGCTGACGCAATTCGATGGATGCCGGAAAAAACCTGAACATGGCAATCAGAATTGGCATTTGCAACAACATGGGAATACAGCCCGATGCAGGATTCGCACCAGCTTTTTTGTACAGACCCATTACGGCCTGCTGCTTTTTCATGGCATCATCTTTCTTGGGATATTTCTTCGACAGTTCATCGACTTCGGGTTTAAGTACCCGCATCTTTGCTGAGGACAAATATGTTTTGTAAGCAATTGGGAAGAGTGCTGTTTTTAACATAAGTGTTAAAACCAAAATAACAATACCGTAATTCCATCCGTAACTACCCAACCAACTGAAAACAGGAATAACAATGAATTTGTTGATCCATCCAAATATTCCCCAGCCAACCGGAATTTGGTCTTCCAGCCCAATATCATATGATTTCAATCCGTAAAACTGATTGGGGCCAAAATAGAATTGTAACGGGATACTTATTTCACTCGACTTGTTATAAGGTAAGCCAAAATCAGCTTGCATGGACCGGAGGTAATGGTCTGAACTTGGGTTTTCCTGCGTAAAAACTTTTAAGGTTCCATTGTCAAAATTGTTTTTTGCAATAAGTACCGAAGAGAAAAAGCGCTGCTTAAACGAGACCCATTTGAGTTTTGTATTAATAGCTTCTTCGTCATCATCTTTCTCGTCCATATACTCAACTTCATCGTTGGTATACTTATAATAAATAGTTGGAAGGCCACTAAATTGGTCTGCCGATTTTTCTTGTTTCCTTAAATCGGCATACCAGTTCAAGTCAAGGTAATTGGTATTGGCTGCAATAACATTTTGCATGTTGACCACGTTAATCGTAAAGTCAAACATATAATTGTCGCTTTCCAGTGTATACAGGTATTCGATGTATTTTGATTTATCCAATTGCCCTTCACCAGCATCGGCATATAAGCGCATACTGAAGGAGCGTTGTTTGTCGTAACCTACTTTAATATGTGTTTCAGTGGCATCGGTTTGGAAATAAAACCCGGAAGTGTTTATTACACGGCTGTTTACAAAAAAGGAAAGCCCGAAATTAGTTGTTTCAGGATTGAAAAGGGTAAGCGGAAGTGAGTCGAAAGTTTGATAATCTTTCAACTCTACATTTTTTATGAAACCACCTTTGTTTCCAATTTCTATTCTTACCAGATCGTTTTCAAGAATGTAAGTTTTATCTTCACCAACAGCAGAATTGGCAAAAACATCGTAGCTGTTTTTCAGGGCTGTGTAATCAGTAGAAATCTCACCTACCGGTTCCTGGGGCGTTTCAATTGTTTGTCTTTCTTGCTGAACTACTGCAGCAGCTTCAATACGCTGCAAAGAGTCTAAAACTATCTGGCGGGCTCTGTTAGCTGTAGCAATAGAGTCTTGTACCCGATTCTTTTCCGCCATTTCTTCAGCCGAAGGTGTCATCCAAACTGTATAGCCAACCATAATGGCAGCGATAAGCAGGAATCCTATAATTGAGTTTCTGTTCATTTCCGATTTTTAAAATAAGGCTGCAAATTTACTTAGAATTATGTAATAATTTACACTGAATTTATCATGGCTGATAACAACTTAACATTCACCTATAAAACAGTTTAGCAGAAGTATGCCCTGCTTTCGGCAATGAAACACTTTTGATGGCTTCGAAAAAAATGACAAAAATACTTGACGCATAGCATAAAAAGTAGTACTATTGCAATATCAATTTAATATCACTTTTCTAATTTAAAAATATGACAATGAAAAATGAAAAAGAATTTTCGGCTATTTCAGGATACTTTGCTTTATTCCTAATCTTTCTGTTAATTGTACCATCCATTTTGGGAATCATCTTTTTTAAAATGATTTGGCTTGTTGCGCTCATTTTAATTGGTATTGTAGGCATCCCAGGCCTTGTTATTGTTAATCCCAACGAATCGAGTGTGTTGGTGCTTTTTGGTAATTACAATGGAACCATCCGTAAAAACGGTTTTTGGTGGACAAACCCATTTTTTGTCAAGAAAAAAATATCGCTTCGTGCGCGAAACCTTGACAGCGATCCAATAAAAGTAAATGACAAAATAGGCAATCCGATTATGATTGGTGTGGTAATGGTTTGGAAGGTAAAGGAAACCTATAAAGCTGCTTTCGATGTGGACGATTATGTTCATTTTGTTGACATTCAAAGTGAGGCAGCCATCCGAAAACTGGCCGGGCATTATCCCTACGATAATTTTGAAGATGAAAAAGCAGAAATGACACTGCGGAGTGGTGGAGAAGATGTGAACCAAATGTTAGAGAACGAAATTTCTGAACGTCTGCAGATTGCCGGGATTGAAGTGATAGAAGCACGTATTAACTATATTGCTTATGCCCAAGAAATTGCCGGTGCCATGCTCAAACGACAGCAGGCAACCGCGATTGTGGCAGCTCGTTTTAAAATTGTTGAGGGCGCGGTAAGTATGGTAGAAATGGCTTTGGACGAATTATCGAAAAAGAATATCATCGATCTGGATGAAGAGAAAAAAGCAACAATGGTAAGTAACCTGATGGTTGTTTTGACCTCTGACAAAGATGTTGCACCGATCGTTAATACAGGAAGTATTTATTAATGTATTGGAAATGCTAAAATGAAAGAGAAGTCATCAATCGAAATTTTAGAGGATTTTGCAAAACGGAAAGAAATCCGGTTTTACACGAACTCAAGTGTGAAAAATATTTTTCTTTCTCCTGGTGAAAGGTTTTCTTCAGTAAAGTTTATTGTTTTTGATTTGGGTAAAGTATCCAAAAATTGGTTCTTTATCTTTTACGATTCCTTTACTACTAAATCACAAACAAGCAAAACCTATTCAGGACTTTTTATGCGGACGCTAAAGTGTAAGGACAAAATTAAGATCGTGAAGCGTGACTGGTTTGATGTCATAAGTTTTAAAAAAAGGCTGAAAACAGGCGATCCTTTTATCGATAAACACCTGACAATCTTTTCGGAAAGCGATGTGGTTGATACCACTTTGATTCATTCAAAAAATATGAGGGAATTTATTCAGATAACTGAAAAAATAATGCCATTAGAACTTATGACATTTCAGGGTTCGATGAGTATTGTACCCGAACTTCATGGAAATGATTTTATCGCCCTGAGAACAAACACTTGGATATTAGATGAAAAGCTTCTTGAGTATTTTATGGAGAAAGGAAGTGAGTTATTGAAAAGAATGAAATAAAGGAAGTGTAGAAAAATCCCCATCATGCAAAAAACATATTTCAAAGAGGAACAGCATTTTTCCAATTTCTGGTTTTGGGTTTTTCTCATTGTTGTTTTCACGTCATTCCTGACACCAACAGTTGTTGCATTATACAGCCAGCTTATAATGGGCATCCCTGACGGTGAAAATCCGGAATCAACAGAATCACTTTTAATTATTCTTGGGATTTTGCTAGTTATTTATACTCTTGCAATCCTATTATTCAAAATAATGAAATTGGTTGTGGTGGTCAGGGAAGAAGGTGTTTTTTACAAATACCCTCCTTTTATTACTAAAGAGCGGTCGTTTTTAAAGGAAGAAATTGACCAGTTTAAAATCAGGAAATACAGCCCGATAAAAGAATATAGTGGTTGGGGAATAAAGTATAGTTGGGGAAAATCGGGCAGGGCATTTTCTGTAAAAGGGAATTTGGGATTACAACTTTATTTAAAAAATGGACAAAAAGTCCTATTTGGTACTCAGCGTGCCGACGCCTTAAAAAGGGCAATGAATAAAATGATGCAGTAAAATCATTATGGCAAAGAAAAAAGCATTCGTATTACGGGTTAACCCTGAAATGATGGAGTCGCTGGAGAAGTGGGCACAGGACGAATTTCGTAGTATCAACGGTCAAATCGAATATTTACTGCACGAAGCACTGAAAAAGAGTGGACGTTTGAAAAAGAAAAAATAGACCCACCCATCGTGGACAAACTTGGGTGCAAATTCTGAGTTTTGCGAATCCTATTCAATCTTTTCCAAGCGTTAAAGATTTGTTAATTCGTCTCAATACCGAAAAGAATAGTATATATTTGGGTCATATTTCCAGAATTTAAACTTATAATTAGTCTTTTACCCTGACTTGATTATAGGACAAGCGCAATAAAAATAAGACTTTATGAAAAAATTATCTACTATTCTACTGACAGTATTTGCAGTATTTTTTTCGCTAACTATCAGCTCACAAACGTGGACTGATAAGCTTCCACAGGAAAAAATAGAAAATGGGGAAGAATTGACCTTCTTCGAAATTCAGAAAGCTTTTAACGATTATTGGGATCCATTGAATGTCGAATCCGGATATTATCTTGAAAGTGGCATCAGGAAAAAAGCAGCCGGCTGGAAACAATTTAAACGTTGGGAATGGTATTGGGAAATGCGTATTGACCCAACAACAGGGGCTTTCCCAAAAACTTCTGCTGCCGAAATTCGTCAACAGATGAATATAGCGTCGGGTATTAGAAATGCCGATGGAAACTGGTTGAATCTGGGGCCAAGCACTTCGCCAGGTGGTTATGCCGGTTTGGGCCGACTGAATTGTATCGCATTTCTTGATGGTGATTCCGACACATTCTTTGTTGGCTCGCCGTCTGGCGGATTATGGAAAACAACTGACGGTGGAACAAGCTGGTCAGTATTAACCGATGATAATGATGTATTGGGTGTGAGTGATGTGCTTGTTTACGCATCGATAACTCCCGGAGCCGAAACAATTTATATTGCAACCGGTGACCGTGACGGGGGCAGTTTACATAGCCTCAGCGGCGATCAATTTCATGATAATAATACCATCGGAGTATTGAAGTCAACAGATGGTGGCACTACCTGGGTCACCACTGATTTGGAATGGGTGCCAAGTGATAAAAAAACGGTGAACCGTCTTTTAAAGCATCCCAGCGATGACGATATTATTTATGCAACGGGTTCTGATGGAGTGTTTAAAACTACTGACGGTGGAACCACCTGGCCACTGCTTTCAGGTATTACAGAGTTTATTGACATGGAATTTAAACCCACAGATCCCGGAATTTTATACGGCTCAACAAGGGCAGGAAAGGTTTATAAATCAGATGATGGCGGTGTTAGCTGGGATTTAAAATTGGATGTAAGTGCTGCCAAAAGAGTGGAACTGGCTGTGAGTGAAGACGAGCCGGGCTGGGTTTATGCCGTGGTGGTTAATTCAGCCAGAGGACTGGAAGGAATATACAAATCGGAGGACAGTGGAGAAACATGGACAAAAATATATGATGGTTCAAATTTGCTTGGGTGGGAATGTGACGGAACTGACACAGGAGGGCAAGGTACTTATGATCTTGCAATTGCTGCAGATCCCTCAGATGCTGACATAGTTTATGTTGGAGGAGTTAACACTTGGAAATCAACCGACGGGGGCAGTAGCTGGTCGATTGCAAATATGTGGTCGTCCAACGCCTGTGGCGCTCCGGTAGTACATGCCGATAAACACAATCTCGTTTTTCAACCCCTTACAGGAGACTTATTTGAATGCAATGATGGCGGTTTATATAAAACAGCAAATGGTGGAACCACATGGTCTCATCTTGGTAGTGGATTAATCATTAGTCAGCTTTATCGGCTCGGTGTTTCACAATCAACTTCCAATAATGTAATTGCCGGCTTGCAGGATAATGGAACGAAATCTCTGCTGTCGGGAAGCTGGGCCGATGTAGTTGGCGGAGATGGCATGGAATGTTTTATTGATTATACTGATGACGATACGCAGTATGCATCATTATACTATGGTAGGGTTTTCCGGACTACAGATGGCTGGTCCTCGAAAACTGAAATTACAGGCGGTTTATCAGGTTCTGCCGCTTGGGTAACTCCTTTTACTATCGACCCGATTACCAGCACAACAATCTATGTTGCTCGTGATACAGTCTGGAAGTCTTTAGATCAGGGTGGCACCTGGTCCAAAATTAGTGACTTTGATAATGGTGGTACTACTTTCAGGTCTTTGGCTGTTGCACCTTCCGATCCCGACACCATTTACACAGCTACACGTACAAAAATATGGGCTACTTACGATGGCGGGACTGCCTGGAGCGAAATAACGGGCACATTACCAGTGGGTTCATCCTACATTACTTATATTTCAGTAAAATCTGAGTTTGCCGACACCCTTTGGGTAGCCATGGGCGAATACAATACACATGGTGTTTATGAATCAACCGATGCCGGAGCAACATGGACGGATATTTCCTCAGGCTTGCCTTCAATACCTGTTATGAGTGTTGTTCAGAATCGACAAAATACTTTAGAAATAGAATTGTACGCTGCAACCGATTTGGGTGTTTATGTAAAAGTAGGTAGTGCAGATTGGGCGCTTTACAGCGAAGGTTTACCCAATGTTGTGGCTACCGAAGTAGAGATATATTATGATGACGCAAAACCAAATCGAAGTCGTTTACGGGCTGCAACTTATGGAAGAGGGCTTTGGGAATCGGAATTGTATTTACCGGCAGGACTGCCCACGGCTGATTTTGATGCCGATGAAACGGAGCCTCTTGTTGATTCTATAGTGGTTTTTACCGATATAACGATCAACGACCCTACAAGCTGGTCATGGACATTTACCCCATCAACAGTAACTTATGTAAATAGCACTTCTTCAACATCACAACATCCGGAAGTTACATTTGATGCAGCAGGTAGTTATGATGTGGAACTGACATCAACTAATGGATCCGGTTTCGATGTGGAAACAAAATCCGCATACATAACGGTAATTGCCGCCCACAAATGGGTTGGCTCAACCTCAACCGACTGGGACGATGCCTCCAACTGGGATTTGGCAAGTGTTCCCGACGAAACAAAACATGTGATTATTGAGTCGGGGGCTACGTTTTATCCTGAGTTATCGGCAGGGACAGCGAACTTTTATGTTAATTCCGCAGGAGGCGATTACAATTGTAAAAGTTTGACAATTGATGGTGGCTCCCTTACAGTGGGATCAACAAAAGATATGCTGGTTTACGGAATTGTAAAAGTAAAAACCGGTGCTACACTGAGTATTGCTGATGATCTGGATGTAAAAAGTGGAGGCAGCCTATATATTTTAGGAGGTACGGTTACAAACAATATAAACTCGGGTGGATGGGGAGACATGTTTTTCCGTAGTGGGTCCTCCGGATATATGACAAGTGGTTCTTTAACAGTGTACAGCGAGCTTGTGGTGTATACCGGAACAAAATGGTATGCAAGTGGAGGCACACTTCATATTGGCGGTTCCGGAAGCACAGTGACGATAGTCAAGTTCGATCCAAGTATGTATGTGTATAATATGGTGGTTGATGAAGATGTTTTGGCCTTTATCAGTTCCGCATCAACTTCCCCTTTAACAATTCTTGGCGACTTTACCCAGGAAGCAGGCTCACAGTTCAGTATTTCAGCAGGTGAAACGCTATTAATTTCCGGTGATGTTTTACTGAAAAGTGATGCATCAAGTACAGCCTCATTGCTTAACTTTGGAACAATGACTATTTCCGGGACAAGTACGGTACAAAGATTTATGACCGATGATAAATGGCATTTACTATCCAGTCCGGTTGGGGGAACAACGGCAAGCAGTTTGTATTTTTCCGGCAGCCCGAAAGTGCACCTTAAAAAATATTTGGAATCCACCAATACCTGGGAGTTTATCACTGCCTTAAGCACCCCGCTAACACAAGGCAGGGGATTTACTTATTGGATTGATGAGGCAACTTTCCGCTCAGATGTAACGGTCGGCTTCGAGGGTTCTTCCTTATTGAGCAGTGACCTGACTTT